>Ga0207873_1001592_pt1 | contig 21056 bp, 15 predicted proteins | sample BGWIniCompost_FD_187373 | JGI IMG/M metagenome (GOLD analysis project Ga0207873, IMG submission 187373) | Cellulose adapted compost microbial communities from Newby Island Compost Facility, Milpitas, CA, USA - BGW Initial Compost (SPAdes)... ...
GGGCGGGATGTCCCCGGGCCGGACTCCAGGCACGGCCGATGCGGCCCGGCGGGATCCGGGCACGACCGATAGTCCGGCGGGTACGGAGGTAGAGGCAGCAATCGCCATCGGCGACGCGGATGTCAAGCCGCCGGCCCGGCGGTCGGGGAGTCGGCGGTCGGGTGGCGGACGCGCGGGCCGGGGTAGAGCGGCCCGCGAGGTGGTCGCGGCCGGGAACGATCGAGAAGACGCGCCGGGGAGCGAGCCCACTGGCGGGATCGAGGGGGCGGCTGGGGTCGAGCCGGCGGCCGGTGGCGCATCCTCCGGGGCCGAGGTGGCGTTGGCCGGGTCCGGGTCGCCGGAGGCGGGGGAGGCCCCGGCGGAAGGCGCGGCGCCTGCGGCTTCGCGCACGGGCGGCCCGCGCCGGCGCGGGCGGCGGGGAGGCCGTCGCGCAGGGGCGCGCCGGGCGACTGGCCAGAGCGCCGAATCCGCCACGGACAGCGCCCCGGAAGCGGAAAGCAGTGCCGAGGAGTCGAGGGAGTAGCAGGACGTTGACTTCGTTGATCCGAACCACCCGGATCGCACTCGCGGTCCTCATCGCCATGGCGCCGCCGGCGGCGGCCCAGTCGGTGGCCGGAGTTCCGGTCGCCGCCGAGCCCGCCGATCCGCCGGTGGCCAAGGTGCCGTTCGGGCCGGGCGAGCGCCTCGGTTACAAGGTCAAGCTCGGCATCTTCGGCACCGTGGGCGAGGGGTCTATGGAGGTGGTCGGCGTGGACACGATCCACGGCCACCCGACCTACCACCTCCGTTTCGATCTGGAGGGGAAGGTCCTCTTCGCCGAAGTCGACGACCGCCTGCAGTCCTGGCTCGACGTCTCGCGCCTCGTCGCGCGCCGCTTCGAGCAGGACCAGAAGGAGGTCAACTTCAAGCGGCATCGCATTTTCGATTTCTTCCCGGAGGAACGGCGCTACGTCCGGCTGGACCGCGAGGGCGAAGGCGAGCTCGCGACCGACGAGCCGCTCGACGACGTCTCGTTCCTCTACTTCGTCCGGACGCTTCCGCTCGAGGTCGGCAAGACCTACACTTTCGAGCGCTACTACAAGGCGGACGGGAACCCCGTCACGCTCCAGGTGCTCCGCAAGGAGACGGTCACCGTGCCGGCGGGCACCTTCGAGACCATCGTCGTGCGGCCGATCATCAAGACGGACGGCCTGTTCGGCGAAGGGGGCGAGGCGGAGGTCTACTTCACGGATGACGAACAGCGGCTTCTGGTCATGATGAAGTCGAAGGTCCCGGTGATCGGCAACCTGAGCCTGCACCTGGACTCGTACACGCCGGGCGAGCCGCTGCGCGAGGCGCGGGCGAGGAAATCCGGTTCGTGAGGGCATCCGACGACGGGATCGACATCACGCGGGTCCGCACCGTCCCGGTGACGGAGCGGCCGAACAAGGTCCGGGCGGAGGACTTCGCGCGGCCACCCGGAGCCGAGCGCAGCTTCGCGGCCTTCCTCGACTCACTCCCGGACATTCTCCAGGCGCGGAGCTTCCGCGCCGTCGTCGACGCTGTGGCGGACGCGGCGCGCGCGGGGAACGCGGTCGTGTGCATGCTGGGCGGGCACGTGGTCAAGACCGGGCTCGCCCCGGTCCTGATCGATCTCATCGAGCGGGGCGTCATCACGCACCTCGCGTCGAACGGCTCCGCCGTGATCCACGACTACGAGATGGCGCGCTGGGGCGGGACGAGCGAGGACGTGGAGGCGGGCCTCGCCGACGGCAGCTTCGGTATGGCCGAGGAGACGGGGCGGGAGATGAACGAGGCGATCCGCGAGGGCGCCCGCAACGGATGGGGCCTCGGCGAATCCCTGGCCCGGGCGCTCGAGGCGCGGAGCGACCTGAAGCATCCCGAGCTGTCGCTCCTCCTGGCCGCGCGCCGTGCCGGGATCCACTTCACCGTGCACGCCGCGATCGGGGCCGAGATCATTCACCAGCACCCGGCCGCGGACGGCGCCGCGATCGGGCAGACGAGCTACACCGATTTCCGGCGCCTGTCGGCGCACCTCGCGCGCCTGGAGGGCGGGGTCGTGCTGAACATCGGCTCCGCGGTCGTCATGCCGGAGGTCTTCCTCAAGGCGCTCACGATCTGCCGGAACGTTAACAACGGCGTTCCGCGGTCGTTCACCGCCGCCGATTTCGACATGCTGCGCCACTACCGGCCGCGCATGAACGTGGTCGAGCGCCCGACGCGGACGGGCGGCGGCGTCGGCTACCAGATCACCGGGCACCACGAGATCATGATCCCGCTCCTGGCCTGGGCGGTGGTGGAGCGGTTGCAGGCGGGCGGGGACGTCGGCGCGAGGGAGCGGCGCGAGGTCGCAGCTTCGCGCCCGGGCGCCGGCACAGGGGACCGGGAGGCCGCGATCGCCCGCCCGGACGCTTGACGGGGCTGCTTCGGACGCCGACGCGGCCGCTACGGTTGCGGCAGTGACGACGCCGCGGGATCCGACATCGGCGGCGGCTCCGTGGCCGGCGGGACGGTGGTCGCGGCGGGCGGCGGGACCGTGGCCGGCGGCTCCGTAGCCCCGGCGGGCGCCTCGTCGTCGGCAACCACCTCCGTCGCGGGCGCGACTCCGGTCAGGGGGAAGCGGAGGAGCTGGCGGCCCCGCAGGTCGAGGGCGTAGAGGAACGAGCCCTCGACGGTGAGGCCGTAGAACTCTGCGCCGGCGAAGGTCGCCATGACCTGGGGCAGCGGCTGGCCTGGGTCGATCCGCAGCACGCGACCCGCGCCGCCCCGCTCGGCGGCGTAGACCGTTCCCGACGGCGACGCCGCCACCGCGACAAGGCGGCCCTCGCCGAACCCGGTCGGGATCACGTCCACCGAGCCATCCCCATTGATTCGCAGAACGTCGCCGGAGTGCGCGGCGGCGTAGACCGTGGCAAGGCTGTCGACGGCGATCTGGTAGATCCCCGCGTTGATCGCCGTCCACGGCAGGACCTGGCCGTCCGGGGTGACGCGCTGGATCCTGCCGCTCCAATCCGCGACGAGGAGGCTGCCGTCGCGCAGCGTCGCCGCGCCGTAGGCCGGTGCCTCGCCCTCGATCGACGCGACGAGCTCGGCCCGGCCGCTCGGGCGCACCAGGTACACATAGTTGCGGCCCAGCGCCCGGGCGACGACGTACACGCCGCCGCCGGGCGCGGGAGTCGGCGCGTAGAGCGCCTCGGCGGGGATCCTCGCCAGCGTCTCGAGGTGCCGGTCCGCGTCGGACAGGTGCAGCACGCGCGGCCGGGGACGCAGCCCCAGCGGGTCCCAGCCGTAGCTCGCCTGGAAGACCCTCCCGGACCGCACGGCGACGCCCCAACCCCACGGCAGCCCGGCCGCGACCACGTCCGGCGTCCCTGGCGTCGCCACCTGGAACTCGACGACGACCCTGCCCGCCGGCGTCTCAACGTCTCCGCGATCGAAGAACAGCGAGACCGTGTCCGCGTGCACGCCCGGTGCCAGGCCCCTGGGGTCGGCGGTCAGCGCCAGCATGTCGCCCACGGGACGGGCTTCCAGCCAGGGCGCCGTCGGACGCGCGCTCCAGCGCCCGAGCCCGCCGCCCACGCGCCGCACCTCCACCAGCTTCGTCGCGCGGCCATCACCGGGCGCCGCCGCGAGGCGCACCTCCGCCGGCGTGGCGACCAGCGCCGGCCCCGTGAAGCCGAGCTCGAGGCGAGCCGTGATCACGCCGTTCTGCTCCCGGATCTCCGAGAGCCGCAACGGACGGTCGCCCGTCAGCTCGAAGACGTCCTGGCGCGTGAAGCCGGGGAACGGATCGCCCGGACCCGCCGGACGCCCACGACGCAGGTCCCGACGACCGTCGGCTTCCACGAGCCCGACCGCCGGGTGTTCCTCGTCGGTGTTCCAGGCGCCCATCTCGCCCCGGTCCTCGTCGATCTCCCAGACCAGCAGCCCGGACCCCGGTAGGCCCCGGTCCGAACCCTGCCGCTGCCGGTTCTCGAAGAGGAGATAGTGGTTCGTGGAGCCCGGGATGTCGTAGCGGTAGACGGTGCGGCTCTCCTGCACGGGTCTGATCTCGAGCAGGTCGCGCGGCTCCCTCAGCCACTCCACCCGCACCCACCCGAGCTGCTCCTTCGACCACGCGCTCAGGTGCGCGGGCGAATGGCGCTCGTTGTGACTCCCCGTGCCCATGAGCCCCCACGCGCCGATCCCCTGGGAGCTGCCGTCGTAGTCGTAGAGGTCGGGGAGCCCGAGGGCGTGCCCCGTCTCGTGCGCCAGGACGCCGATGTGCAGCGGGTCGCACGTCCCGGTCTCCGTCGCCGGGAGGATCACGTAGTCCGCGACCTTGATCCGTCCGCCGCCCGCCGCCGGGTCGTTCGTCTCGATGGGCTCCATCGCGCCTCGGTGCGGCCAGATCGCGCCGTTCCGCCAGTCGCCCTTGCAGTCGGTCGCGTACACCAGCGCGACGAAGTCGACGAAGCCGTCGTCGTCGCCCGAGTTGGGGATCCCGTCCGGCCCGTCGTTGTCGAACTGGCCGAAGTCGGTCCACTCGTCGGCCGCGCGGATCGCTTCGATCCGGAACTGGGCCACCCGCCCGAAGCTCGCCCACGAGTAGCGCTCGGCGGGCAGGTAATGCCGCGCGGGGCGCTTCAGCTTCACCCACGGCGTCACCGCCCCCTCGACCGCGAGGAGGCCGCCCGAGACCTCCCGCCAGTACTCCGAGAAGCTGACGGTGTCGCCCCGGGACGGCCCGAACAACCGCTCCGCGAGCACCTCGATCCCGAACGGCGCAGCAACATCAGAGTAGCGGACGGGGATCACGGGAATGCGCAGGGTGCCGGAGAGCGCCGCGCCCTGGGCCGCCAGCTCCGCCGGATCCGCGCCGTCCAGTCTGCCCTGTGCACGCAGTTCCGCCCGGGTCCGACGCACCCGCTCCGCCTTCGCCAGCCACGCCCGGCTGAACTCCAGCGGCGCCATGGGACGCACGTCCGGCAGCCCCTCGATCGGCACCGGCGGCGCGACGCTGGCCTCGACCCCCTGCGACGACACGGCGTAGCCCGCGGTCTGGGCTTCGAGCCAGTCAGGCCGCGGGAACGCAAGGGCAACGACGACACCCAGCGCCAGGATCGCCGGATGCCGCCACGGGCGCCGCCTCGATCTGAAGAATCCGGAAACGCGTTCCAGCCGACCTCGCTCCTTCGCGAGCCCGGTCGCGCCCCATCACGCGAGCCGGGGTCGTACCCTGTCGATGGGATTCGTCGACCCGAATGGGAGAGATGCCCGGGCGCCGGGCTGAAACCCCAATCTGACAACGTGTTACGATGAGAGCAAGGGGGTTGTTCCCGCGGGGTGTGGGGCGCCCCTCCGGGGGTTGACCGGGGGCGCCGTTTCGTTATATTTAACGTCCTGCCGCACTCGGGACCCCGCGTCGGGGACGAGGCGAAGCAGGATCCGCTTACGCCCCCATCGTCTAGTGGCCTAGGACGCCGCGTTCTCAGCGCGGAAACCGGGGTTCGATTCCCCGTGGGGGTACTTGGAAGAGGTCGCGTGGATCGGCTGTCGGATGGGTACCGGCGACACCGCCACGCTCCCTTACGGTCGCATAGCTCAGTTGGTTAGAGCGCACGGTTCACATCCGTGAGGTCCTAGGTTCGAGTCCTAGTGCGACCACTCTGGAAAGATTTGAGAAAGGCCGCGCGTCGAGCGCGGCCTTTTCGTTTGTCCCGCCCTCGGGATCGCCGTTCGTCTTCAGGCCATCCTGGCAGCTTCGCACGCTTTCTCCATTTCCTGATTTGCAGCTTGGCCGGCACGACCTGTTAATGCCTCTACGGTTGCACCGGCGTGGATTTCGAGGAGATAATGCCTGCCGACGCAGAGTAACATGCATCGAAGGAGACGGTAAGGGCATCGATCGCCAGGAGGGGTGATGCGACAAGCCGCTTTGTTCGGGTTCGTTTGTGTGATCGCCTCCTGCGGCGCTATTTCCGATTCTCGGGATCAAGGACCATTGACCGCGACCGTGCGCGTAGAGGACGGGGGGGCGGTACTTACCATCTCACACTCCCTCAACGAGATCGCCGAGCGCGATGGCGGGGTCACGACGCTCGCGCCGGACCTGGAGCTCGGCGGCGTCGAAAGCGACCTGCTGCACGTGACGGACGTGGCCGCCTTCCCCGACGGCCGCTTCGTCGTGCTGGACAAGTTGTCCGTCGCCGTGCGGTTGTACGCGCCCGACGGGACGCTGCTCAAAGTCCTGGGCCGGAGGGGGCAAGGGCCTCTGGAGTTCCAACGCCCGCGTGCCGTCGCGATCCTGGGGGGCCGGCTGGTGGTCTGGGACGAGGCGAGTTCGAAACTCTTCACCGTCTTCGACACGGCCGGCACCGTCATCGCAACTACTGCCAGGTCGTTCGACGGGGACTGGATGGCAATGACCGTCCGGGGTGTGCGGCAGTCTTGGGATCCCCCCGGATCCCAGCCAATGGAGGATCTTACCCGCCGTATCGGCGGTCTGGGGTCGGATCAGTTCCTGTTCCAGATCCAGCCGGACGAAATGCTGGCAGGTGCGAAGGGAGAACCGTTTCCTCTCGACGGGCCGCCCGTATATCTCATGCGGTTCGATCTCTCCACCAGTGCGGTGGATACCGTGGCGGAGTTCGTGGGCCCCCCGCTCATACTTCGACCCGACATGCCCAACGTCCCGGGTGTTTACCCGCACTATAACCAACCGATCTTCACCCCGCGGCCGGTCTGGGCGGCTTCGGACGGGTGGTTGGCCATCGGTAGCGGCAACGCCAATGTGATCGACGTCAAGGATTTGTCGGGCCGGATGATCCTCCGCGTGGACTGGCCGCGGGACGAGCGCGGTATTTCCGGTGAGGACCGCCTCCGGCATGCCGATTTGCGCATTCAAGAGGAGATCGAGAAGGCGGGTGACGAGAGTGCCAAGGCACAGCTTGCTGGCAAGAGAGCCCGCGAGGAGGCACGCAAGAAGATCGCCTTCGATCTGTGGCCCTTCTCGGAGGTCCGGCCGCAGATCACCGCCGCCTTTGCGACCGGCTCATGCCTCTGGCTGTCAGGATTCCATCCGGCGGACGCACCGAACGGCGAAGCGCTGACATGGGTCGGCATCAACGTCGAGAAACGAAGCCTGGAGACGGTGTTCAGGATCCCGAGGAATTCGGCGACGGTCAGGGACATCTCGAACACCGGCGTGTACGTCCGCTACCTCGACGAGGACGGCGTGACCCGCATGGAGCGGTACCCTTTGCCCGACGTCGACTGCGGTCCGCGCTAGCCGGCTTGGTCCTCAGAACTCCCAGCGCACCCCGACGTTGAATGATCGTCCCTCCAGCGGCGCCCAGACGTCCGTCGTCCAGCGTCTCTCCGGCGAGGGGGTGGCAGGACGAGGGGGGAGTGGCGGGTCTGGCGCGCGCTGTGGCGCGGCGTGAGCGGGACGACGGAGGCGCGCACGGTCCAGCCATCCGCAGGGCGCAGGAGCGCGGAGGAGCGCGGGCTGAGAAAGATCCCGTACTCACTGTGGCTGTCGAGTCGCCCGCTCGCCGACAGCGTGAGCCACTCCGTCGCGTCGTACTCGTCCTACACGAAGTGACCCGGCATGGCGAACGTGTAGTCGAAGCCGTCCACCGACCGCGCGTCGTACCGATCGAGCTGGACCGCGGCGCCGAGAACCCCGATGTGCGCGTCCGATGAGCCGGAGGGCGCCGCCTCGGCGATGCCCGTCACGTGAACGTCCCGTTCGGGCGCGTCCCCGGCAGCTCGTTCTCGACCCTGGCCGGGCGCCGGTTTCGACTTAGTACGGCCATCGCCAGCGCCGTCCGACCCGGGGGGCGATTAGGCGTTATTATTGCCTCGGTCGCGCCCGCTATGCGGGTCATGGCTGCATTTTAGCAACGATCCGAAATCGGTTCCCATGGAAAATAGATTCGACGTCGTTGTCATTGGCGGCGGGCAGGCTGGGCTCGCCCTCGGGTACCATCTCGCCCGCGGACGGCTGCGATACGTGATCTTCGACGCGGCGCCGCGGGTCGGCCACGTCTGGCGGACCCGTTGGGATTCGCTGACGCTCTTCACGCCGGCGCGGTACAGCGCGTTGCCCGGCCTCCCGTTCCCCGGCGATCCGGAGCATTATCCCGGGAAGGACGCCGTCGCCGATTACTTGGAGCGGTACGCGGCCACCTTCGACCTGCCGGTCCGGCTGGACACGAGGGTGACCGCGCTCCGTCCGCTCCCTGGCGGTGCGGGGTTCGAGATCGACGCCGGCGCCGCCCGGTACACGGCCGACCAGGTGGTCGTCGCGACGGGGCCGTTCCAGCTCCCATACGTCCCCGGGTTGGCACGCGACCTCGCGCCTGATGTCGTTCAGCTCCACAGCGCCGAGTACCGCAACCCCGACCAGCTCCCGCCGGGACCCGTGCTGGTCGTGGGCGCGGGGAACTCGGGCGTGCAGATCGCGGAGGAGCTGGCGCCCACGCGCCCGACCTGGCTATCGGTCGGGGTGAAACTGCCGCGCCTCCCCGCCCGGCTCCTCGGTCGGAGCATCTTCTGGTGGCTCGAGAAGACCGGCCTCATGAACGTGACCGCGGATTCGTGGCTCGGCCGGCAGATGAGGGCGCGGGACCCGCTGATCGGGAGCAGCCCCGAGATGGTGGCGCGCAGGCTCGGCGTGCGGGTGGTGGGTCGCACGGAGCGCGCCGAGGGCGACCGCGTGTTCACGCGGGAGGGCGAGGAGGTCCGGGTCGCCTCCGTCGTCTGGGCGACGGGGTTCCGATCCGACTACGGCTGGATCGAGGCGCCGGTGCTGGACCGCGACGGGAGACCGATCCACCGGCGCGGGGTGACGCCCGTGCCCGGGTTGTACTTCCTCGGGCTGTCCTGGCAGCACACCCGCGGCTCGGCGCTGATCGGGTGGGTCGGCCGGGACGCGGAGTACCTGGCGGACCAGATCGGGCGGCGGGCGACCGGCGGGGCGTGACGCTGACGTGGGGCGGGCGCGGCGTGACTCCGGGCGCGCGGTGCGCTACTGGCGGGCGCTGTTCCGGGCGCCCCGCCGCCCACCCTGGCCCGCCCCCCGCAAGCCGGGTACCTTGATGGCGGCGGCCCTCCGTCGGCGCGTCCGCACCAACGCCGGGACGTGCCCACTCACCACGGGATCGCCCCGGCCGTTCGCCGGCGCGTCCACCCGCACACGTCAGATAGCGATGTCCCAGGTCCTCGGCATCCACCACGTCACCGCGATCGCGAGCGACCCGCAGCGGAACCTCGATTTCTACGTCGGGCTCCTCGGGCTGCGGTTCGTCAAGCGCACGGTCAACTTCGACGACCCGCAGACCTACCACTTCTACTTCGGCGACGAGGTCGGCACGCCCGGGACGATCATGACCTTCTTCCCCTGGCCGGGCGCGCGGCGCGGCCGGCAGGGTGCGGGGCAGGTCGCGGTGACGTCCTTCGCGATCGCTCCGGGCGCGGTCGATTTCTGGCTCGAGCGGCTGCGGCGCCACAACGTGCATTGCGACGGGCCGACCGCCCGCGGCTCCGGTGCGGATACCGAAGAGGTGATCGCCTTCCGCGACCACGACGGGCTCATGCTCGAGCTGGTCGTCCACCCGGCGGCCGAGTCGCGCCCGGGGTGGGACCGCGCGCCGGGGATCCCTCCCGAGCACGCGATCCGCGGCTTCCACGGCGTGACGGTCTGGGTCGAGGACGGGGAGGCGACGGAGCGGGTCCTCACGGAGACGCTCGGGTTCCGGCCTCTTCGCGAATACGGCGACACGCGGCGCTTCGCCGCGGGCGACGGCGGGCCGGGCACGATCGTCGACGTGCGCGTCGTCGCCGGACAAGGGTACGGGCTCGGCGGCGCGGGAACGGTTCACCACGTCGCCTTCGCCGTCGAGGACGACGCGACACAGCAGGCAGTCCGCGAGCGGGTGATCCGGGACGGCCTGCACCCGACGCCGGTGATCGACCGGAAGTACTTCCGCTCCGTCTACTTCCGCGAGCCGGGCGGCGTGCTTTACGAGCTCGCGACGATCCCGCCCGGCTTCACGGTCGACGAACCGGTCGACCGCCTCGGCGCGGGGCTCATGCTGCCGGCGCAATACGAGCCGTACCGCGCGGAGATCGAGGCGATCCTCCCTCCCATCCACCTGCCGGTGCCGGACGCCGCCACCCGCCTCTTCGCCGGGGCGACTGGCCCCGAGGACGTGAGCGGGGAGGCGCTCGGCTTCGTCCATCGCTACATCCCGCCGGCCGCGGACGGCCCGGCGGCGGGCGGGACGACGCTCCTGCTCCTCCACGGCACCGGCGGCGACGAGAACGACCTGCTCCCCCTCGGTCGCTTGCTCCTCCCCGGCGCCGGGATGCTGAGCCCGCGCGGGAAGGTCCGCGAGAACGGCGCGCCACGCTTCTTCCGCCGCCTCGCCGAGGGCGTCTTCGACCAGGAGGACCTCGCCCGCCGCACCAACGAGCTGGCGGACTTCGTCCGCGCGGCCGCCGAGACCTACCAGCTCGACCCCAACGGGATCGTCGCCGTCGGCTTCTCCAACGGCGCCAACATCGCGGCGAGCCTCCTGCTGCGGCACCCCGGAGTCTTGCGGGGCGCCGTGCTCCTGAGCCCCATGGTGCCCTTCGAGCCGGAGTCGCTCCCCGACCTCTCGGGGACGGCGGTCTTCATCGGCGCGGGGCAGACCGACCCGATCGCGCCGCCCGAGAAGGCGGAGCGCCTCGCCGAGCTGCTCCGCCGGGCCGGCGCCGACGTGACTGTCCACTGGGACCCCGGCGGTCACGCCGTGAGTTGGGAGGAGGTGGACGCGGCGCGACGGTGGGTCACGCGGTGCATCATCCCGCGGGGTGAGAACTCACCGAGCGCGGGGGGCGAGCGGCCGGGGCCGGGCACATAGGCGCGACCGCGTCGCCGGCGCGCTCGCCGACCCGATGGGCGCAGGCGCGCTTTCGATCGCCGGCCTAGGCTTCGCGCGCCGACCGCCCTACTCCACCCTCAGCGCCTCCATCGGCTGGATCCTCAGCGCCCGGATCGCGGGCACCGCGCACCCCGCCAGGCCGACGAGCAGCATCGCCGCGGCCACGCCGCCGACGAGAACGAGCCCCGCCGGATCGCCCGCGACCGCCAGGCTCGACAGCACGGCGCCCAGCACGATCCCCGCGCCGATCTGGAGCAGGGCACGAGAGAAGAGGGTGATCAGGATCCGCCGGGGGCTCGCGCCGAGCGTCGCACGGATCCCGATCTCCCGGGTGCGCCGGGCGACAGTGAAGGACGTCAGCGCATAGATCCCCATGAGCGCGAACAGAACGATGACCCCGACGACGACGCCGAGCACGACGGTGAAGTACGCATCGGAGCGTTGCACCGGGCGCCAGACGTCGTCGAGCGGCATCACCCCGGCGACATCGAGGTTCGGGTCCATGGCCGGGGCGAGGGTGACGATCCGGGGGATGAGCGCCTCAGGCGGGCCGGCGGTACGCAGGTAGAACTGCACTGCGGCGTGCTCCCCGGGCTTCAGCGGGTGGTAGATGGCCACAGGCTCGCCCGGCCCGATCGCGCGGTCCATCCCCGCGACGACGCCGACGATCTCGTACGCCCGCCTCCCGGCCTCGCCCTCCCGCGTCGGGTAGCGGATCCGCCGGCCGAGCGGGCTCCGGCCGCCGAATGCCTCCGCCGCCCACGCCTCGTCGACGATGGCGACGTCGGCGGATCCGGTCACGTCGCTTTCGGTGAACCCCCGGCCGGCCACGATCCGCGCGCCCATGACCTCGAAGAAGTTCGGGTCTACGCTCAGGCCGCGCACCCGGAGGATCCTCGCCGAGTCGTCCTCGACCTCGATCGCCACGACGGGGTGGTTGAACCCCGGGATGCGGTGCGCGCGCGTCGCTGCGACGACGCCGGGCTCCGCCGCGATCCGCCGGTGCAGCTCGTCGAACAGCTCGGCGGTGCGGCGGGCTTCGTCGGGACCGCCTGCACCCCGCGCCGCCGAAGGGGCGTGGCGGGTCAACCGGCCGGTGAGGTACGTCGCGGCGGGAAAACCCTCGCCCTTCGGCTCCCGTAGCTGTTGCCGCGCGGTCCTGACCGCCACGGGGATGAACGCCACGCAGAGCGCGACCTGCACGATGATCACCCCCGTCGCCAGGACACCGAACCGCGTCCCGCGCCCCGCGGCGCCCGGCTGCGGCAGGCGAGTCCAGATGCGCCCGTGCGTGGCGCGCAGCCCCGGGATCCCGCCGACGATCAGCGCGCCCAGAACAGCCAGCCCGCCAACGTAGAGGACGGTCGGCGCCGAGAGCCCGGGATCGAACCAGAACGGCGGCTTCGTTTGCTGGACTTCCCAGAAGAGGTCCATCCCCCAGCCCAGCCCCCAGCGGGCCACGGCGAGACCCAGCGCCGCGGCCAGAGACGTCGTCACCAGCGCCTCCGCCACGAGTTGCAGGAGGATGCGACGACGCCCCGCGCCCAGCGCGCTGCGCAGCGCGAGCTCGCTCTCGCGCGCCGCCGTCCTAGCGACCAGCAGCGTCGCCACGTTCGCCGCGACCACGACGAGGAGGAGGACGAAGGGAATGTTCAGGAGCGCCGTGGTCGCCGCCATCTCGTTCCCCCGCGGGTAGCGCCGGACCTCCGGGCGGAGGTGCTCGTGCGTCTCCGGGAACGCCGCAGCGGTCCGCTCGCCGATCATGGTGAGCTCGGCCTGCGCCTGCTCGAGCGTGTAGCCTGGGGCGAGGCGGCCGATCATCGCGATCACCGGACCCGCGCGGCGCGGGTAGTCGATGGCCCGCTCGCGCAACGGGGTCCAGAACTCGTCGCTCCGCGGGAAGGTGAAGCCCTCGGGCATCACCCCCACCACCGTCGCGTGCTCCGCACCGAGCCGCACCGTCTTCCCGATCGCCGACCGGTCGCCGTCGAAGAGCCGGAGCCACGCCGAATGGCTCAGCACCACGACCTGGGCGACCCGGAAGAGCGACGGCGTGGTCCGGACGCCCTCCAGTGCCGCGTAGCGTCCATCCTCCGTCGTCGCCGTGTGCGTGACCCGGGAGTACGCGGTGAGGTCCTCGATCGACACGAGCTCTTCCCGCCACATCTCGAAGTCGTGCAGCGACCGCGGCTCGCTCGAAAAATCGGCGTCGGTGCTCCGCAGGTCGCGATTCCGCACGCCCACGATCCGGTCGCCGTCCTCGAGCGGAACCCGGGGAAGGGTCATGTCCGTCGAGAACTCGAACCAAGCGGTCGCCAGGGCGAAGGCCAGGGCGAGGGCGAGGACGCTCGCGAGCGTGAGGACCGGGTACTTCACCAGCATCCGGCAGCCCAGCTTCAGGTCGAGGGAAAGGCCGCGCACCCAGGGGAATCCGCGGCCGTCGCGGAGCTCCTCCTTGAACTTCTCCACGCCGCCGAAGGCGACGAGGGCGCGCCGCCGCGCTTCGGCGGGGTCGAGCCCCTCCTCCCGCACCAGGCGGTCGGTCTCCATGTCGATGTGAAAGCGGATTTCTTCATCCATGCGCTCCTCCGCGGCGCGGCGGGCGAGGAGGCGCAGACGGGCGCGTGCGCCGTCGAGCCAGCTCATGTTCTGCTCCCTCGGTGGTCGGTGCGACGGGGTTGAGCTTCAGTTGGTGGCGAGCACCGCCTCGAGCGCGGCGGCGAAGCGTCTCCAGCTCTCCACCTCCTCGCCCAACGCGCGCCGGCCGGCGGCGGTGATCTCGTAGTAGCGGGCGCGTCGGTTGTTCTCCGTCGTCGCCCAGTCGCTGGTGATCAGCCCGTCTTTCTCCAGACGCTGCAGCGCCGGGTAGAGGGAGCCCTGGTTGACCTCCAGGACGCCCTGCGAGATCTGCCGGATCCGCTGGCTGATCCCCCAGCCGTGCATGGGCCCGAGGGAGAGGGTCTTGAGGATGAGCAGGTCGAGCGACCCGCGGAGAGCGTCCTTTTGCGTGCGGGCAGAGTTCACGGCGAGCACCTCGTCGTCCGCTATTCTGTAGTTTTCGACAGAACGTAGAGGGGCACTTCTGTAGATGTCAAGAGGAGGGCGTGAGGGGAGGGTCGGCGCGGGACGTCTCCCCGGGACTAGTGCGCGCTCGGGAGATACATTACGAGCGTATCTATCGGAGGGTGAGCGTTGAACAGGTGAGAGCCCCGAGCGGTCGCCGGCGGACCCGTGGTGTTGGATCGCGGCGGTGTAGCAGGCGGTTGTGTGCAGCCGGAGGGCGACACGGACGACTACGTGCAACCGGAGGGCGACACATGGCAACCTACGCGCGAAACTGCCGGGACGCACTGGCGCAGGCGGTGTTGTTGGCTCTGTGGTCAGTCGCCGGGTGCGGAGCCGGTGACAAAGCCCGGGTGGCGGACCTGCCCACCTGGTCCGTCGTCGAGGAGTTCAGGCTGGGGAGCGTCGACGACCCGGAGACCGCTCTGACCCGAGTCCCTCCTGTGTACGGCCTCACCATCGGACCCCAAGGCCACATCTACATCGCTCAACCCGTCGACGGACAGATCCGGATCTACGACGAATCCGGCCGTTTCCTCCGGGCGGTCGGGCGGAAGGGTAACGGGCCGGGCGAGTTCGCGAATCTCTGGTTCATCGGCTTCGTGGCAGACACGCTCTACGCGATCAACTGGGTCCCGGGGCGGGTGAGCTTCTTCACGCTGGAGGGAGAGCATCTCGGGACACAGGCGCTGGCTGTGGCTCCGGACGATCGATTCGTGCCGACCGGGCCATTCATGCTCCTGCCGGACGGCACGGCGGTCGTGTCGCCAGGAAACGCCTCGGTAGCCCAGCGTTCCATCACCCATCGGCCGTACCTTCGCATCGACCGTTCGGGCAGGATCATCGACACGCTGGCCATGATCCCTACCGCCGGGGAGGGGTTGCTGTTCACGCGAGGAAGGGTAACGGTCAGCTTATTTCATCCGTTTCGGGATTACCCGCTCATCGCGATCGATCCCCGCGGCGAGCGCATGGCGGTGGTCGAACGGCGCGCGGCACGGGACACGGGGGACGCCAGTTTCGTCGTCACCGAGATGAGCCTTCGGGGCGACACGCTGTACTCCCGCCGCTATCCGTACCGTCCGGTTCCCGTGCCGTCCCAACTCGCCGACAGCCTGGTCGAGTCCATCATAGGATCTCTGACGTCCGGCTCTTGGACCAGGAGCGAAGCCGAGCGCGATGTCCGCGAGGCGCTCGAGGTCCCGAAGTACCTCCCCCCGGTGTCGGACGTCAGGTACGCGGCCGACGGGACGCTGTGGATCGCCCGCGAGCCCTACTCCACGCCCACCCAGCTATGGCAGGTGCACGATCGAAACGGCGAGCCGCTCGCGTTCGTGCGACTTCCCGCCGGGATCGACGTGCCACTGATCCAGGGCGACGCCGTGTGGGCGGTAGTCCAGGACGAACTGGGCGTCCCGTACGTGGTTCGCTACCGGGTGCAGCGTCAAACTCGATGATTCGGGCGGCGGGTCGAGCGGGCGGCCGCGGTCGATCAGGCGGCTGGATGGATCGAGCGGCCACTCGATCGACCCCGGCATCGATCGGCCGGCCGGCGGCGGTGCTCCACGATCTCGCTCATCCACCCACCACGGCCAGCCCCCGCAGGTAGCTCGGCGGCGTCGGGTACCCCGCCGCCTGCCGCCAGCTCGCGCCGCCGTCGTCGGACACGTGGACGCCGCGCTCGTCGGCCGCCCACAACTCGCCCGGCGAGGTCCCGGGCCTGAGTAGCGGCGCGATCGTGCGCGGCGGGTCCGGCCAGCCGTCCACCACGCGCTCCCACCGCCCCTGCCCGACCCTGCGGTAGACCCGGCCGTCGGACCGGCCGGCCACGTACGCGGCATGGGGGTGCGTGGCGGCCGAGACCACGACGACGTCCGGCCGGCCCGGGTCGATGGCGACGCTTCTCAGGTACCCGACGTCGAGACCGTCCATCGGTCGCTGCCACGTCCGGCCGCCGTCCGCGCTCCCGTAGTAGCCGTCTCCCGCGGCGGCGCACAGCGCTTCGGGCCGGTCGGGATGGATCGCCAACTCGTGGGTGTCGTACGGACCGCCTGGGACGCGATCGCGCCAGGTGCGCCCGCCGTCCGTCGTCGACACGAGCGCGCCCGCTTCGATCGCGACCCAGAGCCGGCCGGCCTGGTGTGGGTGGCAGGCGATCCAGCGTACGTGGTGCGTCTCCGGCCGCGGCGGAAAGGCCCATTCGGGTGAAGAGGGCAGCGTCGAAAGATCCGCGGTGCGGTCCCACGTGCGCCCGCCGTCGGCCGAACGCCAGACCGCGCTGGGCTCGGTGCCGGCCCAGACGACATCCGCCTCGACAGGGTCCACGGCGAGGGCGGTGATGGGGATCTGGTCCAGCCCGGAGGGTTGCCACGACGCGCCGCCGTCGTCGCTCCGGAAGACGCCGCGGTTGGTTCCGCACCACACCCGGCCCGGCGCACCGGCGGGCGCGGCCAGGCACGTGGGGCGGTCCTGCCCGAGGCCCCGCGCCTCGCGCAGGACGCCGCCTCCGCCGTCCCCGACGAGGATCCGGCTTTCCGTCGCAACGACCACGATCATCGCCATGCGCTCCTCCAACCCCCATCGGGCGCCCTGAACCCGATGGGTTACCATGAAAACGATGAGGCGCCGCGCACAGGGAAGGACGCCGCAGACGCAATGGGGCACGCGTGCATGATCGGGCGCCGCAAGCACGACGGGGCGCCACAAACGTGCCAGCGAACGCCGCATCACTCGCCCCGGGGAACACCCCGGGGAACGCCTTAGGGAACACTCCGGGGAACGTCTCGTCGCTCCCTGGGTATGTAACCGCCTTGGTTACACACTGCCAGGGTGGAAATGACGATCAGCAGTCGATTCGCGGTGGCCGTCCACGTGCTGACCATGCTCGCGACGAGCGGAGGCGAGCCGGTGACCTCCGAGCGTCTGGCGGCGAGCGTGAACACGAACCCGGCGGTGATCCGGCGGCTGCTTTGCCTCCTCTCGCGGGCGGGTTTGACGACGTCGCGTTTGGGTGCGGGCGGCGGGGCGTTGCTGGCGCGTCCGGCGGCGGCGATCACGCTGCTGGACGTGTACCGGGCGGTGGAGTGCGGAGAGCTCTTCGCCATGCCCCCGGGAGACCCGGACCCGGGATGCCCCGTGGGGCGGCACATCCAGGCGGTTCTCGCGGAGGCGACGGACTCGGCGCGGCGCGCGATGGAGGCGGCGCTGGAACGGCAGACGCTGGCGGATGTGGTGTGTGGCGTGGAGGCGGGGTGGCAACAGGAGTCGGGCGCGACGATCAGCGCCTGAAATCGGTGTCGGCCGCGGCTGCGGCCGGCCGGACGTCAACACGATGAGGCCCGTGGTTGGGCAGGAAGGGAAGGAATCGAGTATGGCGACGACAGGAGCCAACGGCGTGCTTTCCGGACTCGCGAAGTTCACGCCCGTGACGCACGTGATCTTGCGGATCGCGGCGGGACTGTTGTTCATGCAGCATGGCGCCCAGAAGCTCTTCGGCTGGTTCGGCGGGATGGGCGGCTCGGGCGCGACGGCCGAGCTGTTCTCGCAGATGGGGTTCGCGGGCGTGCTGGAGTTCTTCGGCGGGCTGCTGATCGTGATCGGGCTGCTCACCCGCCCCGTGGCGCTGGTGTTGGTGCTCGAGATGCTGGTCGCGTACGGGATGGCGCACATGCCGCACGCGCTCGCTCCGATCCAGAACGGCGGCGAGCTGGCGCTGCTGTACGCGGTGATCTTCCTGTACTTCGCCACGGCGGGCGCGGGTCGCGCGAGCGTGGACGGATTGATCGCGGGGCGGGGCACGAGGAGCTGAGTCATGCTGTTCGAACCTCTCGAGATCCGCGGCGTGAAGCTGCGCAACAGGATCGGCGTGTCGCCGATGTGCCAGTACTCGTCCGAGGGCGGGTACGTGGGCGACTGGCATTTCGTGCACCTGGGCCGCTTCGCCATCGGCGGCGCGGGGCTCGTCATCACGGAGGCGACGGCGGTCGCTCCCGAGGGGCGGATCACGCCTCACGACCTGGGGATCTGGGACGACTCGCACGTGGACGGCCTCCACCGCATCGCTTGCTTCCTGCGTGACCACGGCGCGGTGGCCGGGATCCAGCTCGGGCACGCGGGTCGGAAGGCGAGCACGAAGCGGCCGTGGGAGGGGGAGGGTGCGGTTCCCCCGGAGGAGGGCGGCTGGGAGGTCGTCGCCCCGAGTGCCGTGCCCTTCTCGGACACGTACCCGCAGCCCCGGGAGCTGACGGAGGAGGGGATCCGCGGCATCGTCGCCGCGTTCCGGGCCGGCGCGGCGCGCGCGTTCGAAGCCGGGTTCCAGGTGGTGGAGCTCCACGCCGCACACGGCTACCTGCTGCACCAGTTCCTCTCGCCGCTCTCGAACCGCCGGACGGATCGCTACGGTGGCGACTTCGAGAACCGGATCCGGCTCACGCTCGAGGTCGTCGACGCCGTGCGCGAGGTCTGGCCGGAGCGGCTGCCGCTCTTCGTCCGCATCTCCGCCACCGACTGGGTGGAGGGCGGCTGGACGCCCGAAGAGTCCGTCGAGCTGGCCCGGCGCCTGAAGGACCATGGCGTAGACCTCATCGACTGCTCCTCGGGAGGTCTCGTCCCGGGTGCCCGGATTCCCGTGGCGCCGGGGTATCAGGTCCCATTCGCCGAACGGATCCGCAAGGAGGCCGGGATCATGACCGCGGCCGTCGGGCTGATCACGGAGCCCGAGCAGGCGGACCGCATCGTCCGGGAAGGGCAGGCCGACCTGGTCCTCCTCGCCCGCGAGATGCTGCGGCAGCCGCACTGGCCGCTCCTCGCGGCCCACCGTCTCGGCGTCGACGTCCCCTGGCCACCCCAGTACGCCCGTGCGCGGCCGATGCAGGTGGCTTGACGCGCCTCCCGGGGTGGTTGCAATGCGACGTCGCATCCCCGCCCTCGTCGCAATCGGCCTGGCGGCGCTCGCCGCCGCCGGTTGCGACGAGCGGGGCCGTCTCGCGGTGCCCGGCGAGCCGGCGTCCGCGCCCGTCGACGCGCACCTCCGGCGCGTCCTCGAAGCCCACCGGGCCAGGATCGAGGCCTGGGCGGATTCGGTAGACCGCATCTTCCAACCGCTTCCGCTCCTCACGGCCTCCGAGGAGGCGGCGCTCCGGCGCTTCGGCAACGACGCCCACCTGGCCCGCGCCCGGCGCCTGGGAGTGCCGCGCCCCTCGACCGATGAAGAGTTGCTGACGCTGCGGCAATCGGGTCGACTGGTGGAGCTGGAGCGGGAGTCCAGATTCTGGGTCGTCCGGGAGCTGGAGCACTCGTTCCCGTACGTCACCCCGGACACCCGCAAGCTCCTGGAGGAGATCGGCGTTCGCTTCCAGGCGCGTCTCGCCGAGCTCGGCGCACCGCCCTTCCGGCTCGAGATCTCCTCGGCCATGCGAACTCCGGACGTCCAGGCCGCGCTCCGTCGCAGCAACGTCAACGCGGCGCAGGGGACGAGCGCGCACGAGTACGGCACCACGGTGGACGTGAGCTACGCCGCGTTCGCCGCGCCGCTCGAGCCGGTCGTCCCGGTCGAGGTCCCGGAGGCGCCGTGGCTCCGTCCGCACCTCGAGGCCTTCGCACGGACCGCGGCCGATCGCGTCGCCGCCCGCCGCGCCCTCGAGCTCAAGGCGATCCTGGGCGCCGTGCTTCGCGAGCTCCAGGCCGAGGGCAAGGTCCTCGTCACCCTCGAGCGGCTCCAACCGGTCTACCACCTGACCCTGGATGCGCGACTGGATAGCGGCAGCTGAGCCGGAGGGAACGCCTTCGAGGGACGGCTTTGCCCGAAATCGCGCAGCGCGGCGTCGAGACATCTCGGGGTCTCCATCGCCGAGTGCGGTGGGAAGAAGTCGCTCTGGTACGGTCGATCCCGCTCGGCCGCCGACAAAAAAAATAAATTTCTTGACGCGTCAGATGGCGTTTGTTACCATTTCTGACAGAGCGCCGCTGCGCCCGTGCGTAGCGGCTTTTTCTCGTTACGGCGGTGTCACGGGATCACGGGTCCGTGGCTGCGCGCTGCCGGTCGGTGGTCGCGGGGCCGGTCGATCCCAGCAGAGTAGGCCTTGCTCGACTCGAGGCCCCGGAGGAGGCGAGCATGATCACTCAAGGGCGCACCCCGGATTCCGCACCCCACCATCCCACCTCCGCCCTATCCGCCACGTCCCATAGCAAGCACCACTGCGTGGTCGGAGATGACCGTGCCCACGCCATCGAACAGGCGGCTCAGTTCCTTGGCCGCCGCGTGAAACGTGGGCATCGCGTGGTCTTCGTCGCACCGGGGGAGTCGCGGGAGGAGCTCGCCCGAGCGCTCGAGGGCGCGGGGGTGGACGTGGCCGCGCAGGTGTCCGCAGGCGCGGTGTCGTTCTGCGATCCTGCGGAATTCGGGCTGCCGGGGGACCCGGCTGGCGTTCTGGGCGCGGTGCACAGGGGATACCCGTACCGGGAAAGCGGGGGGCAGTACGCGGGCACTTACGTAGTTTTCGACCTGGAATCGGCGTCGGGGCATACCGAGAGGTGGGACCGGTTCTCGGAATGGGAGTTCCGCCTGAACTCGATTCTGCCCGAATTCCCGGTGGTCGCGGCGCTCTGCCTGTACGACCGCAGCCGGGTCCCCGCCGACGAGCTCGATCGCCTCCTCCGGTGCCACCCGACCGTCGTGGTCGGCGGCCGGATCTTCACGAATCCCTTTTTCGAGCCTTACCTCGTGGATGCACCGGCCCGACTGTCCTGGAAGCTCGACCGGATTCGGGTCCTCCCGGCCGAGGAGGAGGTGAATCGCATCGTCGCGCACGACCTGCGCGATTCGCTGCACGCCATCTCGCTCGCGACGCGGATGTTGCGAAAGCACGTCGCGGATTCGTCGGGCGATGTGAATGAGGCAAGGAAGTTCCTGGACGTGATACGTCGGGCGGTAGATTTCATGACCCGCCTGGTGGACGACCTGCTCGACGTGGCGCGGGTCGAGGCCTGGGAGCTCCGGATCAGGCCAGATCCCATCCCCGCCGACACACTCGTCGCGGATGCGCTCCAGGTCCATGGCCACGCGGCGGCCTCCCGCCTCCT
>Ga0207873_1001593_pt1 | contig 21042 bp, 22 predicted proteins | sample BGWIniCompost_FD_187373 | JGI IMG/M metagenome (GOLD analysis project Ga0207873, IMG submission 187373) | Cellulose adapted compost microbial communities from Newby Island Compost Facility, Milpitas, CA, USA - BGW Initial Compost (SPAdes)... ...
AGGGATGGGCATCGTGGTGGATACCCACGTCGCCCGCCTCTCCCGCCGGCTGGCGCTGACCATGGCCGCCGATCCCGCACGCATCGAGCAGGACCTCATGGCCCTCTTCCCCCGGGACCAGTGGCCCACGCTGCCGTTGCGGCTCATCTACTTCGGCCGGGAGGTGTGCGTGGCTCGCCGGCCGCATTGCGATGCCTGCGAGCTGCGGCCTCACTGCCCGGCCGGGCGATACGCAGGCGCCACTCCATGGCTGACCGGCACCCGCGGGGATGCGGGCAGGTCGGCCGACGCCGCGGCAGAGCCTGGCGTCGCCTCCAGACGAGCCCGGTCGCGATGACGCCGCACCGATGACCGGCATCCCGAATCCTATGGTGTCAGCACGGCAGGGCGCCGGCCCTGCCCGCGGGGAGGTTGCACATGACGGGTCTTCGTTTGCGATGGTGGATCCCGGCCGCGGCCGTCGCCACGTTGTCGCTGGTCACCGCCATGGCGCTGGCCCAGGGAGCGGGCCCCGACGGTGACGCCTCCACCGAGCGCACCCTGACCGTGACGGGACGGGCGACCGTCACGGCGCCTCCCGACGTCGCACAGATCACCCTCGGCGTCGAGTCGCAGGCGCCCTCGGCCCGCCAGGCTCACGAGGCCAATGCTCGCAAGGTGGAGCGCATCGTCGCCGCGCTGTCGGAGTTGGGCGTCCCGGCCCGTGACATCCAGACGGCTGGCATCTCCCTCACCCCCGTGTACCGCACCGACGAGCGGGGCGGAGAGCCTCGCCTGACGGGCTACCGGGCCAGCTACAGGCTGCACATCCGGGTACGGCCGGTCGAGCAGGCCGGTACGGTGGCCGACGCTGCGGTCCAGGCGGGTGCCAACCGCATCGAGAGCATCCAGTTCACCGTGGAGGACCTGGAGGGCATCAAGGAGCAGGCTCTGCAGCAGGCGGTCGCCGACGCCCTGCGCCAGGCCCGGGTGCTGGCCCAGGCAGCCGGCGTCCAGCTCGGCAGCCTGCTCACCCTGCGCGACGCCTACTTCAGTTCGCCGGAGATGCCGGTGCGGCTACCGTTGGCCCGACTGTCGGAGGCGGCGGCCGACACGCCGATCCTGCCGGGGGAGCTCGGCTTCCAGGCCGCTGCGACCCTGGTCTTCGAGATCCGCTGAGCAGGCAGGGCCGGGCCTGCCCGGCGACGATTCGCGGCGAGCTGGGATTCGCGCCCGGCGCACCTTCGCCTTGACGCCGACCCCGCCCCCGTGTTAGAAGCATTCGCAAGGTTTGCACGCTGCCGCACGGGGGCGGGTATCGGGTGAGCCTCAACCCGATCCACATCATCTTCGGGCTCAAGCTCCGCCAGGCGCGGCTGAGCCAGGGCCTCTCCCTCTCCGAGCTGGCAGCCCGAGCCGGGCTGTCGCCGTCCTACGTCACCGAGATCGAGAAGGGCCGCAAGTACCCCAAGGCCGACAAGATCCTGCGCCTGGCGCGGGCCTTGGGCTACGACTACGACCAGCTCGTCTCCCTGCGCCTGGAGCCGCCGCTGCACTTCCTGGAGAGCGCCCTCAGCTCCCAGGTGCTCCAGCAATTCCCGCTGGAGCTCTTCGGGGTGGATCCGGCGGCCGTGGTGGGGCTGTTGACCCGCTCTCCGGCGGAGATCGGCGCGCTCGCCCAGGCCCTGGCCGACGTGGCCCGCGGCTACAACATCCGGGAGGAGCACTTCTTCCGGGCTGCCCTGCGCTCGTATCAGGAGCTGCACGGCAACTACTTCGAGGCGCTGGAGCGGGAGGCCGAGGCCTTCGCCCGGGCTGTGGGGCTCGACCGGTCGCTGCCCGTGCCCGAGGATGCCCTGCAAGAGGTGCTCCAGCAGCGCTTCGGCTACGAGCTCGGCCTCATCCCGGCGGACTCTCGCCCTGCCCTGGCCGCCTATCGGGCCATCTTCGTGCCGGGCCGCCGGCCGCGGCTGCTGCTCAATCCCGCGCTGACGGGGCCTCAGCGCAAGTTCGTGCTGGCCCGGGAGGCCGGCTACCGCATCCTCGGGCTCGGAGAGCGCGCCCTGACCAACCCGCCCGACCGGGTCGACTCCTTCTCCCAGGTCCTCAACGACTTCAAGGCGGCCTACGTGGGCGGCGCCATCCTGATGCCGGAGCAGCCCGTGGTGGCCGACCTGGGTGCCCTCTTCGAGCTGGCCACGTGGCAGCCGGAGCGGCTCTACCGGCTCCTGGACGCCTACGACGTGACGCCCGAGACGCTGCTGTATCGGTTCAGCGAGCTGGTGCCCCGCCACTTCGGCCTCAAGGTGCACTTCCTGCGCTTCTCCGAGATCAACGGCACCTATCGCCTCTACAAGCATCTCAACATGAGCCAGCTCTCGCTGCCCAAGGGCTTCGACCTCAAGGAACACTACTGCCGCCGGTGGCTGACCGTCCGGCTCATCCGGGAGCTGGCGCGCCTCGGCCAACCGGGCCCCTTGCTGGGCATCCAGCGCTCGAGGTTCCTCCAGTCGCAGCGCGAGTTCCTCTGCCTGGGCTTCGCCCGGCAGGAGAACCTGCCGCCGTTCTTGCGCACCAGCGTCACGCTGGGGTTGCGCATCGACGACGAGCTACGGGCCCGGGTGCGCTTCGCCTCCGACCCGGCCATCCCCGAAGGGCTGCTCAACGAGACCTGTGAACGTTGCCCCCTCCCCCCGGAGGCATGCCAGGACCGCGCCGCGCCTCCGGAGCGATGGGAGCAGGAACAGGCCATCGACGAGCGTAGGAGGGCGTTGGAAGAGCTCATGCGCGACGGAGCGCCGGTCGGGGCCGTGTCCTCGAGCGCCCCGTCCGCCGCGGGGTGAGGAGGTCTGCGATGCCGTCTGCCGAGGAGGTCCGGTCCTCCAGCGAGTTTACCGAGCTTCTCGAGATCCTGGGCACGGTCGCCGATCTGCGCAACGCGTCGGCGGTCCTCCACTGGGATCAGGAGACCCAGATGCCCGCGGGGGGCGCCACCGACCGGGCGCTGGCGCTGTCGACGCTGGCGCGGCTGGGTCACGAGGCCTTCGTCCAGCCCCGTGTGGGCGAGCTGCTGGCGCGCCTGGAGGAGCGGACGGCCGAGCTACCTTACGACTCCTTCGAGGCGAGCCTGGTCCGGGTGACCCGGCGCCACTACCAGCGTGCCGTCAAGGTCCCCGTCCGGCTGGCCGCGGAGCTGGCCGAGGCCGCCTCGCTGGCCACCGACGCCTGGACCCGGGCCAAGGCGGCCAACGACTTTCGCACCTTCGCCCCCCACCTGGAGCGCAACGTGCGGCTGGTGCGCGAGCTGGCCGACTGCATCGGCTACGAGCGGCACCGCTACGACGCCTTGCTGGACGAGTACGAGCCCGGCATGACGTTGGACGACATCCGCCCCCTCTTCGCCCAGCTCAAGGAGCGACTCGTGCCACTGGTGCGGGCCATCTCCGAGCGGTCCGCAGCGGTGGACGATAGCGTGCTGCATCAGAGCTACGACGAGGACGGCCAGTGGCGTCTGACCCTGGAGGTCCTGCGTGCCATCGGCTACGATTTCCATCGGGGGCGCCAGGATCGCTCGGCCCACCCGTTCACCACCAGCTTCGGCCCCGGCGACGTGCGGGTCACGACGCGCATCGACCCCAACGACTTCTCGTCGGCGCTTTACTCCTCCATCCACGAGGGCGGGCACGCCCTCTACGAGCAGGGGATCCCCGAGGCCTTCCGGCGCACGCCGCTCTTCGACGGGGCGTCGCTGGGAATCCACGAGTCGCAGTCGCGGCTCTGGGAGAATGTCGTGGGCCGCTCACGGGCCTTCTGGCGCTTCTTGCTGCCCAGGGCCCAGGCCATCTTCCCCGAGCAGCTGGGCCGGGTCGACGTGGAGACCGTCTACCGGGCGGTCAACCGTTCGCAACCGAGCGAGATCCGTACCGAGGCCGACGAGGTGACGTACAACCTCCACATCTTCCTGCGGCTGGAGCTCGAGGTCGACCTGCTCGAGGGGCGCCTATCGGTGGCCGACCTGCCCGACGCCTGGAATGCGAGGATGGAGGCCTACCTGGGGCTGCGGCCTCGGGACGACGCGCACGGCGTGCTGCAAGACATTCACTGGTCCCACGGCTCCATCGGCTACTTCCCCACGTACACCCTGGGCAACATCCTGTCGGTGCAGTTCTACGAGCAGGCCTGCAAGGAGCGCCCCGAGATCCCCGAGGCCATCGAGCGTGGCGACTTCTCGCCGCTGTTGTCGTGGCTGCGGGAGCGGATCCACGTCCACGGGGCCAAGTTGACGCCGCAAGAGCTGGTGCAGCGGGTGACGGGCGGGCCCATCCGGATCGAGCCCTACGTAGCCTATCTCGAGCGCAAGTACGGCGAGCTGTACGGACTGTGACGAGGTGCCCGGGGCTCTCACCGGCCCCGGGCACCCGCCGCCTGCATCAACCGCCGGTAGACGTCGAGGTCCGCCTGCGAAAACAGCACGAAGCGCACCTCCCGTAGCGACAAGCCGCCTCCGGCCGCCTGCTCTCGTATGAAGTCGGTGACGGCCTGTAGCGCCACAGGGGCGGCGAGTTCGATGGGATACCCGTACGCGCCCGTGCTGATGGATGGAAAGGCGATGCTCTCGAGCCCTCGCTCCACGGCCAGCGTCAGCGCGCTCCGGTAGGCGGAGCGCAGGGTCTCGGCCTCCCCGTGCCCGCCCCCGCGCCAGATGGGACCAACGGTGTGGATGACCCATCGAGCTGGCAGGCGCCCTCCGGTGGTGATGACAGCCCTTCCCGGCGGCAGGGGGCCCTGGCGCGCCACGATGGCCTTGCACTCCTCCAGGATCTGCGGGCCACCCGCCCGGTGGATGGCCCCGTCCACCCCACCGCCTCCCATGAGGCTGGAGTTGGCCGCGTTGACGATGGCGTCGACCGCCTGTCGGGTGATGTCGCCCCGCAGGGCCACCAGGCGCACGCCCTCCACCTCGAGTTGAATGCCCTCGAGCTCTGCCGGTTCCATCGTCGCGCCCCCTCTTCGGTATAATGCCTACATCATGGACGTTTCGTCGGCCCCATCGACCCGGTCGGCCTCCTCGGCCATTCGTGTAAGCTGGCGGGCGCCGCTGCGCTGGCTGTGGATGGTCGCGGGGATGACCCTCATCGCCGCGGGGATCCGGCTGCAGGTGCTAGCGGGCTTGGGGCTCGGCCCGTGGGACGTGCTGCACATGGGGCTGAGCCTGCGTCTGCCCATCACGTTCGGCCAGGCCAACCAGCTGGTGGGCCTGGTGCTGGTGCTGGGAGCCTGGGCTCTGGGCGAGCCCCCTCGCCTGGGCACGCTGCTCAACATGTGGTACGTGGGCGCCGCCTACGATCTCATCGAGGCCTGGCAACTGGTGCCGATGCCCCGGGGGCCGCTGGCCGCTTGGGTAGCCCTCCTGGCGGGAGTCGCGCTCCTGGCGGTGGGGTCGGCATGGTACCTGAGCGCCGGCCTCGGCGCGGGCCCTCGTGACGGCATGACCCTGGCCCTGGCCCGGCGCTTCGCCCGCGCACGCATCGGGCGCCGTCCCCCGCCGGGGGCCCTTGTCCGCAGCGAGCCCGGCGTCGGCGTGGCCCGCGTGCTGCTGGAGGGCAGCGCCACGCTGGCCGGCTGGGCCCTCGGCGGCCCCGTCGGAGTCGGCAGCATCGTCGTGGCGGCGCTGGTGGGCCCTGGCCTGGCCGTGGCCATCCCATGGTTTCGCTTCGCTCGTCGCTGGTGGGACGCCGCGACGTCGCCATCCCCGCCCGAGGGTCGGCCCACCGACAACCCGGTCGGGCAAGCACACCCTGCCGGGGCCCCGGCGGGGGCGAGGCGGCGATGACCCCTCCCCGACGGCCACGATCCCGGTGGGGCATCGCCTCGCCGGGCGGCTCCTTCTTCGAGGAGCGCCTGCGGGAAGTGCAGGCGCGTCCGGCCCCCTCCTCCCGGCCCGCTCCCGACCACACGCCGCACGCCATGGAAGACCGCCTGGCCGCTACCCTGCGCCGGGCCGGTCTGAGCGACTTCCGGAGGCGGGTGCGCATCGGCGTCTACGAGGTGGACTTCCTCTTCCCCCGCCAGCGGCTGGTCGTGGAGCTCGACGGCCTGGTACACCTGGCCGCGGACGTGCGGGCCAAGGACCGGCGCAAAGACGAGGCGCTGCGACAGATGGGCTACCGGGTCCTCCACGTGGAAAACCGCGAGCTGGTCGCCGCACCCGACGTGGTGGTGCACCGCATCCGCCGGGCCCTGGCCGGGCACGCGAGGTGAGCCGACCGGCGCGTCAGCGCCTCATGCGCTCGGCCCAGAGCTCCAGCAGGTGGAGGACCGTCTCCACGGCCTTCTCCATCCATTGCACCGACGCCCACTCGGTGCGGCTGTGGTAGTTCATCCCGCCCGTGAAGAGGTTGGGTGTCGGCAGCCCCTGCTCGGTCAGGCGGGCGCCGTCGGTGCCTCCCCGTATGGGGACCTCCACCACCTCGAGGCCGGCCCTCCGGATGGCCTCGCGCGCCAGCTCCATCACCTCGGGGTGTGCGGCCAGGCGGCGCGCCATGTTGGCATAGCCGCCCGTCACCTCCACGGCGGTGCGGGCGCCCGGGTACCGCAGCTCGAGCCCCTGGAGGGCCTGGCGCACCACCTCGTGGAGCCGGTCCAGCTCCTCGACGCTGAAGTGCCGTAGCGCCACCTTGAGGGTGACCCTCTCCATGTTGCCCTCGATGGCGTCGACATGGATGAAGCCCTCGCGGCCGTCGGTCGTCTCGGGCAACAGAGTGGCCGGCACCTGGGCGATGAAGTCGGCCGCCAGCCGCACCGCGTTGATCATGCGGCCGCGGGCGGTGCCCGTGTGGGCGCTGCGGCCCTCGATGGTCACCCGCAGGTTGCGAGCGTCGAAGTTCTCGCCCGACAGCTCGCCGGCGACGCTGCCGTCGAGCGTGTAGGCGGCCACGCACCCGAAGCGACGCACGTCGAGGAAGCCGATGCCCTTGCCCGTCTCCTCGTCCGGCGTGAAGGCCACCCGTACAGGCGGATGGGGTCGGTGGGGCTCCCCGATGAGCCGGCAGAGGACCTCCATGATCTCGGCCACGCCCGCCTTGTCATCGGCGCCCAGCAGCGTGCTGCCGTCGGAGGTGACCAGGTCGTGGCCTACGCAGGCCGCAAGCGCCGGCTGGTCGGCGGGATCCAGCACCGGGCCCGCCGGGAGGCGGATGGGGCGCCCGTCCCAGGCGCGATGCACCAGGGGCTTGACCGAGCGTCCCGGCACGCCGGGAAACGTGTCGTAGTGGGCCAGCAGGCCGATGGCCGGCCCCTGGACGGTGCCGGGCAGGGTGCCGAGGACGATGCCGTGCTCGTCCAGCTCCACCTCCTCCAGCCCCAGGCGCTCCAGCTCGTCTCGGAGGAGACGGGCCATCTCCCATTGCTCGGGGGTCGACGGCACCTGGGCGGCTCCCTCGGCGGAGGGGCTGTCCACCTGGACGTAGCGCAGAAACTTGGCCAGCACGCCCTCCGCCAACAGGTCCGGATCGGGTGTCCTGCCAGGACGTCGCATGGTGGTCGTCACGGCGGCCTCCTTGTGAAGTAGGGTGTGAGGGACGATACCAGGATACGTCGGATGACCGACGAAACCCCTCGTCGTTGGGAAAGGATGGCGACAAGCGCGATGCCGAAGGTCTCGCTGTTCGCGGGGATCCGCTACGACCCGGCCCGTGTGGGCGACGTGGGCTCGCTCTTGGCCGACGCCGCCGACTGGCGTCCGGCGGCTCGCCGACCCACGGGAGAGCCGGCGCAGCTCGGAGGCGGGCCCGGGACCGACACGAACGAAGCCCGTCCCCATGCCTCCCGCCTCTTCTCCGACTGGGCCGGCACCGTGGTGAGCGACTGGCTGGCCAGGGGGCTTTTGGTGCGCGACGAGTCGCCCACGCTCTATCTGTACGAGGCCAGGCGCCCCGTGCCCGAGGACCGGCGTCACGGCCCGGGCGTACCCGAGACCGCATCCTACCGGGCCGTGGTGGCGGCCCTGGGGGTGGGCGACCCGGCCCCGCCCAAGCGGGTCGAGACTATCGACCCGGCGGCCGTGGAGCCCATGGTGCCCGTGATGAAGGCCTTCGCCGTCGACGTCGCCCCGGTGTGGGGCCTGTTCGCCAAGGCAGCCACCGGCGCGCGGCGGGCTCGGCTCGACGAGATCCTGGCCGGGACCGTCGAGCAGGGCGAGCCCGTCCTGGCCATCGAGGCGGCTGACGGGACCTCGCACCGCCTGTGGCGCATGCAAGTCGACGCCGCCCGGGAGCTGGCCGACATCCTCTCGCAGGTGCCCGTAGCGGTCGTCCAGGGCGCGCTCCAGGTGGAGGCCCTCCGGCGACTGGCGGCCCAGTCCTCCGACGGGCAGGTCAACGGCACGCCGCCATCGGTGCTGGCGTTTCTCACGCCGTGCGACTCGCCCGCCGACGCGGGCGAGACCCCGGCGATCCTGCCGGTGCACCGGCTGCTGCTGTCATCGTCACGCCTCGACGCGGCGAGCGTGGAGCAGCGCCTCGCCGCTTGCTTCCGTCTCCTCGACGTCGGCTCCCAGGCGGAGTCCCTCACCCCTCTTGAGCGCGTCGACGCGGCGCTGGCCCAGTTGGGGAAGGCCCGCGACGAGTTCACCGGCTTCGTCCTGTACCTGGGAGGGGGCCGCGTCAAGGTGGCTCGCTCCAAGGGCCGCATGCTGATGGAGAACTGGACCCATCCCCTGGGCCGTGCGACGTGGCGGGCAATGGACGTCAACGTGCTGCACGCGCTGGGTTTCGAGCGAGCGCTGGGGATCGGCCCCGAGCTGAGCCGCCTGCACGCGCCCCCGCTCGACGTGGAAACCTCGGTGGCCGGCGCCATCGAGCGGGTGGACAGGGGCGAGGCCGTGGCCGCTTTCCTGCTTCCACCGCCGTCGCCCCAGCAGCTACTGACCGTGGCGCTCGACAACAACCCCATCCCCGCCGACTCGGTGCGCCCGTGGCCACCCATCCCGGCGGGGCTGATCCTGCGCTGGCGGCGGCCATCCTGAGACGACCTACGACGGCAGGCGCTCGACGTACCGATTGGTGATGGGGAAGCGCCAGTCCCGGCCGAAGGCACGGGGCGTCACCTTGACCCCGGGGGGCGCCTGCCGCCGCTTGAACTCGCTGCGCGCCACCATGGCCGCGAAGCGCCCCACCGTCTGGGACGCAAAGCCCATGGCCACCAGCTCGGAGGCGTCCCGGTCCTCCTCGACGTAGGCAGCGATCATGGGGTCCAGCTCCTCGTAGGGCGGCAACTCGTCGGTGTCCCGCTGGCCGGGCCGCAGCTCGGCCGAGGGCGGCTTGACCAGCACGCGCTCGGGGATGACCGGGTCGCCCTGCCGGGCGTTGCGCCAGCGGGCCAGGCGGTAGACCCAGGTCTTGGGCAGGTCCTTGATGACGGCGAAGCCGCCGGCGGTGTCGGCACCGTACAGGGTCAGGTAGCCCACGGCCAGCTCGCTCTTGTTGCCGGCCGTCAGCACCAGCCATCCGAACTTGTTGGCCAGTGCCATCATGAGGGTGCCGCGGATGCGGGCCTGCAGGTTCTCCTCGGCGGTGTCGAAGGGGCGCTCGCCGAAGAGCGGACGCAGCGTCTCGAGGTAGGCCGCGAAGACGGGCTCGATGGGGACGACCTCGCAGCGGATGCCCAGTCGCCGGGCGACCTCCTGAGCATCTTGCAGGCTCTCGGGCGGGGTGAACCGGGACGGCATCGTCACGCCCACCACCCGATGGGGCCCGAGGGCGTCGACGGCCAGGGCGGCCACCAGCGACGAGTCGATGCCCCCCGACAACGCCACGGCCACGGTCTCGAAGCCGTTCTTGGCCACGTAGTCGCGCAGGCCCAGGCGAAGGGCTCCCCACACCTCCGCCTCGGGATCGGGCAGGGGTCGGGCGTCGGTCACCACGGGGACCGGGGCCGCTGCCGGGATGGCCGCTGACGGCCGCGCCGGCGGCAGGTCGAGGGTGACCAGCTCGACGGCGGGGGCCGCCTCGTGCTGGCTCAAGTAGAGCCGCTGCTGACGGCGCCGCGGGTCGCGCAGCCGGCGGTGGAAGACGGACGCCGGGTCCACGTCGGCCACCACCAGCGCCTCCTCGAAGCAGGGAGCCCGCGCCACGGTGTGGCCGTCCTCGTCGATGACGACGCTGGTGCCGTCGAAGACCAGCTCGTCCTGGCCTCCCACCATGTTGACGAAGGCCAGCGCCACTCGGTAGTCCATGGCACGGGTGGCCAGCATACGCTCCCGCTCGGCGATCTTGCCCATGTGGTACGGCGAGCTCGACAGGTTGACCAGCAGCTGGGCGCCACCCACCAGGCTCTGGAGCCGGGCGGGGCCGTCGGGGTACCAGATGTCCTCGCAGATGTTGATCCCGATGCGCCAGGGGCCCACCTGCACCACCAGCGGACGGCGGCCTGCCTCGAAGTAGCGCAACTCGTCGAAGACGCCGTAGTTGGGCAGGAGCATCTTGCGGTGCACCGCCCGGATCTCCCCTGCGGCCACCACCGCGGCGGCGTTGTAGATGTCGTCATCGGCGTCGACGAAGCCCACGACGGCCACGATGGGGGGCAGGCGCCGGGCCAGGGTCTCCAGCACCCGTCGGTTGTCCCGGACGAAGCCCGGGCGAAGGAGCAGGTCCTCGGGTGGATAGCCCGTCAGGGCCAGCTCGGGGAACGCGACGAGCTGCGCGCCTGCCTCGTAGGCCGTCGCGGCCAGGGTCTCGATCTTGCGCGCGTTGCCCTCCAGATCCCCGACGGTGGCATCGATCTGGGCCAGGGCGATACGCAGCCGGTGCGGTGTCACGAGGATGTGCGCACCCCCTCGGCTCGGGGCCCTGAGCCTCCGGGCCGCTGGCCGTAGTTGGCGAGATAGCCCTGGCGCACCCGCATCACCTCATCGGGCGGCAGCACCAGCGGCGAGCCGGCTACCCGTGCGGCCCAGTAGACGCGGGCGGTCGACTCCAGTACCCAGGCCGCGTGGAGGGCCTCGCGCAGATCACGGCCCACCGCGATGGCGCCGTGGTTGCGCATGAGAGCTGCCTGGCGCCCCTCGAGGGCCTCGACGGTGTAAAGCCCGAGTTGCTCCGTGCCAGTGGTGGCATACTCCCCCACCCGCACCTCCCCGCCCAGCACGGCGGCGGCCTCCCCCAGGATGGGCGGCAGCGACCATCCCAGCACCGCCAGGACGGTGGCGTAGGTCGAGTGGGTGTGCACCACGGCCCCCACGTCGGGGCGGTGGCGGTAGATGAGCAGGTGCGTCGGGAGCTCCGTGGAGGGGCGGCGGCGTCCCTCCACCCGGTTTCCCTGAGCGTCGACGACGGGCACGTCGTCGGCCTCGATGCGGTCGTACTCCATCCCCGAGGGCGAGATCGCGATGTAGCCCGTCTCGGGATCCCTGGCGCTGACGTTGCCGGAGGTGCCCACCACGAGGCCGGTCTGCAAGAGCCTCCGGCCGATTCCGACGACCTCTGCCCGCAATCGTGCCAGGAGCATGGATCTCTCGGCCCCCTTCGGCCGGTCGGCGCCCGGCCCTTGACATCCGCGATACGAGGACCACACAATAGGGCCACACCCAGTATAGGTCAAAGTCAGCCGCCATGATGGGGAGCGAGTAGGCGGGAGACCTGCCTCCAAGCGAGCCGGGAGGGTGCGAGCCGGCGGCAAGGACCCGCCCAACATGGCCCCGGAGCGGCCCCTCCAACGTCGCCGCAGCGGGCGATCAGTAGAGGGAGCCGGGTGCGCCCGTTATCGCGCCAGGGTATCCGGCTCAGGCCGCGTACCCGCTGAGGCTGTCCGTCGCGAGGCGGCAGCGAAGCCGGGGTGGTACCGCGCAGGCGCGCAAGCCCTTCGCCCCCAGGGGAGGCGAGGGGCTTTTCGTTTTGTCCCCACCAGTCCAGGTCCCGATGAGGAGGTCGTTGGTCGGATGGGTGAGCCGAGCGGCAAGTTTTACCTGACGACGCCCATCTACTACCCGAGCGATCGGCTTCACATCGGCCATGCCTACACCACGACGGCGGCCGATGCCCTGGCGCGCTGGCATCGCTTCCTGGGCGAGGACGTCTTCTTCCTGACCGGCTCGGACGAGCACGGCCAGAAGATCCAGCGCAAGGCCCAGGCGAAGGGCGTCAGCCCCCAGCAGTACGTCGACGAGATCGTGGCCACCTTCAAGGAGCTGTGGCAGCGGCTCGACATCCAGTACGACCGCTTCATCCGCACCACGGATCCCGACCACATCCGGGTGGTGCAGCACATCTTCAAGACCATCTACGACAAGGGCGACATCTACAAGGCCACCTACGAGGGCTGGTACTGCGTCCAGTGCGAGACCTTCTGGCTCGAGAGCAAGCTGGTGGAGGGCAAGTGTCCCGACTGCGGGCGCCCTGTCGAGTGGCTCCAGGAGGAGAGCTACTTCTTCCGGCTCTCCAAGTACGCCGATCGCCTGCTGCGGCACATCCAGGAGCACCCCGAGTTCATCCAGCCTCCCAGCCGGCGCAACGAGATGGTGGCCTTCATCCAGCAGGGGCTGGAGGACCTGTGCATCTCGCGCACGACCTTCGACTGGGGCATCCCGGTGCCCATCGACGAGCGCCACGTCATCTACGTCTGGTTCGACGCGCTGACCAACTACCTGACCGGCGTGGGCTACCTGGAGGACCCGGCCAAGTTCGCGCGGTACTGGCCCGCGGACCTGCATCTGGTCGGCAAGGAGATCGTGCGCTTCCACACCATCATCTGGCCCATCATCCTGATGGCGGCCGACCTGCCGTTGCCCAAGCAGGTCTTCGGGCACGGGTGGCTCTTGTTCGACCAGCAGAAGATGAGCAAGTCGAGGGGCAACGTGGTGGACCCCAACGTGCTCATCGATCGGTACGGCAGCGACGCCATCCGCTACTTCCTGCTGCGGGAGGTCTCGTTCGGGCAGGACGGCAACTTCTCGGAGCAGGCCCTCATCGATCGGATCAACGCGGACCTGGCCAACGACCTGGGCAACCTGGTCTACCGGACCCTCAGCATCCTGGAGCGCTACGAGCAGGGGATCGTGCCGGAGCCGGGGCCCCAGCAGCCCGTCGACCGCGAACTCGTGGAGCTGGCCGAGCAGGTGGCATCCGAGGCCAACCGGCGGATGCTGGAGCTGGACATCAACACGGCGCTGGCCACCATCTGGCGCTTCGTGGGGCGCGCCAACAAGTACATCGACCAGACCGAGCCCTGGCAGCTCCACCGGCGCCGCCAGCAGGACCCGGCGGCCGACGAGCGGCTGCGCACGGTGCTCTACCACCTGGCCGAGGCGCTGCGGGTGACCGCACTCCTGGTCGCCCCCTTCCTGCCCAAGACCGGCAAGGCCATCTGGGAGCAGCTGGGCATCGAGGAGCCGCTGGAGAGCCAGCGCTTCGCTGACCTGAGCTGGGGTCGGATCCGGCCCGGCACCCGGACGCGGCGGGGTCAGCCGCTGTTCCCCCGCATCCTCGACGAGGAGAGCGCCCCGCAGAAGTCGGGAGGCAAGGAGGCTCAAGGCGCCACCCCCACCGTTCGAGAGGGTGCCGCGGAGGCAGCGGCGACAGGGGCGGCCCAGACGCCGACGACGGGGGGCCAGGCCCAGGAGGATGACGGGCTCATCGGCATCGAGGAGTTCGGCAAGGTGAGACTCCGGGTGGCGACGGTGCTGGAGGCCGACCGGATACCCGGTGCGGATCGGCTGCTCAAGCTCAAGGTGGACGTCGGCGAGGGGCGCCCCCGCCAGATCGTCGCGGGCATCGCGCGCCACTACGCCCCCGAGTCGCTGGTGGGCAAGCGGATCGTGGTGGTGGCCAACCTCAAGCCGGCCACCCTGCGCGGCGAACGCTCGGAGGGAATGCTGCTGGCCGCCACGGCCCCCGATGGCCGGTTGACGCTGGTGACGGTCGAGGAGCCCGTGCCACCGGGGAGCGTGGTCAAGTGACGACCACACCCCGTCCGGAGGCCCCGCCGCTGGTCGACACCCACGTCCACCTGGACGACGCCCGCTTCGACGAGGACCGGGAGGCGGTGCTGCGCAGGGCCGGGGAGAGGGGCGTGCGGGCCGTCCTGAGCTGCAGCACCGACCTCGACAGCGCCCGGCGTACCGTGGCGTTGGCCCGCCGCTTCGCCACCGGCGACGGGATGCCTGCGGTGGCCGTCGCGGTGGGCATCCACCCCCACGAGGCGGGCAGAGCCGGAGCGCCCGAGGCGGCGCTCGAGGCGCTGGAGCGGCTGGCTGCCGAGCCCGAGGTGCGGGCCATCGGCGAGATCGGGCTGGACTTCCACTACGACTTCTCGCCGCGTGACGTGCAGCAGGAGATCTTCGAGCGGCAGCTGGACCTGGCCCAACGGCTCGGCAAGCCCGTCTCCGTCCATGCCCGTGAGGCGGAGTCGACCGTGCTCGCGATCATCCGGCGCTACCCGCGGGTGCGGGGTGTGCTGCACGCCTTCGCCGGCGACCGGGAGCAGGCCGAGCAGGCCCTGGCGCTGGGGTGGTATCTGGGCGTGGGCGGGATGCTGACCTTCCGCAACGCCGACGCCATCCGGGCCGTCATCGGCGCGGTGCCGCTGGAGCGCCTGGTCCTGGAGACGGACGCGCCCTACCTGGCGCCTGTGCCCCATCGCGGCCAGCGCAACGAGCCTGCCCACGTCGCGCTGGTGGCCGAGAGCCTGGCACGCCTGCGCGGCCTGCCCGTCGAGGCGGTCGCGCAGGCGACCACCCAAGCGGCGGTGGAGCTGTTTGGGCTGGAGCTTCAGCCGGATCGTTCGCCGTAGGTGACGGTGGGCGGGGAGCAGATGCCGGAAGCGCCGTTGACGAAGCGCTGCCGGGCCTCCTCGATCAACCGCCAGGCATGGCGGGCGTCGTGCCAGCCGCGGATGATGCAGGGCTTGCCCTCGAGCTCCTTGTAGACCTTGAAGAAGTGCTCGACCTCGCGCAGGAAGTGATGGGGCACGTCGGCGAGCGTGCCCATCTGCTCCAGCCGAGGGTCGACGCTGATGACGCCCAGGATCTTGGTATCGGGGCCCTTGTCGTCCTCCATGTCGAGAGCGCCCAACACCCGCACGGGCACGGCGCACCCCGGGAAGGTCGCGATGCTGGAGATGACCAGCACGTCCAGGGGATCCCCGTCCTCGGCCAGCGTGTCGGGCACGAAGCCGTACTCGCCAGGGTAGTACATGGGCGAGTAGAGCACCCGGTTGAGCACCATGCGGCCGGTGGCGGGGTCGTACTCGTACTTGTTTTGCGTGCCCTTGGGCACCTCGATGACCACCAGGAGCGACTCGGGCACGCTGCCCACCCCATCACGCGATGCGACCGACGGCTCCGTAGGGCCCCCTCCTTCCGCTCCGCCGCTCACCAGAAGCCCAGAAGCGCCCTGGCCTCCTCGCTCATCCGCTCCGGCGTCCAGGGCGGGTCCCAGACCAGCTCCACCTCGACCTCTTGGACCCCCGGCAGCTGTCGGACGGCCTGGTCCACCATCTGGTTGACCATGAAGGCCAGCGGGCAACCGATGGCCGTCAGCGTCATGCGGACGTGCACCTTGCCGCCCTCGATGGTGATGCCATAGACCAGTCCCAGGTCGACGACGTTGATGCCGAGCTCCGGGTCGACGACTTGCTTGAGCGCCTCTCGGACCGCGTCTTCGGTCAACTGTGGGGCCGTCATGCGCGGCGCACCCCCCGATGACGACTTATTATACCCGTTTCGCCGGCATCCGGCCGAGGCGGCATCCCCTGGCAGAGCCGGCGGGTCGGGCGCATAGGATTCCCCGCGTGGACATGTGGGAGTCGCTGTTGCTGGTGGCACTGGGTGCCCTGGGACTGTTGGGAGGCAACGACGCCGTCGGGCTGGCGGCGCTTTTGGCTTTGGCCCTGCGCACCCTGGGCCCGCCCGGCACGGTGGAGGGCGTGGCCCGTCACAGCACCGAGCTCGGCATCCTCTTCCTGGTGCTGGGGCTGCTGTTGCCCGCGGTGAGCGGGGTAGCCGGGGCGCCGGAGCTCTTCGGGCGGGTGGCGTTGACGCGCACCGGCCTGTTGAGCTTCATGGTCGGGCTGGTCTCGAGCCGCCTGGCCGCGGACGGCGTCTCGCTGATGCGGGATCGCCCGGAGGTGTTGCTGGGGTTGGTGCTGGGCTCCCTGGCGGGGGTCTGGGCGCTGGGAGGGATCCCCGTGGGTCCCCTGGTGGCGGCGGGCCTGGTCGCCCTGCTGGGTCGGCTGCTGTAAACGGCAGGGAGGCTTCCGTTTTCTGCCGGTTATGTTGACGCTCTGACGGTTATTCCATATGATGTAATGCGCGCTAATCTGGAAACGTCAGGAATTCGTGCCTCGACCGGGGAAGGGGGGCGAGGACGATGAAGTCGACCGGCATCGTGCGCAAGGTCGACGACCTGGGCCGCGTCGTCATCCCGATCGAGCTGCGGCGCACCCTGCAGATCAACGAGAAGGACCCGCTCGAGATCTATGTCGACGGCGAGAAGATCATCCTGAAGAAGTACGAGCCGACCTGCATCTTCTGCGGTAACGCCGAAAACCTCCACCGCTACCGCGACAAGAACATCTGCGCCGACTGCCTGCAACAGCTGCGGCAGGTCTCCTGAGAGGAGCGTCGACGCCGGGGCGGGCCGAGGGCCGACCTCGCGGCCGCCGCCGGCCTCGCCCCGGCCCGGCTCATTGGGTCGACACGGATGGGTCTTTTTGCTCGCCCTGAGCCCCGGGCGCCGGCGGGCCCACCACCAGGGTCAACTCTCCCACCGATGGCACCTCGCCCTGGGCCACCCGCCGGGCCAGGCCGGGTAGCGTGTCGCGCACGACGGATTCGTGCACCTTGGTCAGCTCGCGTGCCAGCGCCGCCTCCCGGTCTCCCAGCACCGCGGCCATGTCGGCCAGGCTGTCGGCCAGGCGGTGCGGCGCCTCGAAGAAGACCAGCGTCGCCGGCAGGGCCCGCAGCTGCTCCAGACGCTCCAACCGCGCCCGGCGCCTCGCCGGCAGGAACCCCTCGAACCAGAAGGGCTCGGCCGGCAACCCCGCGATGGCCAGGGCCGCCACCACCGCGGAGGGGCCGGGGATCACCCGCACGGCGATGCCCGCCTCGTGGGCAGCCCGCACCAGCTCCGCTCCCGGGTCGGAGATGACGGGGGTGCCGGCATCGGTGACGAGGGCCACGCTCTGGCCGGCGTGCAGGCGCCTCAGCAGCTCGGGCAGGCGTCGGCGGGCGTTGTGCTCGTGGAAGCTGACCAACGGGCGCCGGATGCCGTGGGCGTTGAGGAGCTTGAGGGTGCGCCGCGTGTCCTCCGCGGCGACCACGTCCACCTGCCGCAACGTCTCCAGCAGCCTCAGCGAGACGTCCTGCAGGTTGCCGATGGGTGTGGCGCAGACCCAGAGCGTACCGCTCACGCCGCCGGGTGACCGTCCTCCAGCTCCGGGCTCTCGGCCGAGTCGGTCTCGGCCTCCGAAACCTCCGCGCCGCGCCGGCGCGGACAGGCGGCCTTCCCCTCCATCTCGAAGGCGAGGCAGCACATCAACCGCCCGCAAAGGCCCGACAGCTTCTCGGGGTTGAGGGCCAGCCCCTGCTCCTTGGCCATCCGGAGCGTCACGGGCCGCAGATCTTGCAGGAAGGTCCTGCAGCACAGCTGCAACCCGCACGGCCCGATGCCCCCGACCATGCGCGCCACGTCACGGGCACCGATCTGGCGGAGGTCGATGCGGGTCTGGAAGTGCCCTGCCAGGTCCTTGACAAGGGCGCGAAAGTCGACCCGACCCTCGGCGCTGAAGTAGAAGGTGAGCCGGCTCCCGTCGAAGGCGTACTCGGCATCGATCAGCCGCATCGGGAGCTGGTGCCGCTCGATCATGGCCCGAGCCGTCGCCATCGCCTCGGGTTCGCGCTCGGTCCACGCCTGCCGGGCGGCCATGTCCTCCTCCGTCGCCACCCGGAGCACGGGACGCAGCCCCTCGGGCGCCTCGTGCCGCGGGATGAGACGCGGCGGCGATGCCACCTGCCCCGCCTCCTGGCCGTACTGGGTCTCGACCACCACCCAGTCGCCCGGGGCCAGGTCGAAGCAGTTGGCGTCGAAGTCGTACACCTTGCGGCTCTTGGGGAAGCGCACCCCCGCTACGCGGACCGCCTCGGACGGCCTGTCCTGCTCGCAGGCCCCGCCCGGGCCCGGCGCAGCGTCATCCATGCCCAGTGGAGCACCAGCCTCGGGTGCGTGTATTCCGCCAGCATCCGTCGCGCCGTCAACAAGGTCTCCAGAGCGTCCACGGCGCGCGCGGGGTCGACCTGCCGGCCTACGGCGACGACTCGGTCGCTCAGGCCGAGGTCGATCAGGCAGTCGGCTCTCCTCACCCAGCCCCATGCAGCAACATCCCGCCACAACCATATCATCGCCTGAAACTGCGCGTCCACTTCGTGAGGCCCGGCCCGCTCGGCGTCCCTCGCGAGCCCGATGAGCTCCCGCGGCGAGCCTTGGACGGCCTGCTCGATCCACTCCATGGCCCGCTGCCGCCAGGCGGCGACCGCTGAACCCGAGGGGTCCAGGGCGCGGCCCGGCAGGCCTCCGGCCAGCACCGCCCGGGTGTGGGCCTCGTCGTCATCGAGACCCAGGCGGGACGCCAGGGCGCGAGCCAGCACGGGAGCCGGCACGGGGCCCACGAAGAAGCGCTGGCACCGCGACTGGATGGTCTCCGGGATGGCCTGCAAATCTCGGGCCAGCAGCACGATCGCGGCAGGACCCGGGGGCTCCTCCAAGGTCTTGAGCAGGGCGTTGGCCGCCTGCAGGCTCATGCGATCGGCCTGCTGGATGATGGCCGCCTTGCCCCAGTCCGACGTCGCGGACATCCCGAGCCAGTTGCGCAGGCGCCGGACCTGGTCGATGCCGATCCCGTCAGCGTCAGCGGCCGGCTCGACCCAGGTGACGTCCGGGTGCCGGCCCGCGGCCACCGCCCGGCACGCCTCGCAGACGCCGCACGCCTCTCCCTGGGCGGAGCGACGACGGCAGGCCAGGGCCGCGACGAAGGCCGAGGCCAGGCTCGTCTTGCCCGCGCCCTCGGGCCCGTACAGGAGGTAAGCCCCCGGCCCCCGCCCCTCGGAGGCGATGCGGGCCAGCCACTGCACCACCCGGACATGGCCGATGATCTCGGAGAAGCGCAACGGGTACGGCCGGCTCTCGGCCTCGGTGCGGCGAGCCCCCTCATCGGACAAGGTCCAGCAACAACCCCCTGATGTCGTCGAGGCGAGCGGCCACGGCCAGCGCGGAGCGCTGCCCCTGCAGCACCTCCCGGGCCAGCTGATCGAGTGCCTCGTCCACCTTGCGCACCACCACGTGCAGCCGGCGCCCGCCCCGCGGGTCCACGCGAAACTGCCGCTCGACCGCGTAGGTGCGCGCCAGGGCGAGCTGACAGAAGCGCCGCACGGCCTGCCGGTATGCGAAAAGCGTCGACTCCCCGGGGGAGCGGCGCAGCGCGTCGCCCGTGCGCTCGACCTCATCCAGGGCCAGCTGGAGCGCCTCCTGGTAGCGCCGGCGGTCCGCCTCCACGAGCTCGGTGCTAAACGCCCGAGCGGGCGCCCGGCTCTCCGTCGTCGCCCGGGCGCTTCCCCGGCGGGTCGTCGTCACCTGCGGCGCCCGGCGGCGTCGGGGCAGGCCCTCGATGCGCGACCCTTCCATCGACGTTAGACTCGCTCGAAGCGGTCGATGCCCAACACGAAGACGGTGGCACCGGCCACCTCCACCTCGGTGCCCGGGCCGGTCCCCGCATGGCGGCGGCGATGGCACACCTCCCGGATGCACTCGAGGGCGGCTGCCACGCGATCGTCGTCGACACCGATCAACAGCGTCGTGTTGCCCTCTCGCAAGAACCCCCCGGTGCTGGCCAGCTTCGTCGCGCCGAAGCCCCGCTCCACCAGCCGCGCCATCAGCGCCGGCGCGTCCTGGTCCTGCACGACCGCCACCAACAGCTTCATCGTCGCACCGGTGCCCCCCACCCCAGCTCCTGCAAGCGCTCGCCCAACCGGCGCACGACCACGTCGCGCAGCTCCGACTGGACGGCTCGTCGCGTCTTGCCCGCCACCTCGATTCGGACAATGCGCTCCGGGTAGCGGGTCGCCAGGGCCGCATAGCCCTCTCTCACCCGCCGGAAGAACGCCTCCCCCTGGGACTCGATGCGATCACGCCCCGTCGTCCCGGCGCCGGGCAGGCGCTCCCCGACCGGCAGGTCCAGCCAGAAGGTCAGATCCGGCTGCAGGCCGCCCGTCACCCAGCGATTGAGCCGCTCCACGAGCTCCTCATCCATCCCCGAGCCGAAGACCTGGTAGGCCACCGACGAGTCGGTGTAGCGCTCGCAGATCACCACGGCGCCCCGCTGCAGCCAGGGAAGCAGCACCTGGGCCACGTGCTGGGCACGATCGGCCATCCAAAGCAACAGTTCGGCCTCGGGGACCGGGATCCCCCCCGGCTCGCCCTCGCGCAGCAGCAAAGCCCGCAGGCGACGCCCCAGCACCGTCCCGCCCGGCTCCCACGTGTGCCGGACCTCCAGCCCCCGGCGCCGAAGCCACCCCGCCAGCAACCGCGCCTGGGTGCTCTTGCCGGTGCCGTCCAGCCCCTCCAGGGTGATGAAAATCCCCCGGGGGCTCATCGGATCTCCTCGGGCAGGACGAGGACCCGGCGGTTGGGCTCCTCGCCGATGCTCGTGGAGCGCAGGTTGTAGCGCTCGATCAGCTCGTGCTGGAGCTTTCGGATGTACGCCGATTGCGGGCTGAGCTCCACCGGCCGGGCCAGCTGGCGCGCCTGCTCCACGGCGCGTTGCGCCTCCATGAGCGCGCTGGCGTCCTCGGGGCTCAAGAACGTGCGCTCCAGGAACTGCTCCATCTGGGCCAGGGTGTTGGACCGGATCACGTGGATGGGCAGGCCCCGGCGCTCCGCCTCCTTGAGGCGCTTGGGCATCTTGCGGTACTGGCCCTTGATGGTCAGCACCATGTCGGCCGAGTCCAGGTCCTGGGTGATCTGCACCGGCACGGGCAGGGACGCCAGCGCTCTTTGCAGGCGGGAGGTGCTGACGGCA
>Ga0207873_1001594_pt1 | contig 21040 bp, 19 predicted proteins | sample BGWIniCompost_FD_187373 | JGI IMG/M metagenome (GOLD analysis project Ga0207873, IMG submission 187373) | Cellulose adapted compost microbial communities from Newby Island Compost Facility, Milpitas, CA, USA - BGW Initial Compost (SPAdes)... ...
GGGCCCCGAGGCCGAGCGCCGCATCGGGTTCCCGTTCCGCAGCCTGGCCGCCGAGGAGGGCATCGTCTTCCCCGACCACTTCACCCGCCTGCGGCGGGTGGGCAGCCGGCGGGCCATCGAGCGGGTCCTGCAGGACCTGCCGCCCGGGGTCACCGAGGTCCACGCCCGCCCCGCCATCGACACGCCCGAGCTGCGGGCCCAGACGCCCGACTGGCCCGGCCGGGTCGACGACCACGACCTCCTGGTCGACGAGCGGGGCCTGCGGCCCCTGCTCGACCGGGTCGGTGCCGTGCTCATCGGCTACCGCGAGCTGCGCGAGCTCCAGCGCAGCGAGCGGCGGCGCTGACCCACCACGTCGGCGACGGGGCGACGGACCGGACGGCGGCGACCGGCCGCCCGGGCCGGCGCCGGGTCAGCGGCTGTCGGCCGGCTGGCGGATCCCGGCGAACAGGTCGTCCTCCGGCAGCTCGGTGTCGACCAGGCTCCGGGCCAGGATGTAGTCGTCGTAGGGGTGGATGGCCGCCAGCTCGTGGCGGGGCAGGCCGAACCAGAACGGCGAGGCGGGGTCGATCTGGGTCTCGTGGGCCAGCAGCGCGTCGAGCCGCACCTCGTTGTAGCCGTCCAGGGAGATCGACGTCGTGATGCGGTGGTCCTGCGACGGCCGCTCGAACCACTCGTCGCTGAAGGGCGACTCGAGGCCCAGCTCCTGGAACCGCTGGTGCATCTGCTCCATGCGCTTGCGCGACCAGACCGAGTAGTAGAGCTTCAGCGGCTGCCACGGCTCGCCCGCCTCGGGGTGGGCGTCGGGGTCGCCGGCCTGCTCGAAGGCCAGCACCGAGATGTCGTGCACCCGCAGGTGGTCGGGGTGCGGGTAGCCGCTCTGGTCGTCGGGGTAGGTGACGATCACCTGGGGCCGCTCGCGCCGGATGACGGCGACCAGGCGCCCCACCGCCTCGTCCAGCGGGGCGTTGGCGAAGGCCTCGGGGTGCTCGTTGGCCGGCGTGCCCGGCATGCCCGAGTCGCGGTAGCCGAGCAGCACGACCTCGTCGTAGCCGATGATCTCGGCCGCCCGGGCCAGCTCCCGCCGGCGGACGGCCGGCAGGTCGGCGGCCACCTCGGGGCGGTCCATGGCCGGGTTGAGGATGTCGCCGGCCTCGCCACCGGTGCAGGTGACGAGCACGGTGCGGACGCCCTCGTCGTGGTAGCGCGCCACCGTGCCGGCGCCCTTGGACGACTCGTCGTCCGGGTGGGCGTGGACCGTCAGCAGCGTGAGTCGATCGGACATCGCCCGCCACGCTACCGGGGGTCCGCGGCGGCGCAGCCACACGTTTCGTCACCGGATCGCGCGTCCGCGTGGCCGTCGATCACCATCCCGTTGGGTAGATTGCCGCTGGCGGCGGGTCGTTCGACGCCCCGACGGAGCCGAGGGGGTCATGGAATCACCGGAGGAGTGGCGCTGGGTCTGGATCGTCGGCAGCGCGGTGTTCGCCGTCGGCGAGATCGTCACGACCGGCTCGTTCTTCCTCCTGCCGTTCGCCGTCGGGGCGCTGGTCGCCGCGGTGCTCGCCTTCGCCGGCATCGGCGTCGCCGTCGAGTGGGTGGCCTTCGTGGCCGTGTCGATCGCGGTGCTGGTGGCGCTCCGCCCCCTCGCCCGCCGGCTCGACCGCAGCGCGCTCGACCAGGGCGTGGGCGCCCGCCGGCTGGTGGGCATGCGGGCGACGGTGATCGAGGACATCCCGGGCGGCAGCGAGCTGGGCATGGTCCGGGTCGAGCGCGAGGAGTGGCGGGCGCAGTCGACCGACGGCTCGGCCATCCCCGCGGGCACGACCGTGCGGGTGGCCGACATCCAGGGGACCCGCCTCGTCGTCACCGCCGACACGGCGGTTCCGCCCCCGCTGGAACCTCCCGGCGCCGCCGGGTCGTCCGAGGCGACGTGAGCCGCCACCGACGAGAGGAGCGCCCATGGCCGTCGTGATCGTCTTCGCCATCGTCACGATCGTCCTGTTCGTGTACGTCCTGGCCGGCGTCCGCATCGTCCGGCCCTACCAGAAGGGCCTCATCGAGCAGCTCGGCAAGTACAAGCAGACCGTCGACCCGGGGCTGCACCTGATCATCCCCTGGTTCCAGACCCTGCGGCTGGTCGACATGCGGGAGCAGGTCGTCGACGTGCCGCCCCAGGAGGTCATCACCGAGGACAACGTCGTCGTCTCGGTCGACGCGGTCGTCTACTACGAGCCGACCGAGCCCCAGAAGCTCGTCTACAACGTCGCCAACTTCATGCTGGCGGTCACCAAGCTGGCGCAGACCAACCTGCGCAACCTCATCGGCGACATGCAGCTCGACGAGGCGCTGACCTCCCGGGACAAGATCAACAGCGAGCTGCGGACGATCCTCGACGACGCCACCGACAAGTGGGGCGTGCGCGTCGGCCGGGTCGAGATCCAGCGCATCGACCCGCCGCCGGACGTCATGCACTCGATGCACGAGCAGATGAAGGCCGAGCGCACCCGGCGGGCGGTCGTCACCCAGGCCGAGGGCGAGCGCCAGGCCGCCATCACCCGGGCCGAGGGCGAGCAGAAGGCGGTCATCCTGCGGGCCGAGGCCGACAAGCAGCAGCAGATCCTCCGGGCCGAGGGCGAGGCGCTGGCCATCCAGAAGGTGGCCGAGGCCGAGCGGTTCCGGCAGGAGACGGTGGCCCAGGGCGAGGCCGACGCCATCACCGCGGTCTACAACGCCATCCACGAGGCCCGGCCGGACGCGGCGCTGCTCACCATCAAGTACCTCGAGGCGCTCTCGGCCATGGCCGACGGCCAGGCCACGAAGATCGTCGTGCCCACCGAGCTGGCCGGGCTGGCCGGCTCGCTCACCGCCGTGACCGAGCTGCTCGGCGGGGGCGGCAACGGCACGGGCGACGGCTCGGGCGGGGGCCCGGGCTCGCCCGAGGGCGGCGGTCCGCAGGGCGGCGGGGCGACCGGTCCCCGCCCGATCACCAGCCGGCTCGACCGCCCGGCCACGGTGCCGCCGCCCACCCCGCCGGACGACGCCACCTGACGCCGCGGCACCCGGCCCGCGACCGCGACGGCGAGGCCCGCCAGGGCCGGTGGTGCCGCCCGCGAGCGGCACCCGCACACGGCCCCGGCGCGCGGCTCAGCCGGTGGCGGCCAGCGGCGCCAGGGTCGACTGGCCGGTGTCCTCGTCCTCCTCGAGGCGCCAGCCCAGCCGGGCCGCGAGCAGCGCACGGCCCTCGTCGGGGCCGCTGGCGATGAGCTCGTCGCCCTCGGCCAGCACGACATGGCCCCGGGGCCGGTAGACGTAGCGGCCGCCCCGGCGGATGGCCAGCACGTGGAAGCCGGGGTCGACGTCGAGCTGCAGCGCGGCGAGCGTCGCCCCGTCGGCCGGCGACCCGCCGGCGACCGGCACCCGCACGACGACGTCGTCGCTCTCGCCCAGCGCGATCTCCAGGACGGGGTGGACCTGCTCGCGCTTCTCGATGAGCCAGACCATCTGCTGGGCCGCGTCGCCCAGGTCCTCGGCCGCCTGGGAGAGGTGGAGCAGGCCCCGGAGCGGCGCGGGGTCGACGTCGGTGGACGCCGCCCGCAGCACCCACAGCTCCAGCCGGTCCTTCATCTCGTCGAGCCGGTCCTCGAGGTGGCGCACCTCGGCGGCCAGGCCGAGGTCGGCCAGCACGAGGGCCGAGTAGGCCAGCCCGACCGCCGTCTCGGACACGTTCTTCATCTCGACCAGGACGTCGATGGCCCGGTCGAGGTCGGTCAGGCGGCCGTCCTCCGGCGGTGAGGGCGGCTCCCAGCGGGGGGCGGCGGCCAGCTCCCGCAGGCGGGTGATGCCGGCGGGCGAGCCCCGCAGGAACAGCACGTCGCCGGGCACGAGGATCTCCTCGCCCTCGACGTCGGTGATCCACTCCCGGCCCCGGCGGATGGCGACGATGCGCATGCCCGTCTGCACCGGCAGCTCGAGGTCGAGCAGCGGGCGGCGGGCGAGGTGCGAGCCCTCGCGGACCCGCACCCGGTGCGAGACCTCCTCGGCGTTGGAGAGGTCGGCGACCAGCTCCCGGGGGATGCCGAGGCGGTGGGTGACGATGCGGGCGATGTCGACCGCCGAGTTGGCGATCCGCTCGATCGACGAGATGACCTGCAGCACCGAGGCCATGGCGTCGGCCTCCCGGGGGTGGCGGGCCGCCATGACGCACACGGCGCGCATCTCGTGGACGAGCGTGTCCATGCGCTCCTCGAGCTCGCTCACCTCCTCGGCCATGTCGGGGTCGCCGAAGTAGAGAGCGGCGTAGGCCAGGTCGACCATGAGCTCGGAGAGGTCCTTCGCCTCTGCGAGCATGGCCCGGAGGTTGCGAGGTCTGTCGTCCATCTCGAGATCGGACACAACCATAGGCCGTCGACCACGCTGGTCGGTCGTCCGATCCCGCCCGCGTGGCGGTCGCCCCGGCCTCACCCCAGCCCGAGCAGGGCGATGCCGATGATGAGGGTGAGCGAGCCGACCAGGTCGACCGACGAGCTGACCACCGGGATGCCGTAGGTGTCGGGGTCGAGGCCGGTGCGGTAGGCGGCGATGGTGCCGTAGTAGGCGACGGCGACGACGAAGCTGATGGCGAGCGCGCCGCCGATCAGCGACAGCACGACCATGTCGAACAGGCCCGGGCTGGCCTGGCCGAGCGCCCGGGCCACGAGGTGGGCGCCGGCGCCGTTGGCCAGGTAGACGGGGACGGCCAGCAGGACCACGAGCGAGATGTCGTGGCGGGCCTCGCGGTCGGGCCGGGCGGTCGGGGCCACGAGGCCGAGGAAGAGCTTCGACGACAGCCGCCCCGACAGGATCCCGCCGAGCGCACCGGAGCTGGACAGGTGGGCGGGCACGAGCACGAGCAGCGCCGGCAGGGTGTCGAAGCGGTCGAAGGACTTCTCCAGGGCGACGCCGGCCCCGGCGCTGACGCAGCCGGCGGCCAGCAGCACCGGCACCGACTCGTGGACGATGCGCCGCAGGCCCTCGGTGGTCGAGCGCCAGCCGGCGGCCAGGAAGGCGAGGGCGGCGGCGACGAGCACCAGCCCGACGACCGGCGTGACGATCGAGATGCCGAGCAGGTAGGTGGCCAGGTAGAGGGCGGGCAGGGTGAGGACGTCACCCATGCTGGAGACCAGCGGGGCGGTGACGTTGTCCAGGTCCCATCCGTAGCGCACGGCCCCGGCGGTGAGGGCGAGCGAGGCGCCGAGCACGACGATCGAGCCGAGCACGCCGCCGGCGATGGACACGGTGGCCATCGACAGCAGGTCGATGGAGTCGGGCACCCCCATGCCGACCGCGATGCCCTTGGCCACGACGGCCAGCGCCAGCGAGATGGCCATCGTCAGCAGCATCGAGGCCAGCACGTTCTGGCCGAGCACGGCCTCGCGCCGCAGGGACCAGCGGAAGGTGCCGGCGTGGATCGAGGTGGAGAGCCGGTTGCCGAAGGCGCCGAAGATGTTGCCCCGCAGGCCGATGGCCGCCGGCACGAGCACCAGCAGGCCGGGGAAGTCGGCGAGGGTGGCGGTGATGGCCCCGAGGAAGGCGCCGGCGACCAGGCTGCTCGCCGAGTTGAGCCCGAGCGCGACGAGGCTCTGCCGGACGCCGGCGGCGTCCGGGCCCAGGAGTGCGCGCAGCCGCGCCGTGAGCACGAGGTTCGATCGCATCGGGACCTGGCGGCAGTTCGGATCGGTGACCTGGTCGCAGAACCCGGTCGACGGCGCCGCGCTCCAGGGTGCCGACAGTCTGCAACAGCGGGGTCGGCGGCACGAGCACCGCCACCGCCCTGCGGCACGCCCACCGCGGCCCCTCCCGGGGCGGTGGCCGGCGGCCCGGACCGGCGGACACCCGACCGGGGCCGGTGCGGCCGGTCGCCTATCCTGCCGTGGACGCCCGGGCCCGACCACACCGCGACCGCCGCTGGGGGCCGGGGCGCGGGGCGTCGGCGCCGCCGACGCCGTCGACGGGGGAGGCGACCTGCACCACTGCGACCATGCCGGGTGACGCACCGACCGCCGGACCGGGCCGCCGGGCGCCGGTGGGCCGGCTCGTGGCGGCCCTCGCCACCGTGGCCCTCCTCGGTGCCGGCTGCGGGGACGACGGACGGGAGCTGCGGCCCCCGTCTCCCGACCAGACGACCTCGACGACGGTGCCGGCCCAGTCGACGACCGCGCTCCCCGACCAGATGGTGCTGTCCAGCCCGGCGATCCCCCAGGGCGGGGAGATCGGGATCGACCACACCTGCCGGGGGCTCGACGTCTCGCCGCCGCTGACCTGGACCCCGCCGCCGGAGACGACCGTCGAGCTGGCGGTCGTCGTGCGGGACGTCGACGCCGGCGGCCTCGTCCACTGGGTCGTGGCCGGCCTGCCGCCCGGCGCGACGGGCCTGGAGCAGGGGGCGGTGCCGCCGGGCGCGGTCGAGGCGACCAACGACCTCGGTGGCCTCGGGTGGTCGGGGCCGTGCCCCGAGGTCGGCGCACACACCTACGAGGTGCGGGTCTACGCGCTGGCCCAGCCCTCCGGGGTGGCCCCGGGCCAGCCGGGGTCGGAGGCGGCGGCGCAGGTGGAGTCGACCCCGGCGGTGATGTCGGCCGTCCTCAGCGGCTGGGCGGCGGCGCCGGGCTGAGCCCCGACCGGCCGCCGCCCCGGCGGGCAGACCGGGTCGTGGTCGGCGCCGCGCCGGCGGTGGGTCAGTAGGTGATGCGGAAGCCGCCGGCGCCGGTCGGCGGCACGTCGGTGACCGTCACCTCGGTGACCCGGGCGAAGGCGGGGCCCCGCCGGGCCCAGGCCAGCAGGGCCTCGACGGCGTCGCGGTCGCCCTCGACCTCGATCTCGACCCGGCCGTCGGGCAGGTTGCGGACCCAGCCGGCCACGCCGAGGCGCTGGGCCTCGCGGGCGCAGGCCGCCCGGTAGCCGACGCCCTGGACGCGGCCCGACACGGTGGCCCGGACCCGCACGGGGCCGGGCGCGGGTGCGCCGCTCGCGCCGCTCACCGCCGCTTGCGCCGGCCCTCGCCGTCCTCGTCCTCGCCGTCGGCGGCCTCCTCGGCCGCCAGCTCGGCCTCGAGCTCGGCGAGCGGGTCGTCCTCGGGGACGTCCTCGATGTCGTCGTCGTCCTCGACGGCGTCCTGGACGTCCTCGCCGGCGTCGACCTCCTCGGCGTCGACGTCGATGACGTCCCCGTCGCGGCCGCGCCGGGCCCGGGTGGCCCGCTCGGCCATGCGGGCCGGCAGGTCGGCCCGGCGGGCCCGGAAGCCGCCGACGGCCAGGGCGATGAGCGCCGGGAAGAAGAAGATGCCGATGCCGCCGGTGAGGATGACGGCGGCGGCCATGGCCAGCATGGCGAAGGTGAGCAGGCGGGCCCGCTCGGTGCGGGTGCTGGCCCAGACCGAGAACAGGGTCACGAAGATCGGCAGCGCCAGGACGGCGAGCAGGGCCGGCCCGCTGGCGTCGAGCAGCGACGTCGTCTCGTCGCCGGCGGGGGCGCCGGTGAGCCGCTCGCGGGCCATCTTGGCAACGCCTTGGAACACGGCCGGCCACGGCTCGCCCCGGTCGTCGACCGGCACCCGGTAGAAGAGCAGGTAGACGGCCGCCACCACGGCCAGGGCGACCGAGACGAGGATCGCCCGGTGGCCGGGGCTCGGGTTGCGCAGGAGCCCGGTGGGCCCGGTGGGCGTTGGGCCGGTGGCCCCCGACGTGCCGGGGTTCGACCCGCCGGACGACCGGGACGCCGCCTCCGCCCGGGCGGCCGCAGCCTCGCGCCGGGCGGCCTCCCGGCGGGCGGCGAGCGCCTCGCGGCGGGCCCGGTTGCGGGCGGCTCGACGCTGCTTCGACTGTTGGCGCTTGTCCGGCACGGGTGCCAACGGTAGAGCGGCGGGCACCGCGACGGCGACCTCACCTCCCGGTGTGACGGGTCGCGGGCGCGGCGTGGTAGGCCGGTGCGCCGGGACCACAGGGAGGGCCGACCGTGAGCGACGGGTGGGACATCGACAGCGACAGCCCGCTGCTGGCCGTGGCGGCCGCCGGGCCCCGGCGGGCGCGGTTCACCCTGGCGCTGCCGGAGGGCGGGCCGCCGGCGCCCGCGCCGGTGGAGGGGCTGCTGGCCGGCGCCGTCGAGGTCGACATCACGCCGCCGCCGGGCCTGCCCAAGGCGGGCTACTCGCGCAACGCCCGCACCGGCACCGGCGTCCGCACCCGGCTGCGGGCCCGGGTCCTGCACCTGCGGGCGGGCACGGGCTCGCTGGCGCTGGTGCAGTGCGACCTGCTCGGCGGGTCGTCGATCCTGCAGCGCCTCGTGGCCCGGGCGGTGGCGGCCACGACCGACGTGCCGCCCGCCGGCGTCTACGTCGGGGCGACGCACACCCACGGCGGGCCGGGCCAGTTCCTGGGCACCGACTTCTACAACCGGTTCGCGTCCAACGCCCCGGGCTTCGACGCCGGCTGGGCGCAGCTCCTGGCCAGCCGCATCGCCCACGGGGTGGCCGAGGCGGCGGCCCAGCGCCGGCCGGCGGCGCTGGCCTGGGGCGAGTGCGAGGTGTGGGGCCTGACCCGCAACCGGTCGCTGACCGCCCACGTCCGCAACCACGACGTGACCGACCGCCGGACGGGTCGGCAGCGGGCGTACCTGGCGATCGACCCCCGGCTGCGGCTGCTGCGGGTCGACGCCCGGGCGGACGACGGCGGGTTCGAGCCGCTGGCCGCCATGGTGGTCTTCGCCGTCCACGGCACCGGCGTGCCGATGCGGTCGGACACCTACAACGCCGACCTGTGGGCCTACGTGACCGACGAGCTGGGCGCGCGGGTCGAGCGCAGCCACGGCCGCCGCCCGGTGGTCGGCGCGGTGGAGGGCACGCACGCGGACGTGGCCCCGGCCATCCACCCGGGCATGGCCGGCGACCTGGAGGCCCGGCGGATCGGCCGGGCGATCGGCGCCCGGGCCGCCGAGCTGTACGCGTCGCTGGACGGTCGGCTGACCGACCGGGTCGAGCTGGCCTGCGGGCTGCGGGAGGTCGACCTCGACCGCTGCCGCCGGGTCGACGGGGTGACGCTCCCCCGCCGGCCGGCGGTCGGCGCCGCGCTGATCGCCGGCGCCTACGAGAACGAGACGCCGGTGATCCACCGCCTGCCGCCGTTCCGCCCCGGGATGCCCCGGCGCCGGGCCACCGGCCCGCACGGCGCCAAGCGGGTCCTGGGCGGGCCGCTGCAGCGGCTGATCCTGCCGCTGCGGGGCTTCCCCCGGGTGCTGCCGGTGCAGGTGGTGCGGGTCGGCGAGGCGGTGCTGGTCGGCCTGCCGTTCGAGCTGACCGTCGAGACCGGCCGGCGCATCGAGGCCGCGGTGCGCGAGCGGGTGCAGGGGGCCGGCGTCGAGTCGGTGGTGGTGACGTCGGTGGCCAACGAGTACGCCGGCTACTGCACGACGCCCGAGGAGTACGGCGAGCAGCGCTACGAGGGCGGCCACACGCTCTACGGCCCGGCGACCCAGCCGTTCGCCGCCGCCCACGCCGCCCGGCTGGCCGCCCAGACCGTGCGGGACGGTCTGGTGTGCGACGCGGCGCCCGAGCGGGCCTTCGACCTGCACCACCGGGCCCACCTGCCGACGGCCGCGGGCCCGGCCGTCGAGCGGGCGCTGGACGGGCCGGCGGCCTTCACCGACGCCACCGCGACGACCGACCCGGTGTGGGAGCAGCGCTGGTGGGACGTGGCGCCCGGCGGCCTGGCCTGGCACGAGCCGCTGGTGCGGGTGGAGATGGCCGACGGCCCCGACGGCCCGTGGGTGCCGGCGGTCGTCGACGGCCGCCGGGTGGACGAGGGCTGTGACCTCGAGGTCGTGCACCTGGGGCCGGGCGAGCGGGGCCACCGGTACGCGGTGCGGTGGTGGGACCCGGCGTTCCGGGCCGGCCGCCGCCACCGGTTCGTGCTGGTGGCCCAGTCGGGCCGGCCGGAGCTGGCCGGCGAGCCGTTCGACTGACGGTCGAGCGGGCCCGGGTGGGTCGGCGCCCGGGACGGGTGGCGCGCCGGCGACCGCCGAACCGACGGCGCAGCCACCCGCCCGGGGCCGAGGTCGGGTCAGGGCGCCGGTGTCGCCAGGTGGGCGTCGATCACCTCGGCGATCAGCCCGGCGCCCCGGCTGTTCTGGTGGACGTGGTCGACGGTGAGGGCGAGTCCCCGCCGGCGGGCGATGTCGTCGACGCTGCGCCGCAGCACCGCCTGCCGGAGGAGGTCGCCGATGATCCGGGCCGGGGTCGCCTCCTCGTAGGGGACGGGCGGGGCGCCGAGCCGGCGCAGCTCGTCGACCTGCCGGTCGTGGAGGGGGAGGCAGGCGACGCCGTGGGCGGCGGCCACCCCGGCGACGGTGCGGCTGTAGCTGGCCGAGGCCTCGGCGGCCGGCCCGTCGAGGTCCTGGCCGAGGACGGGCAGGGTCAGCAGGGCGACCCGGGCGTCGGTCTCGGCCCGGAGCCGCTCGACGACCGCGGCGAGGTTGTCCTCGAACCAGGCCGCCGAGGGGCGGGTCGGCAGGCCCTTGCGCCTCACCACCCGGTCGACCGGGTGGCCGGGGACGGCGGCCCGGGCGTCGTTGGTGCCGATGAGCACGGTGATCACGTCGGCCGGGGTGGCGATCACCTCGTCGAGGCGCTGGCGGAGGTTCCAGGCCAGGTCGCCGTTGGCGGCGAAGCGCCGGAGGCGGAGGCGACCGGGTGCGTGCCGGCGGCGGAGCAGGTCGAGGACGTCGGCGCCGAGCTGGCCCCGGGTGATGCTGTCGCCCAGGCACGAGACCCGGAGCGTGGCGGTGCCGCCGTGGTCCGTGCCGCCCGTCGGGGCGGCGGGGTCGGTGGTGCGGGCGTCGTCGGTCATGGCTCCTCCCGGTGGGGCCCGGCGGGCGGAAACGCTGCCGGTGTGGGGCGCTGCCGGCCGTACGCTGGGCGGACGTGTCCGAGCGCAGGGCGGTCGAGGTCCACGGGCGACCGGCGGCGCCGCTGCGCCCGTTCGTCTCCTCGTACGTGGGGTTCCGGCTGAGCGGTTTCCCGGCCGGGGTGCACCTCGGGCTGCCCCACCGGGGGCTGACGGCGGTGATCAGCCTGTCCGCCCCGCTGGCGGTGACCGAGGTGGCCGACGGCGAGCCGGCCGTGGCCGGGGCCGAGCGGTTCGGGTCGCTGGGCACCGGGCTGCAGACCCGGTCGGTGGCCATCCACCACGACGGGCGCCAGCACGGCATCCAGCTGTCGCTGACGCCGCTCGGCGCCCGGGCGATCTACGGGCTGCCGGCGGCCGAGCTGACCGACACGCTCGTCCCGCTGGTCGACCTGCTCGGCCCGCTGGGGCCGGAGCTGCTCGACCGCCTGTGGGCGGCGACGGCGTGGCGGGAGCGGTTCGCCGTCCTCGACGAGCTGCTCGCCCGGGCGGTGGGCCGGCACGTGGGCGACGGCGCCCTGGCTGTCCGGCCGGAGGTGGCCGAGCTGTGGCGCCGCCTGGTGGCCGCCCGCGGGCAGGTCCAGGTGGGCGCGGTCGCCGCCGAGCTGGGGTGGAGCCGGCGGCACCTGGGCGAGCGCTTCCGGGCCGAGGTGGGCGTGACGCCGAAGGCGTTCGCCCGGATCGTCCGGTTCGAGCACGCCCACCGGCTGGCCAGCCGGCAGGACCCGCCGTCGTGGGCCGAGGTGTCGGCGCAGGCCGGCTACGCCGACCAGGCGCACATGGTGCGCGACTGGCGGGCGTTCACCGGCCGGACGCCGGAGGCCTGGCGCCGGGAGGAGAAGCTCCCCAAGGGTGGTCACTGACCGCTCCCCTCACGTCCGGGGCCTGTGCTCGGTGCCGAGGCCGGGCGTGATGGTGAGGATGCGGGCCGGGCCGTGCGCGTCGACGGCGTGCCAGGCGCCGGCCGGGTTGACGGTCGCCTGGCCCGGCCCGAGCGGGATGCGCTCGGCGCTGCCCTCGTCGTCGCCCCGGACCACGGTGACCTGCCCGCTCAGGCAGACGACGACCTCGTCGCCGGCGGGGTGGCGCTCCCAGTGGTCGCCGGGGCCGTCCTCGTCGACGATCACGACCAGGCGGCCCTCGGGGCCGTCGGCGGCCACGGCGGCGATGTAGCTCTGCAGCACCTCGGGCTCCCAGGCGAAGCCCAGCACCGGCCGCGCCCGGGAGCCGAGCCCGAGGTGCAGCGGGGTGGTCTGCAGGTCGATCGGCTCGGTGGTGGTGTCGATGAGCGTCATGCCGGCATCGTCACCCGGGCCGACCGCCGGCGTATTGAACGAATGGGAGGGCTCGATCTGACTCGTGCCAGGTCGCCCCGGTGGCTACGGCGTGACCGGCGGAGCGGCGGCGACACCGCAGAAGCCATGATCTGACGCTGATGGGCGGACTGTCACGGCTGGGTGGTACGACATCCGCGTCCGCCCTGGGTGCTTTGCGTGAAGGGGGAATGGGATGGAGCTGACCGCCGACGACCTGACGCGTGCGTGCGGGGACCTCGCCGCCGACGCCGGGATCACGATCGACGTGGACCTCGAACCGGCTGCCGGTCCGGGTTCACCCGTGAAGCCCGCGATCTACTCGGGCCGCCAGTACCAGATGGACCGGCGCTGGTGGGGCGAGGGTGACAGCCGTCGCGTCGTCGACGCGATCGTCATCGACAACGAGCCGAGCCAGGCGAACCGGCACGAGGCGGCACTCGAGCTGCTGGCCGAGGAGCTGGGCCTGCCCCGGATCGTGCTCGACCTCTCCGGCGTCGGCCCGCTCCCCCCTCACCTCCCGACCAGCATCTCGAGCTTCCGCTTCCCGCACCGCCACGCCGACGCCTACATGCGCGACGCGGTGCTGGACGGGACGCCGTTCCACCGGACCACGATCGGCAAGGCGATCTTCGACGCGACCGCCGACCGACCCGAGGCCCTCTTCGAGTGGTTCCCGCAGGCGCTCCTCTACGGCTTCTGGCAGTCGCACCTCGGCAAGAAGCGCGGCCAGGCCAAGCTGGCCCGGTCGTGGTCGTCGCAGATCGTTGGCTACGAACCAGCCGCCTCGCCCGACGAGCCGACCATCACGCTCGGCACCAAGGGCGACCCCCTGAACCTGTCGGTCGACGAGACCGTGCAGTACGACGAGGACGACCTGCTGGCCGAGCCCTGGCGGCGAGTCGAGGGGTCGACCCGGAGCGGCGGCCAGAAGGGCGGGAAGAAGAAGGACGCGCTGTCCAACATCGGCCACGGGCAGGTGCCGTTCCGGACCAGCGAAGCGGCCCTTGCCGGGGTGTCGTTCGCGGCGATCAACCAGCGCGCGACCGTCTCGTTCGCCTCGCTCCGGCGGGTCGCCACGGGCGACCGGGACGCGGACGCCGCCGGTCGGGCGCTGCTCGTGTCGCTCGGGTTGCTGGCCCACGTGACCGCCTTCGGGCGCGCGTTCAGCCTGCGGTCGGGGTGCGACCTGCGCCCGGTGCGGACCCGGTGGACGTGGCTCGGCGCCGACGGCGACGAGGAGGTCGCCGTCCTCGACCACGAGTCGGCGGTCGAGCTGTTCCGCGCCTGCGTCGAGCGGGCCGAGGCGGCGGGCCTCCCGGTCGGCTCGCGCTGGGCGTCCCAGCCCCTCGTGGTCGAGCCCAACGAGGAGCTCGCCAAGGCCATCCGTGCGAGCTGGCCGCTGACGGACTGATGCTCACGATCGAAGTCGAGCTCCTGCACGGCACGATCCGCGCCGGCGAGAGCAACGACCTGGCCATGACGGGGGCGGACAGCCGCGGCGAGTGGCCCCCGAGCCCGGCCCGGCTCGTCGCCGCCCTGGTGGCGGGTGACGGCACGCGCGACCGATGCCGGGTCACGGACGGGACGGAGCTGCGCGTGCTGGAGCGGGCGGCGCCCCCGATCATCCACGCCGACCCGACCGACGACGTGGCGAGGTCCCGCCTCCGCGAGCGCTTCGTGGTCGTCAACGACAAGGCCAAGAGCGCCGTGCAGGAGTATCCGGGCCGGACGAACGGCGTGGAGCGGCCAGGTACCCGGCTCAGCCCTCGTCACCCGCGCCTCGCGTACGTCTGGCCGGACGTCGAGGTCGACGAGGACACGATGGCGGCGCTGCGTTCCCGGGCGGCTCGGGTCGGCTACCTCGGCTGCGCGGACTCACCGGTGAGGCTGCGCGTCCACGACGGCCCTCCCTCCTCGGCACCGGCGACGACGTGGCGGCCTGATCCGAGCGGTGAGGCCACACTGCCGGTCCCCTTCGACGGCTACGTCGAGGTGCTCGACGCCGCGTACGACATGTTCACCGCAGGCACCTCGGCGCGCCGGTCGTGGTTCCGCAGCGAGCACGCCCGCTACGCCTCGCCGACACCCACGTCGGTGGCGTCCCCGTCACGCGAGGGGACGATGGTCGCGCTGCGCTTCGAGCGTCCGGTGAGCGGACGGCGGGTGCTGACGGTGACCGAGACCCTGCGAGAGGCGGTGCTCGACCTCTACCAGCGCTTGGTCGCCGCCGAGGGCGAGGAGCTTCCCGCCGTCCTCCACGGCCACGCCACGCCGGTGGGCAGCCAGCACGCCCACTTCCTCGCCTTGCCCGATGTCGGGCACGAGCACGCGCGCGGCCGGATCCACGGCGCGGCGATCTGGCTGCCGCCCCACGCCGGCGCTGACGTGGTCGAGGGTGTCCGGCAGGTGGTGTGGAACCTCACCGAGCTGGTCCGACCGGGCGCACTCGAGGTCCGAGTGCACCCGTGGAGCGGCGAGTCCCGGCCGTGGGCGGTCGTGCCCCGCCGCTGGTACGGCCCGGCACGGCGATGGGTCACGGCGTTCCCCGTGATCCACGAGCGGTACGTGAGGCCCCATCCGGGGCTCGCCCACGTCGCCGAGTGGAGCCGCCACGCCGGCATCGAGGCGCCGCTCGTCGACGTCGAGCAGAGCCGCGTGCCGCTGATCCCGGGCGCCGCCTCGCTGCACCCCCGAGAGGCGTTGGGCACCCGCTACCCCCGCATGCCCTACTCGCACATGAGGCTCACCTTCGACCGGCCGGTCACGGGACCCGTCTTCATCGGGCGAGGACGGCAGTTCGGCCTCGGGCTGTGCGTCCCGGATGACCCGCCGGCGACCGAGGACGGTGATCGCCGTGGCTGACTTCCCGTCCTTCGACCGCTTCTACCGTGCGGTCAACGGCCGCGACCCCTTCCCCTGGCAGCGCGCACTCGCCGAGCGCGTCCAAGCGGAGGGCTGGCCGGACGCCATCGGCGTGCCGACCGGGCTGGGGAAGACCGCCTGCATCGACATCGCCGTGTGGGCGCTGGCCTCGCAGGCGGACCGCCGTCCGAGCGAGCGCACCGCCCCGACGCGCATCTGGTACGTCGTCAACCGCCGGTTGCTTGTCGACAGCGCCACCGACCACGCCGTCCGGCTCGCGCGGCTCCTTCGCGAGCCGGACGCAGCCCGGCGCGGCGACGGGTCGGTGACGGATGACGACGTGGCGGCGCTCGCCTGGGTCGCCGAGGCCCTGCGCCGCGTCGCCGCCCTCGGATCGGACCAGGACCCGCTCCACGTGACCCGCCTGCGCGGGGGCGCCGACCTGGGCGCCCGGCCGCCGGATCCTTCACAGCCGGCGATCGTCACCGCGACCGTGCCGATGTTCGCCAGCCGGTGGTTGTTCCGGGGGTTCGCCTCGAGCCGGTCGATGCGCCCGATCGACGCAGCGCACGCCGGGATCGACTCGCTGGTCCTGCTGGACGAGGCCCACCTGTCCCGTCCGCTGGCGCGCCTGGCCGCCCCAGGCGGGCCGGTCGAGCAGTGCGACGTGGGCGACCCCGGGCTGCTGCTGCCACCGGGGCGGCAGCGGTCCCGTCTCGTGTCACTGACCGCCACCGGCGAGTCGTCGGGGGATCGGTTCGACCTCACACCCGACGACCTGGCCCACCCGGTCGTCCGCACGCGCCTCGACGCGGCCAAGCCGGTCACGCTCCCCGAGCCGGCGAAGGACGTCGCAGCCCAGATGGCCGCGCAAGCCGTCGAGCTGCTGGAGAACGCCGGCCGACCGGCGAGCTGCGTCGTGTTCGCCAACACGCCGCGCATCGCCCGCTCGACGTTCGCCGCCCTGTGCGAGACCCTGGGCGACGGTGCGGACGTCGTGCTGCTGACCGGCCGGGTGCGCGAGCGTGAGGCGGAGGCGATCCGCAGCCTGGTGCTCGACCCCCAGCGGGGAGCACCGGCGGGCCGCCCGCCCGACGCACCCCGCGACAAGCACCTGGTGGTCGTGGCGACACAGACGCTCGAGGTCGGCGCCGACCTCGACTTCGACCTGCTCGTGACGCAGACCGCGAGCGTGCGAGCGCTGGTCCAGCGGTTCGGGCGGTTGAACCGGCTGGGCGAGCGCAACGACGTCGCCCGGGCGGTCGTGTGCCACCCCTCCTCCGAGGGCGACGATCGGCTGTACGGCGACGAGCCGGCGACGGTCTGGGAGCGCCTGCAAGCGGCGAACCAGAAGGCGCTGGAGTCGGGCGAGACGCTGTCGCTCGGCCCGGCGGTGATCAGCGAGGTGCTGGGCGAGCCCGCCGACGTCCCCGAACGTGTCGGTGAGCTGCTCCCCCACCACCTGTGGGAGCTGGCCAAGACCTCCGTCCCGCCCGTCGGCGAGGCACCACCCCGGCTCTTCTACGAGGGCATCACGTCGGACCCCGGCGCGGTGTCGCTCGCGTGGCGCTCGCACGTACCGGCCGGCGATCAGCAGCTCGTCCCGGCGCTGCGAGGGGCGGAGGCCGTCGACGTCCCGCTCCACGAGGTGCTCGGCGCGCTGAGGTCCCGGGCGGTGACGTCGGTCTGCCGGGTCCGGGACGACGGCACCACGGTCGACCACGTGCCGCTGGACGACCTGCGGCCCGGTGACCGGATCGTTCTGCCCGTGGACGCCGGCCTCTACGACGAGCACGGCTGGAACCCCGAGGCGACCGGGACGGTGCTCGACGTCGCCGGCCTCCAGACGAGGACGCTCGCCCTGACGACGGAGGCGATCGCCTCGCTCTCGGGCCAGGACGAGGACGATGCGCTCAGGAGCCTCGTCAGAGCCGTTCGACGACTCCCGGACGACGACGAGGATCCCGACGACTGGGCGGAGCAGCGTCGGGAGCATGTGTCATCGCTGCTCGATTGGTTGGGCGTCGCGCCGGGTCACCCGTGGTTGCGCGAGGACGAGTGGCGCGAGTTCGTCACCGACCTCCGGACCGCCGAGGTCGAGCGCTTCGAGGTGCCGGACGGATCGGACACGGAACCGCTGACAGTCCTGCGGGCGCCACAGCCTCGACGCCGCGCCGCCTGGGCGGGTGTCCGTGCCGACGCCTTCGACGAGCTGAGCTTCGATGTCGACGTCCGGTCGCCGGCCCTGGCCGACCACCTCGGAGCGGTGGGGCGCTCGGCCAGGGAGATCGCGTCCAAGCTCGGCCTGCCGGACGACATCGTCGACGCGGTCGACCGCGCCGGCGAGCTGCACGACGCGGGCAAGGCCGACCCGCGCTTCCAGCGCTGGCTCGACCCCGAGCGGAAGTACGACGCCCTGCTGGCCAAGTCGTCGACGCCACTCTCACGCCGCGAGGCCACGAGGGCGGCGTCGGGCTGGCCCAAGGGCGGTCGCCACGAGCTGATCAGCGCCCGGTTGGCCGAGGAACTGCTCGACGCCGACGACGAGCACCGTGACCTGATCCTGCACCTGGTTGCATCGCACCACGGCCACGGACGACCGACCGTCGCGGTCGTCACCGACCCGGTGCCGACCAAGGTCCGCTACTCGGTGCCGGGTAGCGATGGTGCAGTGGTCGTCTCGGGCGACCTCTCGGTGCCCGACTGGCGCCAGCCCGCCCGCTTCCGTCGTCTCTGCGAGCGCTACGGGTACTGGGGCTTGGCACTGCTGGAGGCGGTCGTCCGCCAAGCGGACCACGCGGCATCGGGGGTCGGCGGGGCCGCAGCCGAAGCCGAGACCGGCGCTCCTGCACAGCCGGTGGAGGTGGTGTGAGATGGCGGAGCTCGTCGCTCTCGGCCTTGCGGCCGACTGGCTCAACGCCTGGCTGGCGGCCGTCGGCGTGACCGTGCTGGTCCCCGACGTGCGCCTGTCGTGGACGGACGACCCGGTGCCGCGGGCGCGCTTCACGGCCCCCGACGGTTGTGACGTCGCGGCGGCGATCGCCGAGGCCCTGCCCTCGGCGGACGACGTCAGGTCCATGGCGTTCGACGGTCCGAAGCAGTGGATGAGCCACGACGACTACCGGCGATGCGCCGATCGGGCCCGAATCCTGCACGACGACTCGCTGGCCGTCCTCGCCACCGACCTGGCGGAGCCCGCCGAGAAGGGCTTGGCCACGGGAGAGTTCAACGTGGGCGTCCCGAAGGGCATCACCCTCAGCTCGCGCGTCGCCAGCTGTGCCGACGCCGCGAGCACGGGCGGCGGCGACAAGCGCGCTCGCGTCGCCGCGACGTTGGAGGGCCGAGGGGAGCGCGTCGTCAACAACGGGCTGGGATTCGACTACCGGCGCTTGGCGGGGCCGATCCTCGGCGAGACGGAGAACCTCGTCGACCCCGTCGTCGAGCTCCTGTGCTTCCACGGGACGCTGCTCTTCCCGACCCGAGGGGACGGTCGCCGCGTCCGCCAGCGGGGGTGGACGGTGGCGCGCACACGCCACCGGTTCGTGTGGCCGACCTGGTCCGGCCCCCTCGATCGCTGGGGCGTCGACGCGCTGCTCGACCTCACCTACGAGGCCGTCACACCCAACGGTTCCCTGCGTGAGAACGGCACCGACGGCCTCCGCCGACTCGCGGCGTGGGGGGTGACCGGGCTGTACGGGCTCGTGCCGTTCGCCAAGTACGGCAGTGCCACCACGTCGGGCTACGCCGCGGAGCGGATCGCATGAGCCCGGAGCCCGTGGTGCCGATCTCGGCGATCGAGCACCACGCCTACTGCCCCCGCCAGGCAGCGCTGATCCACGTCGACGGCGTGTGGGCCGACAACGCCCACACCGTGCGAGGCACTCGGGGGCACCGCCGGGTGGACAGCGGCAAGGGTCGGTCCGAGCGGGGACGGACGGTTCTCCGAGCGGTGCCGCTGTGGTCGGAGGCCTACGGGCTGACCGGACGAGCGGACGCCGTCGAGATCGCCGGCGACGAGATCGTCCCCGTCGAGTACAAGATCGGCACGAGGCACGGGGACGCCGCTCGGCTCCAGCTGTGCGCCCAGGCCCTGTGCCTCGAGGAGATGACGGGCGTCCCGGTCCGCGCCGGCGCGATCTGGTACTCGGCCCACCGTCGACGCGACCGGGTGGTCATCGACGAACGGCTACGTGCGAGCACTCTCGCCGCGATCGAGGCCGTGCGAGCGGCGTTCACCTCACCGAGGCTGCCGCCGGCGGTCGACGACCGTCGATGCACCGAGTGCCAGCTGGCCGGCCACTGCCTGCCGGACGTCGTGGCGAGCGACCATCGGGTCGAGCGCTACCTCGCGAACGAGGTCCTGGCGTGCGGGTCGTGAACACCTTGTACGTCACCGAGCACCAGGCTCGCGTCGGTCTCCAGAAGGGCAACCTGGTCGTCGTCCACGACCAGCAGAAGACCCGGGTGCCCATCGAGACGCTCGAAGGCGTCGTCCTCCTGGGCGGCAGCCAGATCAGCTCGCAGGCGCTCGGGCGCTGTGTCGAGCGCGGTGTTCGGGTCTGCGCGCTCTCCCGGTCGGGCCGGCTCCGGTGGACGGTGGGCGGCCCGACGAAGGGCAACGTCCTCCTCCGCATGGCCCAGCTCCGTGCCGCCGACGACCCGGCCCGGACGGCGCGGGTCGCCCGCTGGATCGTCGCCGGCAAGCTGCAGAACTGCCGTCGGATGATCTCCCGATGGCTGTGGGACGCCGACGGTGCCGCCCGGTGGGTGCTGGCGTCCGAGCGCGACGCCATCGCGGATCGACTGCAGGCGCTCGCCCAGGCCACCGACGGCCACACCATCCGCGGGATCGAGGGTGACGGCACCCGGCGGTACTTCAAGTGCCTGGGAACCCACCTCACCGAGGCGGGAGCAGAGCTCGGCTTCACGTCCCGAACCCGGCGCCCACCGCGCAACGAGGTCAACGCCCTGCTGAGCTTCTACTACGGGCTGGTGCTCGCCGAGGCCGTGGGTGCACTCGACGCCGTCGGCCTCGATCCACAGGTCGGGTTCCTCCATCGTCCGCGGCCGGGGCGACCTTCTCTGGCCCTGGACCTGATCGAGGAGTTCCGCCCCGTCGTCGCCGACCGCCTCGCGGTCGCGCTCGTCACGCGGCGAACGATCCGCGCCGAGCACTTCGTCAGGACCGCGGGTGGGGCCGTCTACCTCAACGACGAGGGCCGCAAGCTGGCGCTGCGGAGCTACGAGGAGTTCAGGGGCGGCGACGTGACACATCCCCTGCTCGACCGGGACGTGCCGCGGTGGGCGCTTCCGACGATCCAGGCGACGCTCCTCGCTCGGCACCTACGGGGCGACCTGGTGACGTACCCGCCGTTCGTGCTCGCGGCGTGATGGACGTGCTCGTCACCTACGACGTCAGTACGACGAGCCCGGCCGGAGAGCGCCGTCTCGCCCGCGTCGCGGCGGTCTGCGAGCGGTACGGGACTCGGGTGCAGTACTCGGTGTTCGAGTGCCGGTTGACCTCCACCGCTCTCGAACGTCTCGTCGGGGAGCTGCTGGACGAGATCGACCCCGAGGTCGATTCCGTGCGCATCTATCGCTTCCCCGGCGACCTCACGGCGTCGTGTACGACGCTCGGCCGCCCTCGGGATCGGGCTCTGGGCGACCCGTGGATCATCTGAGATCGGAGATCGTCGACCCCGAACCGCCAGTGATCCTTGACAATCGAGCGGTTGAGCATCTCTCGCATGAACGTTCCGACGCGTAGAGCAGCGCTCTGAATGGTTCAAAGCTCAGACGGCCACACCACGTGGCGAAGAGCCCGTTGCCGGGACGCGAGTCCCGGCCCTCGTTGAGCGTCGACAACGATGTCGGCCGGCACGGTCCCGGAACCGCCGTTGCCGGGACGCGAGTCCCGGCCCTCGTTGA
>Ga0207873_1001597_pt1 | contig 21031 bp, 20 predicted proteins | sample BGWIniCompost_FD_187373 | JGI IMG/M metagenome (GOLD analysis project Ga0207873, IMG submission 187373) | Cellulose adapted compost microbial communities from Newby Island Compost Facility, Milpitas, CA, USA - BGW Initial Compost (SPAdes)... ...
CTCCGGCGCGAAGCCGCGGGCGGTCAGGCTCCCGGCAAGGCTGGCGAACTTGGCGGCCGCTTCCTTGGTCACCGCCTCGGTGGTGACCTCGGGCCGCAACGCCTCTGGGTCCGTGAAGGCTTTACGCAGGATATCGAGGACGGCGGGGGTGGCCAGGTCGGCGTTGGTAAAGCGATGGACCTCCTTACGGGTGCCGGTGAAGTTGGTGTGGATCTCGTAGCGCTCGATGTCGCAGACGATGAGCAGGGGCGGGTTCTCCAGGTCGCCGGCGTAGAACAGGAGCTGCTTGAAAGCGTCGGTGAGGCTCCTGCCAGGGCTTTTGTACTCCCAGGCGAAGTGACCGCGCATCCAGACGTCGGCGAAGCCTTCGCCCCCGGTGGCCTTCGTGACGCCCTTCTCGAAGGTGTACCAGGCACCCTCGGAATCAACCTCCGCCGGGGTGGGCTGGCCGAGCATGTGGCAGAGATCGATGAAGTGCTCGTGGGCAGCGGCACGCTCGGTGAGTTTCACCCCCTCCCACTTCTTGATGAACTGCTGGGGCGTCATTCGCCCGGCAGGCTGGGCTATCGACATGGACGTGCTCCCTGCCCAAGACCCACAGGTTGTCGGCGGTGACATGGTACCAGATGGAAACGGTGTGGAGGATGGGTCAGCCGTACAAGGAGCGGCGGGGTCTGCGGCGCGTGTTCATTGGAGTGGCCGTCGGCGAGCGGGACGTGAGAAGGCGGCGGTTGCGACCGCCGCGTACCAAAGCGGCGGCTCTGGCCGCCGCACTCCAAGATGCGTTCCCCCTCTCCCAACGTTGGGAGAGGGGGTAGGGGGTGAGGGCCGACCTCCGGCCGTGTCCCGGTGGCACAGGGTACAATTCGCCGGGGGTTGGGATGCCGTCCGCGTGAACGGACCGATTGGGTGCGACGACCGCTGCGAACCCGCTCGCTGCTCCTCGGCAGCCTGCTGCTCCTGCTGAGCCTCGTGCTTGCGACCGCCACCGTCTGGGGATACGTCGAGGGTGGCGGACCGCTTGCCATCGCGACCGGCCGTCGGCCTGCGACGCCGACGGCGGACATCGCCACACCTACGCCGACGCCGGTGCTCCCGACGCCGACACCAACGCCGACCCCGCCGGTCGCGGCGATCCCGCCCGATCTACCGCTCTCTGCGCGGGCGGCGATCCTCGTCCAGGATGAGCCGGAACTGGTCCTCTTCGAACGCAACGCGGACGAGCCGCTGCCGCCTGCCAGCACCGCGAAGATCGTCACCGCGCTCACGGTCCTGCGCCATGCGGGGCTGGAGGAGGTGCTGACGGTCCAGGAGGAGGACCTGGTCGATCCGGTGGCCGAGTCCCACATGGGGTTGCAGGCCGGGGACACGGTGACCGTGCACGACCTGCTGGTCGGGTTGCTGCTGCCGTCGGGCAACGACGCGGCCAAGACGCTGAGCCGTGTGATCGGGGAGCGGCTACCGGGGGATCAGCCGCCGGTTGAGCGTTTCGCCGCCGCTATGAACGCGGTCGCGGCAGAGTTGGGCATGACGGGAAGCCACTTTGTGGACCCCAGCGGGGACGACGCCGAGGGGCAGGTCGTCACCGCGCGGGACATGGTGATCGCCGCCCGTGCGCTGCTGCGGGAGCCGGTCCTGGTGTCGATCGTGGCGATGCAGCGGGCGGAAGTGCGCATCGGCGGGCCGAAGGCCCGGGTGATTCGGCTGGAGAACACCAACCAGCTCCTCGCGCAGGACGGGGTCTTCGGGATCAAGACCGGGACGACCGACCAGGCCGGGCAGTGCCTGTTGGTCGCGTACCGGGCCCCGTCAGGCACCCAGATCGCGGTGATCCTCGGCAGCCAGGACCGCTACGGCGACGCGCGCGCCCTGCTCGGACTGCCCGAGCCACCGCCCCCGGCACCGACGCCGGAGCCGGCCGCCTGACCGAGCGCCTTCCGGTCCGCGCTGTCCCGCTCCGGCCGATCGGTTATGGTGACTTTCAGGCACATTCTTGTCTGTACACCCGCCCCTGGGTATAGTGGGCGCTATGGGAAGGGAAGATGGTGCCCCGCCGCGGGTGTACGGCGCGGCGATGCCCGAACCGCGGTTCGGCTGGCGACCGGATGGGGACCCGGCGCCACCAAACACACCAGGCTCCGATACCACACCGTCCGCGTGGCGATCCGCGGTCGACGGTGGGGTGCATCGCCCCTACCCGGACGATCTTTCCCCTGAGAACGGCCATGACGACCGGCTGGACCCGGAACTGGAGGCGTACCTCCGCCGGGTCGAGGCCAGCACTACCCGGCTGCCCGGGGCCGCGCCGGAGGTCGTCGAGTACCGCGCGATCGGGGCGGAGGCTACTGAAGCGCGGCCGGCGGCTGAGAACCGGCGGGCGCGCCGCGTGGTGCTGGGGGCGACCGGCTCGCGGGTGCTGGTGCACGCGCTGCTGCTGGCGGTCATCGTTGCCGTCGTGGCGGGGCGTGGTTACTGGGGTACCGACGGGCCGATCGTCCAGCCGGGCGGCATTGACACACTTGGCGACGTCCGTGCCTACACCGTCGCGCCCGCCGCCTCGGTGCGGTACGCCGGCACAGGGCTGAATACCGCGCCGCTCGCAACCCTCGCATCCGGGGTGCTGAACGGCTACGTCTCCGAGTTCGCCAGTGCCGTGGCGCCCGATCAGTTGCAGATCGATACGGTGGTCGTGTCCGAGGGGCAGACGGCGGAGGATGTGGCCACGGAGACGGGCCTTGACGTCAGCACGATCCTCTGGGCGAACGGCCTGACGAACCCGGCCGAGCCGCTGCCGGAGGGGACGCAGATCCGTGTCCCGCCGGTGGACGGGATGCTCCACATCGTGCACGACGGCGACACGCTGGAGAGCATCGCCGCCCGCTACGGCGTCGAGGTGGAGGACATCACCGGCTACGAGCCGAACAACGTGGAGCACAACGCCGACCTGGTGCCCTACCGGATGTTGATGGTGCCGGGCGGCACGATGCCGACGCGCGATCAGGTGCTGACCTACATCGTCCGGCCGGGTGACACCCTCTGGACGATCGCCCAGCTCTTCGGGCTGCAGCCGAGCACCATCGTCTGGGCCAACAGCCTGCCGGACGGCGACCTGATCCTGCCGGGGCAGCCGCTGGCGATCCTGCCGACCGACGGGGTGATGGTCACCGTCCAGGAGGGGGACACCGTCGAGAGCCTGGCGGAACACTACGGAGTGGATCCGCAGGTGATCCGCGACTACCCGCTGAACGGCCTGGGCGCCGGCGGGCAGTTGCGAGTGGGGCAGCAGGTGATGATCCCGGGCGGTCAGCCACCGGCACCCCCGCCGCCACCCGAGCCGGAACCGGAACCGGAGCCGCCGGCGTCGAACCAGCCGGCCCCGGCACCGGCCGCTCCCGCCCCGAGCTACGGTGCGACCGGCAGCTTCATCTGGCCGGCGGCAGGGACCATCACGCAGTACTTCGGGCCGTCCGACTTCTGGATGGAGCCGGCCTATGCGGGCTACCCACACTTCCACCTGGGTCTCGACATCGCCAATGCCTTCGGCACGCCGATCGTCGCGGCCGACGCCGGGGTGGTGATCTTCGCCGGGTGGAACACGGGCGGGCTGGGCAACGCCGTGGCCATCGACCACGGGAACGGCCTTGTCACCTGGTACGGCCACATGAATGCGCGCCCGGCGGTCAGCGTAGGCCAGTGGGTTGCCCAGGGTGAGTACCTCGGCCCGATGGGCAGCACCGGCCTCTCGACCGGCTCTCACCTGCACTTCGTCGTCATCAAGAACGGCGTCTACGTCGACCCGCTGAACTACCTGCGGTGAGGGGTGGCGCGTTCTCCTCAGCGCCTACCCTGTCTCACACCACGTGGCGCGTGCCCGAGACTTCCGCCACGGCCTACATGTTCACCGTCCGGCATGGGCCCGGGGGTTTACCCCGGGCTTACAACGGAAGCCGGCTGGACGAATGGGGGCTCATATCCGGGGTGATAGGGTGCCCGCCGCCCGGTTCGTGCCCGGGGTTTACCTCCGGGCCCTAACCACGGTGCTGGATGCCTCACGCCACCCGCCTCGGATCAGCCCACGCCGCTGGATCCTCTCATCACCATCCCGCGCGTGCCTGTGCACGCGGCGTGCAATACTGCCGTTTCATGGGCCCGTGCATCGCAGGGAGGTAGGGATCGATGGAGCGGCTCGCTGATGATATCGCACGTCTCTACGAACGCGCGATTGTCCGCACCGGCAAGGAACCAGAGTTCTTCGTGCTGGTCGCGTTCCTGGTCACCTTCATCATCGTGCGCATCATCACCCACGCCATCCACGACAGGAAGGGGCGGCTGCGCAACATCACCGTCGGGAACCTTCATATCCACCACCTGGTGTGGGGCATCCTCCTCCTGCTGATCACGGGCTACCTGGCGCTGGCGTTCGATGCGCCTCAGTGGCGGACGACGCTATCGGTGCTGTTCGGTGTCGGCGCGGCGCTGACGCTCGACGAGTTCGCGCTCTGGCTGCACCTCGAGGATGTCTACTGGGCCAAAGAGGGGCGTAGCTCAGTGGATGCCGTGGTCATCGCGGTGGCGATCCTGGCGATCTTCCTTCTGGGGCAGGATTTCTGGATCGGCAGCGGTCGCCTCGTCGTGCGGTTCTTCGGCGAGCTCTGACGGGAAGGGTAGCTCGGGCTTCGGGCTATACTGTGGCTGTGGCCAGGATGTTGAATCGCAACAGGAAGTGGCGACGCGACTGTGGGCACTGCGGCGAAGGAGGGGGGAGAGCGTACGGGCGCGGCGCGGCTCCGCCGGGCCGTGATCGCCCGCTTATCGCCTGCCCGGCGAGTCTACGCGATCGACCTCTTCTGGCGCGCCGCACGCAACTTCATCCGGCTGCAGGGGCAGATCTACGCTGCGGCTATCTCCTACTACGTCCTCTTCTCCTTCTTCCCCCTTCTGCTCTTGTCGGTCGCCGTCCTCGGGTGGTTCGTGCGCGACCCCGACATCAACGCGACGATCACTGATGCCGTGCTGGCGCAGATCCCGCCGGAGTTGGGGCTGCAAGAGCCGGTTGAGGGACTGCTCGACGACCTGGGCGCTCCAGGTGGGGGAGTGTTCGGCCTGATCGGGCTGGTCGGGTTAGCCTGGACGGCCAGCGGGGTCTTCGGTGCGCTCCGGCGCGTGCTGAACCGGGTGTTCGCCGTGCCGAGCAACCGGTCTTTCGTCCACGCGCGTGCGATTGACCTCCTCGCCATGATCTGCGTCCCGACGCTCCTGATCCTCTCGACGCTGCTGACGCTCGGGCTCCGACTCGTCCGCACCTTCGCCAGCGACTACTTCGACGGGCTGCTGATCCGTGTGGCGTGGGGTGTGGTGTTCCTCCTGGTGCCGCTGGCGACGTCGTTCGCGGTGTTCCTGCTCCTCTACCGGCTGGTGCCGAACCTGCGGCCGGAGTTTGCCGATCTGTGGGCCGGCGCGCTGTTCGCGGCGGTCGGGTTCGAGCTGGCGAAGGCGGGGTTTGGGTTCTACGTGACCGAGGTGGGCGACTTCCAAACGCTCTACGGCCCGCTGGGAGGCGCGGTCACCTTCCTCGTCTTCGTCTACCTGGTGGCGAACGTGGTCATCTTCGGCGGCGGCATCGTCGCCGAGCGGTGGCGGGACCGGGTCGGGCGTGACGGGGTGAGGCGAGAAGCGTGAAGGGGCGCATTGCGTACTGCGTATGGTGTCGGCCCGTGCCCGGCGTGGGGCGGGACAGGCGGGTAACCGCCCCTAGCGGGCGATGGCGATGAGGCGGAGACGGCGGTAGTCGGCGTACCAGGTGCCGTCGCGGTAGTGATCGGAGCGGAGGCGCTCCTCGACGGCGCGGATGACGGCGTCGCGTGCGTCGGCGGGGACGCCGGCGAGCAGGCGGTCGCCGAACATGGTGAGCCAGAGGCGCAGCCCGTCGGCGCCGCCGTCCAGCGGCGTCGGCCGGTCGATGAGGGCCATCCAGATCGGTTCCAGGCCATGGCGCTCAAGCACCACCGCGTACTCGCCGATGCTCGGGAAGTACCACGGGGTTCGCACGGGAGTATGGCCGGCTGCCTCGACGGCGTCGGCCACGGCGTCCACGATGGCCTTGACGTTTCCACGGCCGCCAAACTCGGCGACGAGTCGGCCACCTGGGCGGAGCGCACGGCGAATGGAGGCCGCGGCGCCCTCGGCGTCGTGGACCCAATGGAGCACGGCGTTGGAGAAGACGGCGTCGTACGGGCGATCGATCGCAAGGTGGGTGGCATCACCGACCTTGAAGGGGAGGTCCGGGTAGTTGGCGCGGGCCTGGGCGATCATGGCCGGGTCGCGGTCGATGCCGGTGACGTGCGCACCGCGGTCGGCGATGGCGCGGGTCAGATGGCCGGTCCCGCAGCCGAGGTCGAGAATCCGCTCGCCCGGCTGGGGAGCGAGCAGGTCGATCAGGTCGCTGCCGTACTCCCAGATGAAGGCGAAGTGCGCATCGTAGCCCCGGGCGTCCCAGATCGGTTCGGGGTCGGTCTGCCGGGTCGTCACGTGTGGCCCTCCCTCGCTCCAGCGGTCGATCGTCCGGGCGCAGTCTACCTCCGTCCGGCGGTGCCGCGCGACCTTGCGCCGGGATGGGAGAGCGCGCATAGTGCGACCAGGATGCGGTGTCGTGATGCGTGGGGCACGCCGTGTGCCGCGCAGGGGCGATGGGGAGCGACGAAAGGAGGCGGATGATGCGTTTGGGGTTCATCGGGCTCGGGAAGATGGGAAAACCGATGACCCGCAACTTGCTGCGGGCCGGCTACGAGGTCACGATCCACAACCGGAGCCGGGCCGTCGTTGAGGAGTTGAGCGGGGAGGGAGCGCGGCCGGCCACGTCGCCGCGGGAGGTCGCCGAAGCGGCCGACCTGGTGCTCACCTGCCTGCCGACCCCGGCCACGGTCGAGGAGGTCTACCTCGGCGAGGACGGCTTGATCCCGTCGGCGCGCGAGGGACAGATCCTGGTCGACTGCTCGACCGTCGGCCCGGCGTTGAGCCGGCAACTCTACGCCGCAGCGCAGGAGCGGGGTGCCGGATTCCTCGATGCCCCCGTCAGCGGCGGCCCGGCCGGAGCGGAGTCGGCGACGCTGACGATCATGGTGGGCGGCGACAAGGACGTGCTGGATCGGGCGATGCCGGTGCTCCAGGCGCTGGGGACAAACATCCACCACGTCGGCCCCTCCGGCTCCGGCACCGTGGTCAAGTTGGTCAACCAGTTGCTCGTCGGGATCAACATGGCTGCTGTGGCCGAGGCGGTCGTCTTCGGCGTGAAGGCGGGTGCCGACCCTCAGGCGCTGCTCGACGTGCTCCAGTCGAGCTTCGGCAGCAGCCGGATGCTGACGCGCGGGCTGCCCCTGATCATGGAGCGGCAGTTCGAAGGGGGCACGCCGATCAACCTGATTCTGAAAGACCTGGGCCTCATCCATGAGGTGGGGTCCGCGCTCGACGTGCGACTCATGCTCGGCGCGGTGGCGCAGGAGGCATTCAAGGAGGGCCGGGCGCTGGGCCTCGGTGACGAGGACATGGTGGCGCTGGTGAAGCCGCTCGAGCGGCTGGCCGGGGTGGAGGTGCGGCGAACCCAGTGACCGCTGGTCGGCGGTGGCCGTCGACCCTGGTGATCGGGCGCGCTGGTAGATACGAGGTGGTCAGCAATGGTGGGCGTGGAAGTGGCGATCATCCTGGTGCTGCTAGGGATCAACGCGGTCCTGGCAGCTTCGGAGATCGCCATCGTGTCGGCGCGCAAGACGCGCTTGCGCGCCCTGGCGGACGACGGCAACGAGGCGGCCGCGCAAGTCCTCGCCTTGAATGAGAACCCCAGCGCGTTCCTCGCCACCATCCAGGTGGGGATCACCCTCGCCGGCTTCTTCTCGTCGGCCGTGGGCGCGGTCAGTCTGGTGCAGCTCCTGGGTTCCTGGCTGGCGGACAGCGGCGTGCCGTTCATCCAGAGCAACGCGGACGGGCTGGCGCTGGTCGTCGTCACCGCCGCGATCTCGTTCATCAGCATCATCTTCGGCGAGCTCGTCCCCAAGACGCTGGCTGTCCGACGGGCGGACACCCTGGCGCTCATCGTCGTGCGGCCGGTCCAATGGCTGGCGACGATGATGCGGCCGGTCGTGGCCCTGCTGACCGCCACGACCAACGTCATCCTGCGACTCCTCCGCGTGGAGAGCCGAGCCTCGCTCCCCGGCCTGACCGCCGACGAGTTACTCGCCATGCTGGAGACCGCAGAGGACGAGGGCCTCGTCGAGGCCGAGGAGGCCGACCTGATCGAGGAGGCGTTCCAGTTCGGCCAGACCACCGTCCGCAGCGTGATGGTCCCGCGGGTCGACGTAGTCGCACTGGAGGCATCGACCACGCTCGGTGAGGCGGTCGACCGCTTCTTCACGACCGGCTTCTCCCGCATCCCGGTCTACCAGGAGTCGCTGGATGCCATCGTCGGGATCCTCTACGTCAAGGACGTGTTCCGTATCCTCTGGACCGACCCCGATGCGGCGAAGCGGCGCTGTGGGGAGGTCGTGCGACCGGCGTACTTCGTGCCGGACGCCAAGCCGATCGACGAGCTGCTGCGCGAGCTGCGCGCCCGGCACACGCACATGGCGATCTGCGTCGACGAGTTCGGCGGCACGGCCGGCCTGGTCACCCTGGAAGACCTGATCGAAGAGTTGGTCGGTGAGATCACCGACGAGTTCGACCCGGGCTACGAGCCGTTCCGCGAGGTTGCCCCGGGGGTGCTGGAGGTCGACGGGCGCGTCTCGGTCGGGGACCTGCTCGACCGCCTCGAGCTCGAGCGGGAGGTGATCGGCCCGTTCGAGACGGAGTCGGTCGGCGGGTTGATCACCGACCGGCTGGGGCGCATCCCGGTCCAGGGGGACGCAGTCGTGACCGGGCCGCTGCGGCTCACTGTCCTCTCGATGACCGGACACCGCCCGGGCCGCGTGCGCGTCACCTTCACCGAAGAGCCGGAGGGGAACGGGCGGTAGGGGTGAGGAGCGCCCGATGCTGGTGGTGCGACGGTTCCCACACCGTGGCACGTGCCCGGGGGTTTACCCCCGGGCACCCACCCGGCGGGTGAGCTCCTAATACCCGCGTGTCATCCCTGTTCCCCGTACCCCCGCATCGCGGCGGGCTCCGCTTGCACCCGAACAGCCTGCGTGCGGGCATCAGATTCCCCCGAAGGTCGTGCCGTATCATGGTGACCATATCTCGTCACGCTGTGTGGTAGGCCGAGCCGCGCCGCATCGCACTCTCCGCCGTTCGGCGAGCTGCTACAATCCCCCATCGTCCCCTTGAGGCAAAGGGAGCGCATTGATGCCGGGCTGGAGTTGAGGAGAAGGGAGCGGACCCGATGGGTCGGGCCGAACGGTCGGTCCTCATCATCGGCCTGGGAGTGCTCGGGCTTGTGGTCTTGGCCGTGGTAGCTGCACTGGCACTGGGCTCGACCGAGCCCACCCGGTTCCCCGAGGGCTCGCCCGAGGATGTCTTGCAGCGCTATCTGATTGCGGTCGAGGAGGGCCGGGCCGAGGAGGCGTACGACCACCTCTCCGCCCGGGCGCGGGAGGACATGAGCTTCCGCGATTTCTCCCGGTACGTGGCCACTGCCGGGCAGTACCCGTCCGAGCGGCGTGTGCGGATCGACCGGGCGGTGGGAGACGGCGACCGGGTGACGCTCTACCTGACGGTCGAGTTCTTCCACGGGTCAGGCATCGACTTCAACCGCTCGACATACGAGCGTCCGGTGCGCATGGTGCGGGAGGACGGCGTGTGGAAGGTCGACGAGCCGCTAACCGTGCTGTAACAGGCACGGTGCCCTGCATGGGCGGCGGTGCTCGGGCCGGGAACAGGTAGGGAGTGCCGAGGTGCAGATCGCACGGCGACTCTACATCTACTTCATCGCGGCCGTGTCGCTCGCGATGCTCGCCGTGGGCCTGATGAACCTGCTGCGCATCGGGCTGGCGCAGATCGCCATCGCGCTGGGGTGGTCGGAGGTGATCCTCGAACCCGGCGAGGCGATCCGCCGTCAGGTCAGCCTCTGGGCCGCGGTGTCGATCGTCGCGCTGCCGGTCTGGCTGCTCCACTGGTGGCTGGCCGAGCGAGCAGCTTTGCGGCCGAACGCGGAGGGAGAGGCCGAGCGCGGCTCGACCGTGCGCGCGCTCTACGTGAGCGCGGTGCTGGCTGGATCCTTCATCACCTGGTTCTTCGCGGGAACCGCTCTCGTGCGGCGTCTGTTGGGGGAGGTGCTGGACGCGCCGGAGCCGACCGGTAGTCTCGCCGGCCCGCTGGCCCTCGTCTTGGTTTCCGCGAGCATCTGGGTCTACCACGCCGGGGTGCGACGGGGCGATGCCGCCGCGGTGGAGATGCGGGGCGCAGCCGCCTGGGCGCCGCGGCTCTACCGCTACGCGGCGGCCTTCATTGGAGCGCTCCAGCTCCTCTTTGAGCTGGGAACGCTCTTCCGGCTGATTATCGAGGTGCTGCTCCCGCAGGAGACAATCCTCCCGGCCGATACCTGGTGGCGCGGTCTCCTGGCCGCTGGAGTGGCGAGTGTGGTCGTGGGTCTGCTCGCCTGGGCCGGGCACTGGGGCGCCTCGCTGGAGTTGCTCCGGCAGCCCGGGTGGCGCGGGCTGAGCGAGCGCGCGTCGGTCCTTCGGCGCGCGTACCTGTACGTGATGATCCTGGTCGGGGTGGTAGCGACGCTGGGCTTCACCGCGGTGTTCCTCAACGAGGCATTCGCGTGGGCCCTCGGGGTGGCACCGCGTCCGGCCGGTGACGCGCTCGCCCGGCGGCTGCTCGACCCGCTGGCGCGGGCGCTCCCCTTCGCCGCGGCCTGGGCCTACCACCGGCGGCTCGTGCTGGCCGAGGCGGCCACGATGACCGAGGCGCCACTGCAGGCATCTGTGCGCCGCATCTACACGTACGGTGTTGCCTTCGTCGGGCTCGGCTTCGGCAGTGTCGGGCTGGCGTACCTTCTGGGGTTGCTGCTGGACGCGGTGCTCGGGGGCACCCGCGTCGTGATGGCTCCGCCCGACTGGTGGCGGCGTCAGGTGGCGCTGTTCGTGGCCCTGACGTTGGTCGGCACCGGTGCCTGGCTCTGGCACTGGTACACGGCGGCTCGGCGGGTCTCGGCCGACCCGGCCGACGAGCGCGGTGCGACGACGCGCCGCGTTTACCTCTTCGCCACGCTGGCAGCGTCACTGGTCGCGGTGCTGGTGAGCCTCGCCGTCACGCTCTATCGGATCCTGACCGTGATACTCGGAGTGGGGTCCGCGCGGGGGCTGGTGTCGGATGTCAGCGCCGCGCTCGGTGTCTTCGTGGTGGCGGCGGCACTGCTCGCCTACCACGGCATGGTCCTTCGGGACGACCTGCGCGAGCGCCGGGCGGAGGCGGTCGGCGAAAAGGTTCTTCCCCTGCTGCTGACCGGACCGCCCGACGCGGACCTGGCGGGCGTTCTCGACAACCTGCGGGACCACCTGCCCGAGGGGTACACGTTGCGGCCCCGTATTGAGCGCGAGTAGCCGACACCGCTCGGCCGGCTACCGGTGCGGCTCCCTACGCGCGAACGCCTGGACCAGGTAATCGGCCTGGCGCCGGGCGCACCAACACCGGCCATCTCCAGATCACGGGATTACGCCGTGCGAATCACCTAGGGGACATTCTCGATAGCGACTGGACGGTCTCAAGGCAGACGAAGCGCGGTGCTGTGCGCTGCGTAGCAGAGGCAGTGGCTCGCCCCCGCCCGGGTGCCGCCAACCCGGGCGGGGATTCTTACGACTTGCCTGCCGCTACCAGGGCGCGAATCGGAGTTCCTCACTAACGTCGAGAGTAACAGCATCACCGTCGTACGAAGGCGCACGGCGCTGCTCGGGCCACCCGGGCTGGCGGCGGGCCCGGCTTGTCAGTAGGGCCACTCCGGGTCGTCGTGGCGGGGCTTGCCCTGCTCGTCATAGGAACCCGGCTCCTGGCCGCTGGAGTGGACGCCCATCCCCTGGCCCGAGCCGAAGCCGCCAGCCGTCTTCCTGGTCGTCGGGTCGAGCAGGTCGTCCGGGTCGCGCTCTGCGGCGGCGCGGCGCTCCCGCACCTGGGTGATCTCGTCGGCCTGCTGCCGGGTGATGCGCCCCTCGGCAACGAGCTGGTCCAGCTCGGCGTCCGACAGGGTCAGAAGCTGCTCTCGATCCATGATGCGTTCTCCTCTCCCGGGTGCCGTTGGGTTAGACCACCGGGAAGTCCATGCGGTCGATCTGGGTGGACGGCACATCGAGGATCAGCCGGTCCCCGAGGATGTCGTTGATCAGGTCGAAGGGGACATAGACGTCGAGCTTGCCGGGACGGTTAAGGATGAACCGGTCCCCCTCGACGGCGGCGACCTGGCCGATCGTCTCCCTGTCCGATCCCTCGACTGCCATGCCCGGTGTGGGCATGATCACGCGGAACGGGGCGTAGAGGTCGGTCGTGGGCGGGCTCGAATTGGAGACCTCCCGGGCCTTGAGCATCAGCGTGACGACGCCGTTTGCCACCTCGCGCACGGCCGTGAAGGGCAACACACGCGGCGGCTCGAGGTCGCGCCGGATGAGGAACGCATCCTCTCCGACCCGCTCGACCCGGCCGACCGTCACGCGATCGGCGCCGACGACCTCCATGCCGGGCCTGATCTGCTCGCCGTTGATACTCATAGTTCCTCCCATCGGTCCTGCGTGCCGGGAGCGCCGCTTACTCCTGAGTGCGGCGCTTGCTCGACCCGCCTCCCATGCCCCCGCCGGTTGTGCCGCCAGCGGGGACGTTGGTCTGCCCCGGCGGGATCTTGTGGGCGGTGTGGCGCGGGTCGTGGCGGGGCGGGCGCTGTATGTCGCCGTGGCTGCGGTCCCGCCGCTCCCGGGTCAGCATCTCCCACGCGGCCTGAGGGTCGGTCCGCAGGAGATCTTTGGCCGACACGACAGGGTTCTCGTCGAGCTGAGGGTTCTCCTTAGGAGGGTCCTCAGGGTGCTGCCGCGGATTCTTGATGTCATCCGACATCGGCGTCCTCCGATCCCTGCTCGATCGTCCCCTGCTTCATCTCGCGCAGCCGGGCTTCACGCTCAGCCAGTCCCTCTGACTGCGCACGCCGGATCTCCGGCTCGCGCTGGAGGTCTGCAAGGTACCGATCCACCTGATCGTAGAGGTCGTGGAAGGCGCGGCGGATCGCGTAGCCGAGCGTATCGGCGTGCCCGTCGGCCGCGATCTGCTGCGTCGGCCCACGGAACAGCAACCGTGCCCGATAGCTGTTGGTCTTGTCGTGGTAGTGCAATGCCACGTCGAGCATCTTCAGGTCGTCGGCGGTGTTCGCGAACCGGCGCTCGAGCAGCCGCGCCTTCCGGCGGACCAGCGCCTGCGCCGTCTCCACATGGGCGGCGTTCCCATGGAACCGGTACTGCATCGTGGACCTCTTCTCGTGTGTCGGCGGGCGGGGGTTCCGCCTACCGTTCCCTCTCCGTAGACCGTAGGCGCGGCCCCGAGAGGTGCTGGGGGCGCCTCACCCTCATCCTGCCCGAGGAGTCGTGGAAAGTGCGCCCAATCCGGGCGAGGCGGCGTGACAACCTTGTGCCATGTGCGGTGGAACGCCCGTTGTTACGCAGTTGCAACGGTCCGCACGGCGGAAGCGTCGCCTCTGTTGCAAGTCGCCGCGTATCCTGCTCATAGCATCCAGGCGGCAGGACGTGGCTCGACACGCTGCCGTGGCCCCGGAAGGCACCACCAACCATCGTCGCACCGTGGGTGCCACAACTGGATGCCCCGCAAACGTGCAGGCCCTTCCCTTCCCGAGCCGCGCCACGGGCGTCCCCACCCGTGGCGCGGCTTTTTGGTCGGTTCGACTGTGGGATTCAGGTGTGCAGGGGCAGCGTCAATCCCGGGAGAACCCCCCGCGCCAGACCTCGAGCAGGGCGGCGAGGGCGTGGAGGGCGGCAATGGTGAGCATGTCGGTGCGGTCGCGGCGGCCGGCGGTGAGCAGGCTGATGGCCCCGGCGTGGCGGGCCGTGCCGGGGGAACGGAGCAGGTCGTCGATGACCGGGCCGAGTTCCTCCCCGGCCCGCACGCGCTGCGCGACTTCCGCCGGGAGCGGGAAGCGCTCGCTGCCACCGAAGGCGCGGACGCCCACACGGTCGATCGCGGCGGCCCAGGCGACGACGTAGAGCTTCCCGCCCGGTCCCTCGACCACGCCCGACTCGATGCCCAGTCCGAGGTCCGCGTCGAGCGTCAGCCGCGCCTGCGCCGCCCTTCGGAGCGCGCCGCGGGCCGTTTCCTCGTCGCCCCGTGGCTGGGCCGGCACGCCCGATGGAACGTCCACCGCCTCCACCGTGGCGCGGAGGAAGTAGGCTGCAACCGCCCGCTCGACCGCCGCGTGCTTGGCGGGGTTGACCGACCCACCGGCGATCGTCACCGGTTCATCGGCGTGGAGACGCGGCCTGGGCTCGGACGTCATGCGCTCCTCCTTCGTGCGGCCCGTTAGGGACGAGGGACGGCGGCCCGCCTATGCGTGCTGTGCCGAGTGTAATGGAAGTTGGCGAGGGGCGGGTGGTGTGATGGTCCCCATGCCGTGACATGTGCCCGGGCGAGAGCCGCCGGGCTAGGAAGCGAAGCCCACTGAAGGGGCTGGGGATGTGATGCCCGGCCGAAAGTTGAACCAGTAACGCCGTGATGGAGCCATCACAGTCCCTCTAGTGGACTTACTCACATTGAGCTCGGGGGTAATGAAGTTTGACGAATTACCGGGATACAAGAGAGCCGCCGGGTTGTTTTCATCCTGAGCGGAGTCGGGGCGGCGGCCAGCCGCACCCGGCGACTCTGTCCGAGCCGAAGGATCTCGCCGATACGTGGTCAGTGTGACGCGAGATCCTTCGCTGCGCTCAGGATGACAGTCGCGCGGGAGCGGGTGGCTGGCGGTTACACCAAGCCAATTCGTCAAGCTTCATTACCCCGGGCACGAACCGGGCCTCGATGCGTACGTCGAGGCCACCTGCAGCCCGCATCGCTACGCCGTCTCGCGCCGGAGCGTCGAGGTACCGAGGACGACCATCAGCACGGCGAAGCCGGCCAGCACTGCCAGGTTCACCCAGAGGGCGGCGAGGCCGTCGCCGCGGATCATGACGCCGCGCAGTGCCTCCGCGGCGTAGGTCAGGGGCAGCGCGTGCGCCAGCCACTGGAGCGGCTCGGGCAAGGAGTCGATCGGCCATAAGATCCCGGAGAGCAGCGCCTGCGGGACGATCACGAGTGGGATGAACTGGACGACCTGCAACTCGGTGCGGGCGAAGGTCGAGAGGAAGATGCCGAGGTTCACCGCGCCGAGGGTCAGGAGCAGCGTGAAGAGAAACACGAGCCCCAGATTACCGACGTAGTGGATGCGCAGCGCGTAGACCGCGAAGAGGATGGTTACCGTCGCCTGGAGCGCGGCAAAGAGCGTGAAGCCCAGCATGTAGCCGAGCACGATCTCACCCCGGCCGAGCGGGGAGACGATCAGCCGCTCGATGCTCCCCTCGCTCCGCTCGCGCAGGAAGGAGACAGAGGTGAGCAGGAAGACAAAGAAGAAGACGAAGAAGCCGATGATGACCGGCGCCAGGTAGTCGAGTCGGTCGAACTCCGGTCCGCCGTGCAGGAAGCGGGGCGCGATCTGAATCGGCAGTCCGGCCGGGTTGACGGCGCGTACCACGGTCTCGGGCAGGGTGCGGGTGAGCGCTCCCATTACCGCGCTGGTCGTGCTGGGATCGGAGCCGTCGAGGGTGACGTCGATCTGCTGCGGCGGTCCACCCGGGCGGAGGCTAAGGTCCGCCGGGAGCGTCAGCACGGCATCGACCTCGCCACGGTCGAGCGCCGCTGTGGCCGCGGCGGCGTCCATCTCGCGCACGGTGAGCGAGTCGTCTTGCTGCAACCCGGTGACGATCTGGGCGGCGAGCGGGCTCTGGCCCTCGTTGACGACGGCCAGGCTTACCTGGCTCGCCCCATCGCCGCGGTAGATCCAGGCAAGGAGCGACAGCACCAGGACCGGCACGACGAACAGCAGGAAGAGGGTGCGCCGGTCGCGGCGGAACTGGTGGACGATGCGGGTTGCCAGGGCCAGGATGCGGCGCAGGTTCATCGGACGCCTCCTTCCAGCAGGCTCCCGGCGCCTGCCGCGAGGGCGAGGAAGGCGTCCTCGAGATTCGCCTGATCGGTGATCTGGCGCAACTCTGAGGGGCTGCCGGTGGCGAGCAAGCGTCCCTCGCGGAGGAAGGCGAGATGGTCGCAGCGGTCGGCCTCGTCCATGACGTGGCTGGAGACGATCAGGGTCCGGCCGGCGGCCGCCAGCCGGCGGAAGCGCTCCCAGAAGGCGCGGCGCAGCACCGGATCGAGCCCGACCGTGGGCTCGTCGAGGATGAGCAGGTCGGGCTCGTGGAGCAGGGCGCAGGCGAGGGACGCGCGCTGGCGCATGCCGCCGGAGAACGTATGCAGCGGGCTATCGAGCCGGTCGGCCAGTTCGACCTCGGCGGCGATGGTCTCGACGCGCTCGCGGAGGCGCCGGTCGTTCAGTCCGTAGAGGGTGCCGAAGAAGGTCAGGTTCTCGCGGAGCGAGAGATCAGGGTAGAGTGCCGCGGACTGCGTCATGTAGCCGATGCGGGCGGCGTTGGCGCGGCTCGGCTGCCGCCGGCCGAAGACGCGGACCTGCCCCGTGCTCGCCCGCAGCGCCCCGGCGATCAGGCGGATGAGGGTGGTCTTGCCGGAGCCGCTCGGCCCCAGGAGGCCGTAGATGACGCCGCTGGGAACGTCGAGCGTGACGTCGACAAGGGCGGTGATTGGGCCGAACCGCTTGCTGACGTTCTCGACCTCAACGATCGGTCCCATCGGGTCCTCCCTCCGTGCCATCGCTCGGGAGCAGCCCACGTGTGAACAGTCCGGCCAGAGTGGCCGCCATGTCGGCATCGTCGACTGCCTGGAGGTCGTCATGCCCGACCACGTGCTTGCGCACGGCGTAGCCGAGGACGCTGCCGAGGAAGGCCTGCGCCGCCAGCCAGGGGTCGACCGGCCGGATCCGCCCGGCGGCGATCTGGCGCTCGAAGTAGGCGGCTAGCCCGCCGACGGGATGGCGCGCGATCAGGTGCCCCAGGTGGCGGGCCACGTCGGGGAAGCGGATCGCCTCGGTCAGCCCCAGGCGCAGGATGGCGGCGTGCTCGGGTTGGCGGACCGCGCCGAGGAGACCGTTCGCCAGACGCTCCAGCACCTGCTCGACCGGCAGCGCGTCTGCCTCCTCCAACGCGTCCCGTAGGGCTTGGAGCGGGGCGAACTGGTCGAAGATCGCCTCGAAGAGATCCTCCTTGCTGTCGTAGTACCAGTAGATCAGGCCGGCACTGATCCCGGCCTCTGCGGCGATGTCCCGGTTGGTGGCCCCGGTGAAGCCCTTCGTCGCGAAGACGCGGGCCGCGGCAAGCGCGATCTGGCGGCGGCGCTCCTCGAACTGCGGGCCGCGGGTGCGGTGCCGGCTGTCCCGTTGGTCGCGCGTCGACGTCATCAGCCCTGCTCCTTGCTTGACTGATCAATCAATCAAAGTAAAGCGCACAGCACCGAGCCGCGCACCTGTCCGACTGGACGCAGGTCCTAATCAAGCGATTGCGAGCACACGATCGTCCCAATCTGACGTATCATGGGCGCCGACGCTGTGGGGGAACATGGCGTTTACACCTCGTGTATCGCTTCGGTACCGGCGGGCACGGTGGGACGTGGTGTGGACGTGCTCGGCCGGAGAGGGGAAGGCGTGGGGACCGTGATGGAGAGACGGCGGCGGGCCAGGGGCGCGCTCGCGCTCCTGCTGGCAATGGTGATGGTGCTGACGGCAACAGGGGCGGGCGTCGGCGCGAGCCCGCCGGTCGCGGCGGAAGAGGCGATTGGCGAGGTCCACACCTTCGATCTGTCGCGGGCCGAAGAGTTGCTTTCCTGGCAGCCCGAGCCGCCCGCCGACTACCAGAAGGTCTTCCCGCCCGACGAGCGGACGCGCATCACCGACACCACGCAGAAGCCGTACTCGGCCGTGGCCCTGGTGGCGCTCTTCAACGACAAGGGCGAGTTCTACGCCTTCTGTAGCGGCACGTTCATCGCTCCGGACGTCGTTTTGACCGCGGCACACTGTCTCTACTCCCCCGAGGATGGCTGGGTTAGCAACGTGCTGGTCCTCCCGGGCTACAACGCCGGCAAGGAGCCGTTCGGCCGCGCGCTGGCATCCAACGCGTGGGTGCCGCGCGGCTGGATCCAGAGCGGCGGGAACAGCCGATACGACGACTACGGTCTGGTCAAACTGCCGAATGACTCGCTGGGTAAGAAGACCGGCTGGTTCACCATCGGGGTGCTCTCGACTGAATCGCTGAAGGCCCCGAACTTCCAGCCACGGATGGCCGGCTACCCGGGCGACAAGCCGTTCGGCACGATGTGGCTCGGGGCGGAGGCCGCCTTCACCGGGGTCGTCCGCGATCTGCTCTACTACGACATCGACACATTCGGCGGCCAGAGTGGCTCCGCCGTCTGGCGCGCGTCCGACGGGGTGATCGTCGGCGTGCACGTCCGCGCGACCTCCCTCTGGAATGAAGCATCGCGCATCACCGACGACTTCCTGTACCTGCTCCGGCTCGGGTGCCGGCAGATGGGCTGCAGCTTTGAGGCAATCGTTGAGGAAGAGCCCGGGGATACCCCGCCGGACGTCGAGACGCCGGACGACGAGGCGCCCGTCGCGGGTGTGCGGCCGGTGTTCAATGAGCTGACTCCTGCGCCCTTCTCGGTCGTCGCGCCGGGCACGGTCCGCGTCGGCGCCCGCGCATCGTCCGATAGCGCCGTCACGTCGCTTGAACTCACCGTCAACGGTCAGACCTTCTCCGGCCAAGGGGAGCAGATCGAGGCCGATGTCTCGCTGGCCCCCGGTGTCTACACCGTGCAGGCCACCGCGGTCGATGCCGACGGGGATGCATTCCGGGCGATGTGGGACATCATCGTCTCAACGGACCCGGGTGAGGGGCAGTGGTTCACTGCCAACGGGACGCCCAAGGCCGAGCAGATCAACGCCACCATGCGCTCGCTGGTCGAGGCCTTCCGCTGGCACCTGTTCGGCCAGTCGTGGGACGGCGCCCCGCATCCCGACCTGCCCAGCCATGCGTCCTTCGCCGGGACGGCCAACCCGCCCGGCCCCTGGGTGCAGGGCACGCAGTTTGACCGAGCGGCGACCGAGGCCACGCTGCGCAGCCTGGTGGAGGCCTTCCGCTGGCACTTCTGGGGCATATCGTGGGATGGGGGCCCGCACTGCGACCTGCCGACGCATGTGAACTGTCAGGCGCCGCAGGGGCAGCAGGGGGTGAGCCCGTGGTTTGATGCGAACGGGGCGCCGATTCCGGGTGCGATTGAGGCAACGCTGCGGAGTCTGGTGGAAGCGTTCCGCTGGCACTTCTGGGAGTTCTCCTGGGACGGTGGCCACCATCCGGACCTCCCCACCCACGGGGCATGATGGATCGATGACGGCCTGGGCCCGGGGGTGAAACCCCGGGCACCGACCGGACGGTGGGCACCCAACGCCAGGGTGTTGGTCCTGGTCCGCCTCAGCCCGCTTATGATCTTTCACAACTTAGTCGGGCTATACTGGGCGGTGCTGGGGGACCAACGCGAACGGAGCGAGCGGATGCGCCAGCACACGCTGGATTTGATCCCCACCGAGCGCACCGAACTGGAACGGGCCCGCGACCGCGACCCCCGCCCCTACCTGCGTGAGCGCGCCAGCGCCATGCTGCAGATCGCCGACGGGCGGTCAGCCCGCCAGGTGGCGCGTCACGGGTTGTACAAACCGCGCAAGCCGGAGACGGTCTGCCGCTGGCTGGCCGCCTATCGGGCCCACGGCCTGGCCGGCCTGCAGCAGCGTCCCCGGGGCCACCGGGGTTTTTCCCCCTCACGACGGACAGGCACTCGTCGAGACCCTGCATCAGCCACCGGCGGCCTACGGGCTCGCGCAGCCCCGCTGGCGTCTGACTGACCTGCGGGCGGTGTGTCCCGCCTTCGCCGAGTACAGCCTTGCGGGGCTGAGCCAGGCGCTGCGGCGGCTGGGGGTGCGCCGCCACCGCGGGCGGCTGGGGATCCACAGCCCGGACCCCGACTATACCGCCAAGTTGGCCGCCATCGACGCGGCGCTGGCCCTGGCGCGGGCCCAGCCGGAGGCGGTCAGCCTGGTGTATGCCGATGAGTTCACCCTCACGCGGCAACCGACGCTGGCGGCGGTGTGGGCGGCGCAGGGCACCGAGCCGGTAGCGCGCCTGTCGCAGCGCAGCAATACCCGTTGGCGCATCAGCGGGGCGCTGGATGCGGTCACGGGACGGGTGACCACGCATGCCGCCGCGCGCATGGGGGTAGCGGAACTGGGGCGGTTTCTACGGCGGCTGCGGGCCGCCTACCCCGACCGGCGGCTCATCCTGGTCTGGGACAACTGGCCGGTGCACCGGCACCCGGCGGTGCTGGCGGTAGCGACCGAGTTGGGCATCGAGATCTTGTGGCTCCCGACCTACGCCCCCTGGACCAACCCGATCGAGAAGCTCTGGCGCTGGGTCAAGCAAGCCATGCTGCACCACCATCGCCAGGCAGATCAGTGGGAGGCACTCAAGGACCAGGTGGCGGCCTTCCTCGACCAGTTTGCGGAGGGATCGGCAGCGCTGCTGCGCTACGTGGGGCTGCTGCCGGAGTCGGACGAGGCGGTGGTGGCGGCTCATGGTCCGACTAAGTTGTGAAAGATCATTAGTGGGCTTTCCTTGTCAGCCCGGGGTTTTACCCCCGAGCACATGCCGACCGCGCGAACCTATGCGAGTCGCCTAACTCTACGGAGTCGCCGGGGGCGGGGCGGCGGCCCGCCGTCCCCGGCGACTCCGTCTGAGCTAAAGGGTCTCCCCACGGCGCGGTGGATCCGACGTGAGATCCTTCGCTTCGCTCAGGATGACAGGCGCGCGGGAGCGGGCGACTGGCGGGTACAACAAGCTAATTCGTCAAGATCCATAATCTC
>Ga0207873_1001598_pt1 | contig 21025 bp, 19 predicted proteins | sample BGWIniCompost_FD_187373 | JGI IMG/M metagenome (GOLD analysis project Ga0207873, IMG submission 187373) | Cellulose adapted compost microbial communities from Newby Island Compost Facility, Milpitas, CA, USA - BGW Initial Compost (SPAdes)... ...
AAGTTCTCCACCTACGCCACCTGGTGGATCCGCCAGGCCATCACCCGCGCCATGGCCGACCAGGCCCGCACCATCCGCATCCCGGTGCACATGGTCGAGGTGATCAACAAGCTGGGACGGATCCAGCGCGAGCTGCTGCAGGACCTGGGCCGCGAGCCCACGCCGGAAGAGCTGGCCAAGGAGATGGACATCACCCCGGAGAAGGTGCTGGAGATCCAGCAGTACGCCCGGGAGCCCATCAGCCTGGACCAGACCATCGGCGACGAGGGCGACAGCCAGCTCGGGGACTTCATCGAGGACTCCGAAGCGGTGGTCGCCGTCGACGCGGTCTCCTTCAGCCTGCTGCAGGACCAGCTCCAGCAGGTGCTGCAAACCCTCTCGGAACGAGAGGCGGGCGTGGTTCGGCTCCGTTTTGGTCTCACCGATGGCCAGCCGCGTACTCTGGACGAGATCGGGCAGGTCTACGGCGTGACCCGGGAGCGGATCCGCCAGATCGAATCCAAGACCATGTCCAAACTGCGGCACCCGTCGCGTTCGCAGGTGCTGCGTGACTACCTGGATTAATTCAGGCCCACTGAACCGCAGATGGACCTGTCGGGGACGGATACGCCCGTCCGGCCCCGGATGAAGATTCCCGTGGGCCGGTGATCTGTTCACATGAATCGATCGCTGGCCCCGGGTACGGACCTGTTCCGGGCGACCGTTGCGGTCGGGTTCCCACTCGATCCACAGCGATTGCCCGGATTGGGACGGTTCGGCCATGGTGGCATCCCTATCAGGCCGGACCGGTGACGGTAAGCCGGCAGTGTGGCCGGAGATCGTCACGTGACCAGATCGACATGTTCATATCACCGCAAATACGGACAGAATTATCGGGTCGCCCGTATCAAGGGAACCTCGAATTTACGAAATTTCGAAGGCGGTTCGCAACCGGAGCGTGTCGGTCTTGTTACGAGACGTATGTCACTCTTGCCACCTGCCCCTGCCGCGTGTGACATTGATCGCCCGGCAGGACTCGGGGAAGGAGCACCGGCGGACGAATGTTGGACGATGTGTGTACGTCGACCACGACAACGACCGGTGACGAGCAGAGGAGGACGCGCTCATGACCCCGACGCTGATCCCCCCGGCCGAGACACAGTCGTCGCCGGCTACCGGTGAAAGATGCGACCGGTGCAATGCCGCGGCCAAGCTCCGTGTGGTCTTGGCAGGCGGCGGTGACCTTGTGTTCTGCGGCCACCACGCCAACAAGTACGCCGAGCAACTGGTGAAGCTGGCGGTCAACGTCTCGATCGACCCGAACTTCTCGTGGCGTGGCAGCAGCATGATGAACAACACAACAAATGACAACTGAAACAACGGAAACACCTAAAACACCCGACACACCCCTGCGATACGACGTGGAAGGCCCCGTCCCGGACGGACGGGGCCTTCGACGTGCTCATCGTCCCTGCTGACGGCCGACGACCTCGTAGCCGGTGCGTCCACAGGCTCACCAGGACTTGATGGTGGCGATCCGCTCCTCCAACTGCTCCAGGGTGGCCTGGGCACTGGGTGGCCCACCGCAGATGCGACGCAGCTCAGCATGGATCTGCCCGTGTGGCCGCCCGGTCCGGTAGTGGTAGGCGGCGACGAGAGCGTTGAGCTGGCGTCGGAGCGCCAGACGGCGCTCTCCAGCGGTCATGGGACGGGGAGCGGGCGGCTCCTTGGGGGCCGCGGCGTTTTGGGCTTGGGCCCGGCGCTGCGCCGCCTGCTGCTCGGCCTGTCGTTTGGCGAGCAGGGTGGCGACCTGTTCAGGGGTGAGCAGCCCGGGAATCCCCAGGTACTCCTCCTCTTCGGGAGTACCGGCCCGCACCGGGGTCCCGAACGAGACGCCGTCGAAAATCACCTGATCCAGCTCGGCGGTCGCCCCGATCGCGGTGAATGTCCGTTCCAGCTCTCCCGGTACGTCTTCGCGGCGCTGGGCTCGCCTTAGCAGCTCATCGTCGAAGCCTTCCTTGCGTTTAGGCTCGCCCAGCACGTGGTCCCGTTCGATCTCCATGGCGCTGGCGAGCTCCAGCAGGACCGGCACGCTGGGCAGGAAAATCGTCGCGGTCTCCCCTGGTCTGCGGGCGCGCACGAAACGCCCCACGGCCTGGGCGAAGAACAGCGGTGTGGAGGCACTGGTGGCGTACACCCCCACCGACAGGCGGGGGATGTCAACCCCCTCACTGACCATGCGGACCGCCACCAGCCACCGGTCATCGGAGGCGGAAAACTGCGCGATCTTGCTGCTGGCGCCGCTGTCGTCGGACAGCACCACGACCGGGCTGGTGCCTGTCACCCGCTCCAGAAGCTTCGCGTACGCGCGGGCGCTGTTCTGGTCGCTGGCGATCACCAGACCACCGGCGTCGGGGACCCCACCGGCCCGTAGCACACTCAGCCGCGCGTCGGCCGCCCGAAGCACCTGCGGCATCCAGTCGCCCCGTGGGTCGAGCGCGGTCCGCCACGCCTGCGTCGTCACTTCGCTGTTGGCCGGCTCACCGAGGCGGGCGGCCAGCTCCTCCCCGGCGCTGGTACGCCACCGGGCTTCTCCGGAGTACGCCAGGAAGATGACCGGCCGCACCACCCCGTCGGCGAGCGCGTCGGCGTAGCCGTAGACGGTGTCGGCGCGGGACCGGAGCAGTCCGCCTGGTCCGGGCTCGTAGGACACGAAGGGAATGGGGTTGTCGTCGGAGCGGAAAGGCGTGCCGGTCAACGCCAGACGCCGCACCGCGGGCTCGAAGGCCTGTCGGATCCCGTCGCCCCAACTACGGGTGTCACCGGCGTGGTGGATCTCGTCGAGGATCACCAGGGTGGGACGGGCCATGGTGCGACGCCGATGCACGGCCGGCGCCATCCCGACCCCCGCGTAGGTGACCACAACCCCGTGGAAGTCGCGGGAGGTGTGCACCTCCGCGTTGCGGAAGTCGGGGTCCAGGATGATGCCCACCCGGGAGGCGGCCTGCGCCCATTGACGCTTCAGATGCTCGGTGGGGGTCACCACCGTTACGGCGTCCACAGTGCCGTCGGCCAGCAGTTCGGCCGCCACCCGCAGCGCGAACGTCGTCTTACCGGCGCCCGGGGTGGCAACCGCGAGGAAGTCCTGACTCCGACGACGCAGATAGGTCACCAGCGCCCGGCGTTGCCACGCGCGAAGCGCAGGCGCGGCGTTGGGATCGGGACGCGGCGGCATACGCTGGTCTTCCTCCCTCATCCCCCAGGCCGCCGTATGAGCCGTCATCTGACCGCTCTCCGGTGACCTGGCGGCGCAGGAAGGACGCTCATCCGGCGGCGCTTTGTGCCTGTGTGGTGGGCCACGAACGCGGACACACGATGACACCGCGTATGTGGCCCTATGCGGTACGCACACGGTGGTGCGGCACCCATGATCCGCAAATCACAGATGCCGCACCGCGTACCGGTTCAGGGTAGCGATTGCCGTTGGGCGGACGACTCGATGTCACCCTCTCGCCGACCGGACCGCCTCCCCGGCGCGTCGGCCCGGGAGAGGCTACTGACGTAGGGCGCGTGACTGATTGACGGCACCGATGACAGCGTGCAGTCCCGAGCCCGTGTGTGCGCTTATTGACCGCCTTTACCGCCTTGCGGCTTTACCGCCTCGCGTCGTCGCTGGCCACGGCGCCGTGACCGGCGCCTTCGAATCGGGTTGAGATCACACTCACCCGATATCGGGAATCTCCCGTTTTCTCGACGGCTTGACCTACAGACGGTTATGAGGGCGCCTATACGGGCGCCCTCATAACCGTCTTATGCCGCCTGGAGCTCATTCTCCGGGAGGCAACGATTCGTAGATCTCCTTGCAGGTCGGGCATACCGGAGAGTTCGGCTTGGGAGCCTTGGTCACTGGGAACGTCTCTCCGCACAACGCGACCACGTAGGTCCCCATGACCGCGCTCTCAGCGATCTTCTCCTTACGGACGTAATGGAACAGCTCCGGGCCGGTGTCGCTGTTGGTGGTCTCCGGCCGGACCTCAGTCAACGTGCTCATGGCGAATGCCCACCTCCTGAGCGACAAGTGTGGCACTTCGACCTCCGACCCGACAGCGGACCCGCCGCTGAGACTGGCCGAGAAGTCCGACACTAGGCCACGTTCTGTGGCGGTTCAGCATCTCCGATAACCATCTTGACGAGTGAGTATGCGTACGACATTGTCGTCATATCTGTTGATCAAGAAGTAAGGTAACCTATAGCCATATAACGTATCGACACCGCAGGTAATCAAATAACACCTAACTGTCACCGTAGGTGTCCGGGTCGTCCAATAACTGAATAAACCGGTTCATATGGGAGGCGCTGTGGCGCGACAGCGGATTTCGGAAAAGCTCAGGAAAAACACCGCGTGGAGCTGTGCAGCGCTCCTCGTGGCGACTCTGGCCCTCTCCGCCTGTTCGGAGGATGAGGATCCCAACACGCTGGTCTACTGGGCGAGCAATCAGGGCAGCAGCATCGAGGAAGACCGTCAGATCCTGGCCCCGATCCTGGAGCGTTTCGAGGAAGAGACCGGCATCCACGTGGAGTTAGAGGTCATCGGCTGGCCGGACCTGCTCAATCGCATCATGGCGGCCACGACCTCGGGTGAAGGCCCGGATGTGGTGAACATCGGCAACACCTGGTCGGCCTCCCTCCAAGCGACCGGCGCGTTCCTGGACTTCACCGAGGAGCGCCTGGACGCCATCGGAGGTCGCCTGAAGTTCCTGGAAACCAGCATGCGCTCCACCGGCGCCGCAGGGCAGCCTCCGGTCTCCGTACCGCTGTACGGGCTGGCGTACGGGCTGTTCTACAACCGCCAGATGTTTGAAGAAGCCGGCGTGGAGGTGCCCACCACCTGGGAGGAGCTGGTGGAGGCGGCCCACCGGTTAACCGATCCCGCGGCTGACCGCTACGGGCTGACGATCACCGGCGCCAGCTACACCGAGAACGCCCACTTCGCTTTCATCCTCGGCCAGCAGCAGGGCGGCGAATTCTTCGACGAGGAGGGCAATCCCACATTCGCCACCGAGGAGAACGTGCGGGCCGTCTACCAGTACCTCGACCTGCTCAACCAGGGCCTGGCCACCCCCAGCTCCGCTGAGCACTCGGTCACCGCTGAGGCGGTCACCGACTTCACCGCCGGTCGGGCGGCGATGCTGATGGGGCAGAACAACGTCACGGCCAACATCGCCGACAACGGGATGAGCGAAGACGCCTACGGTGTGGCGCCGCTGCCGTTCCCCGCGCAGCTTCCCCCGGGCGGCCAACGGATCAACAGCCACGTGGCCGGTATCAACATCGCCGTCTTCCGGGACGCTCATGAAGAGGCCGCGTTGGAATTCGTCGAATTCCTCACCAGCCGGGAGCAGCAGATCACACTCAACCAGGCCTTCGGTTCCTTACCGGTGACGCATGAGGCCGCCCACGAGCCGGAATTCTCCACCGGAAACAACGCGGTGTTTGTCGACGTACTGATGAACACGGCCGCGCCGATGCCGATGGTCCCCAACGAAAGTCAGTTCGAGACCACTGTGGGCACCGCGATGCAGGAGCTGATCGCGCAGATCGCCACGGGTGATCCCGTGACCCTCGAAGAGGTCAGACAGGCCCTGCAGGACGCGGAGCAGAACATGACCGGCGTGGGGAACTGACGCTCATGACCACCGCCACCACCGCTATCACCTCCCAGCGGCGTCCCACAACGCCGTCCGACGCTGGTGGCCGTAGGCGCAGGGTCCACTCCCGGGCCCTGCCCTACCTTCTGCTGATCCCAGCGTTGATCTTCGAGCTGGTGGTCCATGTGATCCCCATGCTCACCGGCGTGGCGATGAGCTTTTTCGGGCTCAATCAATTCTTTCTGCGTCGCTGGCTGGAAGCGCCGTTCGCTGGGCTGGACAACTACCGGATAGCGATCGATATCGACGGCGGTATCGGAAGGTCGCTACTGCAGTCGTTCGCGGTGACCGTCGCGTTCGCGGTGGCCAGCGTCACCTTGTCGTGGACCCTGGGTATGTTCGCGGCGGTCCTTCTCCAACGCAGTTTCCGCGGCCGCGCTGCTCTGCGCACCCTTTTTCTGGTGCCGTACGCCCTACCGGTGTACGCCGCGGTGATCCTGTGGAAATTCGTCCTCAGCCGTGAGGCTGGCATGTTCAACCATCTGCTGGCGCAGCTCGGGATCACCGACGGGAACACATTCTGGCTGTTGAGCAACAACTCATTTGTAAGTATCATGCTGGTCTCGGTGTGGCGGCTGTGGCCTTTCGCGCTGCTGACCCTCATGGCCGGAATGCAAGCGATCCCGGATGAGATCTACGAGGCCGCCGCGGTGGATGGAGCCGGCATCTGGCATCAGTTCCGCAGCATCACCCTGCCGATGCTCCAACCGGTCAACCAGGTCCTGATTCTGGTGCTGTTCTTGTGGACCTTTAATGATTTCAACACCCCGTACGTCCTGTTCTCACAGTCCGTTCCTTCGTCAGCGGACCTCATTTCGATCCACGTGTATCAAAGCTCTTTCCTGACCTGGAACTTCGGCCTGGGATCGGCGATGTCGGTGTTGCTGCTGTTGTTCCTGCTGGTGGTCACCGTACTGTACCTACTGGTGACGTCGCGGAGGGCGCGTCGTGCATGAGCCACGCTGGTTCAAAATACTGCGGGTGGTCGGGTTGTCGGCCCTGGCGGTGTTCACGCTGGCACCGCTCTACGTCATGGTCACATCGGCGATCAAACCCTTGCCCGATGTACAACGACGTTTCCAGTGGTTCCCCAGCGAGGTGACGTTTAGCCCGTTCGTCGATATCTGGTCGACGATTCCGCTCGCTCGCTACTTCATCAACAGCCTCATCGTCGCGGGATGCGCCACCGTTCTGTCGGTCCTCGTCGCGATCTTCGCCTCGTACGCGGTGAGCCGCTATCGGTTTCGGGGACGGAATCTGTTCCGTATCGGGGTACTGTCCACCCAGATGTTCCCCGGAATTCTTTTCCTGCTGCCGCTGTATCTGCTGATAGTCAACGTCGGGCAGCTGACCGGCCTGGCTCTCAGCGGCAGTCGACTCGCGCTAATCATCACATACTTAACGTTCTCGCTGCCGTTTTCCATCTGGATGCTGGCCGGATATTTCGACTCGATCCCCCGTGACCTGGATGAGGCGGCTCTGGTGGACGGAGCCGGCCCGCTCCGTGCGCTGCTCCGTGTGGTGATACCGGCCGCCCGCCCGGGGATCGTGGCGGTGGCGATCTATTCGTTCATGACCGCCTGGGGAGAAACCCTGTTCGCGTCGGTAATGACCGTCGACGCCACCCGCACGCTGGCGATCGGGCTGCGGGAGTACTCCACCCAGACCGCCGTCTACTGGAACCAGATCATGGCGGCGTCCCTGGTGGTGAGCATCCCCGTGGTGACCGGTTTCCTTCTGCTCCAGCGGTACCTGGTGCGCGGGCTGACGGCCGGCGCGGTCCGGTGAGGAGAACACACGCGCGCAAGGAGCATCACAAAGACCAGTACAAAAACCATCAAAGGGTACGCGACGGCGACTCGCCTCCACGCCGCGTACCCTCGCTCCCGCCTTGTCGAAAGAAGGCCCTCCTACGCCGTACGGTTATCTCCATGATCAACAAAGAGCTGTCGGAGAGCCGTGACGAGGCTCAACGGTCCGCCGCAGTGTCAGACAACGGCCGTGGCGCCGCGGCCGCCTCCGCGCCGGCGACCTGGACCGCCCCCATGGTCGACCGTGCCGAACCGCCCCTGGTCGCCGACGAACGGACCAGCCTGGAGGGCTGGCTCGACTACTACCGACAGACCCTGCTTGTGAAGTGCGCAGGCCTGACACCCGAACAGCTGCGTATCCGGAGCGTGCCGCCCTCCGAGCTGTCGTTATTGGGACTGGTACGCCACCTGGCCGAGGTGGAGCGGTGGTGGTTCCGTCGGTGCCTCGCCGGTGAGGATCTCCCAAACCTGTACTGGTCCTCCGACAACCCAGACGCGGACTTCACCGACGTCGACACCGCCGACGCCCCCACAGATTTCGCCACCTATCAGGCTGAGGTCGCCCTGGCGCGCGAAATTGTCAAAGGGCGCTCCCTGGATGAGAAGTTCCGCCACCCGCGCCAGGGGCACCAGATGGATCTGCGGTGGCTGTTCCTCCACATGATCGAGGAGTACGCCCGTCACTGCGGTCACGCCGACCTGATTCGGGAACGCATCGACGGAGTCACCGGTGAGTGACCTCGAGCCGTCTGAGTGACCTTAAGCCGCCGTCCGCCGGGTGACCGCTCCCAAGCGTCAGCCGTGCCTCACCCGTACCCTCCACCCCTTCCACCAGTGACGGCCGTACCCCAGCTGACCCGGCGTGGTGGGCTCCGGATATGGCTCCTAGGGTGGCGAACGTGACCCAGTACAAGATCAGATGCGGTGATGAGGTGGCGGCCGCGCTGCGGGACGGCAGGCCGGTGGTCGCCCTGGAAAGCACCCTGGTGGCGCACGGCCTCCCCCGCGGCGAGAACCTGCGGATCGGTCGCCAGATCGAACAGACGGTGCGGGATCACGGCGCCGTGCCCGCCACCATCGGCATGGTGGCGGGGGAGCTGGTGGTTGGGCTAGATGAGAACGAGTTGACCCGGCTGGCGTCCGGGGAGGATGTGCTCAAGCTGTCGGGGCGGGACCTGGCGCCCGCGGCCGTGGCCGGCCGCGACGGAGCCACCACGGTCGCCAGCACCGCGGCGGTAGCCGCCGCGGTGGGGATCGATGTGTTCGCCACCGGTGGGCTCGGTGGGGTGCACCGGGGCGCCGCGGAGTCCTTCGATGAGTCCGCCGATCTGGTCACCCTGGCTCACACCCGAATCTGTGTGGTGTGCGCCGGCACCAAGTCGATTCTGGACATCGGGGCCACCCTGGAGCGGTTGGAGACCCTGGGGGTCACGGTGCTGGGGTACGGCACCAACCGTTTCCCGGGTTTCTACCTCACCGACTCCGGATTCGACCTGCCGTGGCGCGTCGACACCCCCGAGCAAGTGGCCGAGGTGCTGGTGGCTGGGCGAATCCACGCCGTTCACCCCGGCGCCGTGGTGGTGGCCAATCCGCTGCCACCCAGCGACCAGGTCGACCCGGCGCTGCACGACCGGGTCCTCACCGACGGCCTGGCCCGGGCCGCCGCCCAAGGCATCACCGGTAAGGACGTCACCCCGTTCCTCCTGGCCCACTTCCATGAGGCGACCGCCGGGGCGAGCCTGCGGGCTAATGTCCAGATCATCCTGCGTAACGCGGAACTCGCGGCGCGGATCGCGGTGGCCTTGAGCAAGCACCAGGCGGCCGACGAGACCGATTCGAGCCGTGTCAGTCCTGCGACGCCCTGAGCCCGCCCGTGTCTTGAGCTGAGCCCTTCCGCGCCATGAATTCGCCCTCGGATCCTGCGCCCTCCGTCCCCGCCCGCCCCGCGCCCGCGGCCCGTGGCTCCGTCCGCCCGTCGCCGCCCCGCATCTTCGTGGTGGGGGATGTGGTCACCGACATCCTGGCGATGCACACCGACCCCATCCGGGAGGGCGCGGACACTCCGGCGCAGATCCGGATGGCCCCCGGCGGCTCCGCGGCGAACACCGCGGCCTGGTTGGCCGCGTACCGCCACCGGATCCCCGTCCAGGTGACCTTGATCTGCGCGGTGGGCACCGACTCCGCCGGGCGGGAACGGATCGCGGAACTGACGGCGGGAGGCGTGGACTGCGCGGTACGCCGGTACCCGACGGCTACTGGGTCGGTTGTGGTGCTGTCCTGTGGACTGGAGCGCACCATGCTCAATGATCGGGGCGCTAATCGCTTACTTACCCCCGCTGACATCGACGCCGCCTTCGCCGCCCGGCAGCCTCCCGCGCATCTGCACCTGTCCGGGTACACCCTGTTGGATCCGGCCTCCCGCCCTGCGGGTCTGCGGGCGCTGGCGGCGGCGCGGGAGTGTGGCGCCACCACGAGCGTGGACGCCGCCTCCAGCGGCTTCCTCGCGCACAGTGGCTCTCGGACGGTGCACCGCTGGGTGGCCGGGGTTGATCTGTTGCTGGCTAACCATGACGAGGCCCGGGCCCTACTGCCGTCGGAGCCCGACGGGCCCACGTCAGAGTCGCCAGATTCGACGTCGACAGCCGGTACGCCCGCCCGCCCCGCAGCCCGCGATGCCTCACAGCGGGACGATGACCCGCACTCGGAGACCGACCAGATCGCCCGGCGCCTGGCCGAGTGGTTAGGGACAGGTGCGGTGGTGGTCAAGCGAGGCGCTTACGGAGCCGTGTGGGCCGACTCCGAAGGAGGGGTGTGGCGGGTACCGGCCGAGACGGTGCAGGCGGTAGACCCGACCGGCGCCGGTGACGCGTTCGCCGCCGGGCTCCTGCTCCACTGGGTATCCCAGGGTGGCCGGGACGGGAAAGTCGATCCCGCGGCCGCGCTCCGGGCCGGGGCCCGGCTGGGAGCGCTAGCTGTCTGCCACCCTGGAGGTCGCCCGCCGACTCCGGCCCCGCCGATCGAGCTTGCGTAACCGCCCCGTCTGGATGTGATCGTCCTGGATGTCCTGGAGGTAATCGGCTCCTCAAAGGGCACCAGGCGGGCCCGTCCCCAGGACCAGACGCACCTGGGCCGGTAGGGATGCTCAGGGCTCCATGTCAATCACCCGGCCGGAAGGGGAGTCCGGCCGGCTACCCAGGGAACGGGGCGGCATCTGGTGCGGCCGTCGGGCGTGACGCAGCCGGTTCCACAACCGGTACTCCTCCTTAGGAGGCCGGTCGTTAGCGATGATCACCGCCATCCAGGGCAGCAGAACCATGCCGACCAGGCACAGCGGCAGCCACAGCCACAGCAGGGGCGCCCCCACCCCCACCAGAACCGCGGCCACAATCAGACAAATCAGACGGACCCCCATCATGACCGCGTACCTAATCTGCCGATCCCGGAGCTGTTCATCGCGGGCCTTCTCGGCATCGGTGATGATCACCGGACGCTGCGATGTTCGCTTCACGCCGGCCTCCAGGATCACTCGCGTCATGGCATGGCGGCCCCGGAACGGGCTCCGTCCCCCATCGTGCCACGCGGCGCTCCATCCGACCGCAGGCCGGTCCCCTTCACGAACCGATCCCCTTTACGGATAGGACCGGGTCCCCCTGCACGAAAGCGGGCCTTAAGCGGGGTCTTGCGCCAGCGGCTCCCTTGGGCTCCCCTGCCGCTGCCGCCTTCCCGCCCCTGTCCTCCTGAACGGTCCTCCTGAACGCCGCAGGTCGCGGGGCACCGGGTACGGAGGGGCATATGGAGGGCACGGGGCAGGATATGGGGCCATGAATGTGCCCCGCCCTCTGCTGGACCCCGACGGAATCGCCCAACTCACCGAGGCGCTTTCTCTCGCCACCGCCGCCGGCGGCGAGAACATCATGCAGCTCCTCGACTCCCCCGCCTCTTCACCGAGTGATCTGGCGGCCGTGATCGCCGACTCGGAGAGCCGGTTGGCCACCATCACCGAGGTCTTTCTCCTCGGCAAAACCCTTCCCGAGGCGCAGGTCGCCGCGGCCCTGTCTCCCCTCCCCCTCACCACAGCGTTGGAGGCCGGGCTGGTGGAGCGGCATGAGAATGGTCTGCGTGCGGCGGTCTCTCTCACGCCGTACGAAACCTTCGATGGAACCCAGGGCTGGGTGATCGCGGACCGTTCGTCGGCGATGCGCCCGGGCCACCGACTGCCGCGTGACTACGTGTTGGGCGTCAACAACACCGCGACCACTCTCACTCGGGCGACCATCCGCCTCCCGGTGGAACGGGCCTTGGACCTGGGGACCGGGGCCGGGGTGCAGGCCCTGGAACTGTCTCGGCACGCCACCGCCGTGACCGCCACCGATATCAGTGCGCGTGCGTTGCGTTTCGCCGCCACGACCGCGGCGCTCAACGGTCTGGACTGGGAGCTTCTCGAAGGCGACATGCTGGCTCCGGTGAGCGGGCGACGCTTCGATCTGGTCGTCAGCAATCTGCCGTTCGTGGTGAGCCCCGGAGCCATCCACTTCACCTACCGCGACTCCGGCCGCGCCGGTGACTCGATCATTCCGGAACTGATCAGCGCGGCTCCGTCGGTGCTAACCGACGGCGGCCACATGCAGTTCCTGGCCAATTGGACCCACCAAGCCGGTATCCCCTGGCAGGAACGGCTCGCCCAGTGGTTGGAGGGCACCGGCCTGGACGCGTGGATCTTGCAGCGGGAGGTTCTCGACCCCATCGCGTACATCTCCCATTGGCTGCGTGACGCCGATCAGGAACACGACGCTGAGTACGCCCGGCAGTGGCAGGACTGGTTCGCCACGCACCAAGTGGAAGCCATCGGCATGGGAATCGTGACATTGCGGAACCGGGGCGCAGCGGACCCCATCATCCGTATCGAGGAGATGCCGCAGCGGTACTCGGTGCCGCTCGGATCGGAGATCCCCGCCTGGTTCGAACGCGCCGACTGGTTGCGGACCCGCCCCGCTGAAACCCTGCTGCAGGAGCGCTACATCCTCGCTGACGCGCTCACGCTCTACACCGAATCGGTCCCCCAGGCCGGTGACTGGCACACACAGCGGCACTTTTTGAGCCTGAACGACGGGTTGCGCTGGCAACACGAGGTCCAGCCGATCGTGCCGGCGTTGCTGGCCGGCTGCGATGGCACAGCAACCATGGGTGAGTTGCTCACCCAGTTGGCCGATCAGCATGAGCTGGATCTCGATGTTCTCCGTCAGGTGGCGATCACGGTGTTGCCTCTCCTGATCGAACACGCCTTGGTCTTGCCGGTCGCTCTGGCCGGCTCCAGCCAGAAAACTGATTCAGGACAGGGGTGAGTTCATGCGTGCCGTGGTGCAGACCGTCAGCCGGGCCAGCGTGACCGTGGCCGGTCGGGTCGTCGGCGCCATCGAGAACGGGCTTTTGGTCCTGGTAGGGGTCACTCACGGAGACGGAGCCGAGCAGGCCGCGTGGTTGGCCCGGAAGGTATGGGGGTTGCGGATCCTCGATGAGGAGCGCTCCGCCAGTGATGTTGGGGCTCCCATCCTCGTCGTCAGCCAATTCACCCTGTACGGAGACGCCCGTAAAGGGCGTCGCCCGTCGTGGACGGCGGCGGCTCCGGGCGAGGTGGCCGAGCCGCTGGTGAACGCCTTCGTGGAGGCGTTACGCGGCCTGGGCGCACACGTTGAAACCGGCGTCTTCGGGGCACACATGCTGGTCGAAAGCGTCAATGTCGGCCCTCGCACCGTAATCATCGACACCTGACGGTGGCTTAGCGTCCTCGACCGCGCTCGCGGACCGACGCACCGGATGTCTGTTTACACAGCAGCTCGCCTCACCGTTGCGGTCTCGGTACGCGTTGGGGGTGTGGCTGGCCACACCCCCAACATTCAGGAACGTCACCGCGTACCGCCGCCCCAGAGTCCACCGCATGGGTACGCGCAAAGGAGAAAAGGAAGAAAACGCCGCGTTCAGGCTCGTACCGCCTTCTCGTATGCCTTACTCACCCTGTGACGGCGTGAGGCGGTCGCCCCCCTGCATCGGAGCGAGGATTAGGCGGTGGCCAGCAGAGCGAGGGTCGGAGCGGCGACGAGCAGGACCGCACTGACGTAGGCGCCCACGCGAGCCAGCCGCGCCGGGGGTGGTGGGTTCAGGAGCCGCTGGACCCGCTCCAGGGTCGTGACGTCAGCGGCCGCTAGCGCCCCCAACGGAGCGGTGGACAGGGACCGACTGGCCCCGAAACGGGCCAGGGCGCTGGCCAGGGCGGTCCGGTCCGATACCGCGCTGGCCCGGTCATCGGCGACCATCTCCACCAACGCCTGCACTGCTCGGCGGGCCCGGCGTACCCCTGGGAACCAGGGCAGGGCCGCCGCCCAGGCGCCGAAGGTCAAAACGCTCAGGTCGTGGCGCCCTTCCAGATGGGCCCGCTCATGCGCCAGAACCGCCGCGACTTCTTCCTCATCCAGCAGCTTCAGGGCACCAGAGGTCAGGACCACCCGCGGCGTTAAGCCTGGCAGGCAGTACGCGACGGCCTCTGGATGGTCCAGCACCCGACCACCGCGGGCCTTCGGCCACGGACGGCCGACCAGGTCAACCAGGGTCCGGTGACGGCGGCGGGCACGCAGGGTGCGCCACGTGTTCAGCGCCAATGTGCCGACCAGCCGAAAGCCCAGCGCGAAGGTGGCGATCAGCAGCAGGCTGTGTCCGACCCCGATATCGCTGAACACGTCGCCCTGCACCGCGCTGCTCAACCACGTGAACGTGGCTCCCAGCAGACCGCCTCCCAACGGAGCCAGGGCGACCGCTGCGCTGGCTCCCAACGCGGCCAGGCCGGCCGCTAGTCCCACGGCATGCCACAGCACCAAGGCGGCTTTAGGCTCCCGGCGTACCCACCGAGCCTGCGCCAAGGTGTGCGAGACAGGGCCGATCAGGCAGACCGCGAGGACTGCCAGCGCGACCGCCGTCACCGCCATGGTCACTGCACAGCCTCCTGTTGTCGTTGTTTGCCCCGGCGCCGCATCGCCTCAGCGAGCGCTTCAGCCAAGGCGTCGGCCTCGGCGGGGGTCACCTCATGGACAAAACGAGCCAAGGCCGCAACCCGGTCATCAGCGGTGTCCAAGGCCTCACGCATCAAAGCGGCGACATGCTCCTCACGGCTGGCGAGCGGCCGATACCGGTGTGCCCGCCCATCCCGGTCCCGACGGACCAGGCCCTTCCGTTCCAGGCGGGACAGCACGGTCAGCACTGTGGTGGCGGCCAGTTCACGATCAGACAAGGCGTCGACGATATCCCGCGCCGTGCACGCCTGGTCGGCCGACCACAGCACCTCCATGACTGCACGCTCCAGCTCGCCGAGCCGGGCCATACCAAGCCTCCTTCTCATGACAGTCGCATCGATTCTACGTCGCGTAGAACAGAAGCTGAGATGGTGTCTGATGTCAGCTGCACCTCAATCGCCCTGAACCGGTTCGTCAGGAACTTTCGGAAAAGCGACGTATCGATGGAAGGAACGTCGTATCCGATATCCTCGATCGCCGCTTGAATTGAGCGCTTCTGTTCCCCGACTCCGTCAGGCTCACCCTCCGATGTGGTTGCCCCACCGAACGCAATAGAGCCTAAGGCCGGTAGGGAGTGGGCGACTCTAGCGAAGCGCCTCCGCCAAAGAGTCACCCACTCCCTGCAATCGCAGAATGCGACGATATCACCCGAGATGTCACCCGATGAAAACGTGACGACGCGCAGCTTCCCCGCTATTGGTAGATACCTCTAGATACCTCGCACATGCGAGGCGCACCCGAATATGGATGTCGTTGACGCTGTGGACGCCGCGGGATTCTTCACGCGCCTGGCAAACCGCCGGATCCCTAGAACCGTCCAATGCTCATCGCCGCTCACCAAGTGAGCGATCCGGGTGCGGGACGACGTCACGATGACGACCGCCCCGGCTGCTCCGCCGACTCATCAGCACCCAAGCCGCCCAGGCTGATCAACAGCGGAGCGGTCATGTGGGGAAGCCGTCACGCCTGACATCCGGCGCGTCCCTCTCTTCCTCTTCTCTGCTTCTCAGATCCTTCCTTTTCACTGTTTCTTCCCGCCGGTTCTTCCCACCGGCTTCCCGCTCGACCCGGACGGAGGCCACACCAACGGAGCCATGACACCGTTCCGATGCTGGCTCCGTTGGTCAACGGAGCGGCGCTCCGCGCGTACCCCGGTTCTTTTCAGGTACGCGCGGCCGCGCCCGAAGGCGTCCCGCCTACAAGGGAGGTAGCGGTCTCAGAGAAGAGGAAAGATGGGACAGGGCTGACCCTCAGAAAAACAGGCCACGCCGCTGGGCCGACTGCCGCAGCCAGGCGTCCAGCTGGCTGGCCCAGTCGGTGGAGCCCACGGTGGCGTAATCGACGGTGAAGTGCCCGAAGACGTCACGTCCCTCGGTGAACAAACCGCCCCGCTTGTCCAGCTCCAGCACCACGTCCATGGAGCGGGGACCGGCGATGAACGTGACCTCCAGCTGGTTGATGCCTCTGGCGTACTGCGGCGGAGGGAGGAACTCGATCTCCTGGTAGAACGGCAGGGTCTGGTTGACTCCGTAGATACGGCCCTGCTCACAGTCGGCGCTGCGGAAGCGGAAGCCGAGCTGGGCAAACGCCTCCAACAGCCGCTCCTGGGCCGGCAGGGGGTGCACCGCGATCGGATCCAGGTCGGTGGCGTCCACGGCACGGGCCACCGCCAGCTCCGTGGTGACGCCCATGGTCATCCCACGCAGGTGGTGTCCATACACGTGAGTCAGTGGTGTCTCCCAGGGCACCTGGAGTGAGAACTGGACCGTGTGCCGCGCCTTCGGCAGCAGCATGAACCTCCCGGCCGCCGCTACCCGGGCGAACTCCTGGTTCTTCTGGTACTCGGAGTCACCGGACTCCACCTCGATGCGGGTGACCAGGCTGACGTTGACGCTGGTGATCTCGGACTCATGCTCACCGCCGATGATCTCGATCTGGCCGGTGAGGACGTCGCCCGGACGGACATTGGGGTTATGCAGCGTCGTCTCTACCTCGGGGCCACCCACTCCCAGGGCCGCCAGTAACTTCTTAAAAACCATCTCATCCCCTCACACCATCTACCGTGTGCTCGACGCCGCGTGGCGTCGTCCCCTCACGGTAAACGGTGCTCTCCACCTGGGCAGGAGCGTTTTACCAGGTAGCTGGCCGCTCATGCTGCTGTGGCTGGATCATCCTTTCTCCGCGCCCGCCGTCAATCCGGACACCAGGTAACGCTCAGCGAGCGCGAACAGCACCACGACCGGCACGCTGAGAATGACCGAGCCGGCCATCAGAATGGTCACCGGCGCCACCTCCGCGGTCAGCTGCGCCAAGCCCAGGCTCACCGTCCAGCGGTCCCGCCGGTCCACCAGGAACAGCAACGCAAACAGATACTCGTTCCAGGCGATCACGAAGACGTACAGCGCCGTGGCCGCGATGGCCGGTGCGGTCAGGGGGAATACCACCCGCAGCACTACCCCCAGCCGCCCGCACCCGTCAATCATGGCCGCTTCCTCCACCGACTCCGGTACGGCTTGGAAGTGGTGACGCAACATGTACACCGCCACCGGCACGGTGTGAGCCAGGTAAATCACTACCAGGGCCGCCAGGGAGCCCCGTAGCTGAAGCCGGGCGAAGAGCACGAACAGCGGCACCGCCACCACCACGACGGGGAACAGGTAGACGGTGAAGAACAAGCCCGCTAACGCGCGCCGTCCGGTAAAGCCCAGCCGCGCCACGGCGTACGCCCCGAAGATCGAGGCCAGCAGGGTCACCACCACGGTGGTGGTGGCCACCAGCGCGGAGTTGAGCATGAAGCGGCCCAGCCCGAAGCCTCCCTGCTCAGGGGAGGAGAACGCGATCCAGTAGGTACGCAGATTCAGTTCATCCAATGTGGGCAGCAGATCCAGCGGGCGGGACACCACGGCCGGCAGGTCCCTGACGCTCAGCAGCACGGTGTAGACCAGGGGACCGCCGGTGAACAACAGCAAGCCGAAGATCACCAGGGCGCGCCCCAGGCGCCACGGCCACGGGCGTGTGGACACCGATCGCCGTCGCGGCGCTGGCCGGGCCCGCAGCGCCGCCTTCGATCGGCGGATCTCGGCCCCTGCCTCTTCGCTCATGAGTAGCTCCGCCGGGTCAGCCGGAGGTACCCGATCGTGCACAGCAGCAGGAAACTGGCCATGACCAGACCCAACGCCGAGGCGGTACCGATGTCATTGCGGACCACCAGGTCCTGATAGACCGTGATCGGCAAAATGTCGGTCCCGCCGGCGCCGCCGGTGAGCAGATACACGTCGTTGAAGTTCTGGAAGGTCCACACGAAGCGGAGGAAGGCCAACAGCGCCAGCACACCGGCCAGTTGCGGCAGCAACACCAGGCGGAATCGCTGCCAGGCGGAGGCTCCGTCCACCACAGCCGCCTCCTCCAGCTCCGCCGGCACCGCGGCCAGCCGCGCGGTGATGAACAAAAACGCCAGGGGAAACGACCGCCACGCTTCGAACAGGATCACGATCAGCAGGGCCACCGGGATCCCGACGGTGACCGGCCCTAGCTCTACCTCCTGTCGGTGAGTGGACAGGAAAGGGATCGGCCGGTCCCATCCCAGAAACCTGGTCCCCACCGCATTGATGAACCCGAACTGAGGGTTGAGCAAGGCCCGCCAGGTCGTGGTGGCCGCGACGACCGGGATCACGTATGGAGCCAGCAGCACCGCCCGCGCCACCGCGCGTCCCGGGAACGGGCGTCGGAACGCGAACGCCGCCACCAGCCCCAAGCCCAGCGACAGCAGCGTGCCCAGGACGCTGTAGACCACGGTGGTCCAGGCCACTCTCCAAAAGTCGGGGTCGCGGAACGTTTCGCGGAAGTTGTCGAGGGTGTACTCGGCGTTGAACACCGACAGCGTCGGTATGTCGATGAGCCGGATCCGTTGAAAGGCCAGCAGCACCGTCCAGGCGAACGGCGCCCCCACCACCAGCAGGATCACCACGATGGTGGGGACGACCAAGCCCGTGCCGATCAGCGCGTCTCGCCGCGCCAACGGTCCACGGCCACGCCGCCTCTGGCGGGTATCCGGCTGTGGTGGCTGCGACATCGCCCCGGTGACTGTGGAATGCCTTATGGGGATGGGTTCGTCGCCGCCGCTCCAGTGGTCGGAGCGGTCCGCACGGTCCGCCGTCGGGGTATTCATCTGAGCGCCTCGGCGTGCGCCGCCATCGACGCGGCGACCTCGTCGGCGGGTGCACCGTCGAGGGCGTTACGGAGGTCCCGGGTCAGCGGCAACTCGCCGTAGAGAGCGGCGACCAGCCCGGCGTCATCGGTTCCCAATCCCCACCGCGCGAACCCGCCGGCACCGGCCGCGATGGCCTCGACCGCTTGGGGCCCGTACAGCTGGCTGACCGGTGCGGCTCCGGAGTCCGCTGTCCCGATCGGTAGTTCGGCCCAACCATCGATGTAGGCCTGCGGGGCTTCAGGGGTGCCGGTCCGCATCGGGAACCGTCCCTCGGGGGCCATGGACAGAAAATCCAGATAACCGTCGGAGAGCAGCCAGGTGACCAGCTCGATGGCCGCCTCGGTGTCGGCTCGGGTGGTGATGCCCAGGTTGAGGGTCTGCGCGAATTGGACCGGTTGGTCACTGTCCGGACCGGAGATCAGGGACACGATGCCGGTGTTGCGGGCCAGGAACGCCGGATCAGACTGGCACTGGGGACACCCGGGCGGGAAACGGAGATCGACACCCGCCAATTCGTCGAGCAGATGCGGAGACCAGAAGATCATCGCCGCTGTCCCCGACAGATAGGAGGCGCGAGTGGTCTCGGTGTCCTGCTCACCCCCGGCGGAGTAATTCCGCATCAGGTCCGCGTACCAATCCAGGGCGTTAACGCAGGCGTCGTCGGTCAGGGCGATGCGTCCTTCGGAGTCGGTGAGCTGGCAGCCGTTGGCGAGCATCACCGCCTCCAGAATCTGCATGGTGTAGTTGTTCGCGGTTCGGGTTCCCGAAACGATCCCGATCATGCCGTCGCCATGGAGGGTCCGCGCCGCGGTGGTGATGGCCTCAAAGGTGTCCGGTGGCGCCAGTCCGGCCTGCTCGAACAGATCGGTGCGGTACAGCAACAACTGTCCCCAGCCGTCACTGGGCACGGCGGCCAAGCGTCCATTCACCGTGGCGAACTGCAACGCGCCAGGGTTGAACGTCTCCTGCCCTAACGCCTCAACCACCGCCTCGGCGGCATCGCTGTCCAAAATCCCTTCTTCGGCCCACCCCGGCGTACGGTCCGCGGCGTGGAACACCACGTCGGGCAGGTCCCCCGACGCCGCCGCGGAGATCATGGCCTGGGACTGCTGGTCTTGGGCTACCCCGACCAGCTCCACCTCGATTCCCGTCTGTTCGGTGAAGCGCTCCAGGAGCGGTTCCTGCTGGGCGATCCGGTCAGCGGTGGCGAAGATGCTCCAGAACACCAACCGTCCGTCCGAGGAATCGTCGCCGCCCCCGCAGGCCCCGAGCGCGGCGACCATAGCCAGCGCCGCCACCACCGCTCCTCCGGTATGTCCGAGCCCGCCGCGCCGCATGCCGCCTCCCGACGAAATGCCCTGACCGACCTATCCTCACCCGAGACTCTTCCTATCGGTCCTAACTGGACAGGTCAAGAGCAACGCCACCTACCAGACTCCACGTCGCTTTCCGTCCACATTCGTCGATGGCGTCCGCGCCGTGGTTGCGGCGGGAAGCAAAACTTGCGTCGGGATCGCAAAATGATCATGATCATCTGTACGCGCGCCGAAGCGCGCGACACCGCGTTCCGGAGCCGTTTCCGCTCCGCGCGCGCCGACCCTCCTTTATGGAGGCGACAGACTCTGTGATGTTTGTCTCACGAGGCAGTGGCGCGGCAACACGTGCCGTAATCTCTTCCTGCCGCTCCGTTGATGTGATCTAGCGGCATGTCCATTTCTTCTCCCCGGTTCGTGCCACAGTCTCGTCGCCTCACTCCAGCTTCACGGCCTGCCCGGCACTCTGGTCCCCGAGTGAACATCCCGCAGATTCGGGGAGGCGAGAACTGTGGCCCTACCGCTGACCGACCTAGCGCCCGAGACGGCCGGCAGCGACGTCGACCTCGACGCCGACCGTGGCGCGTCCGCGGACCTGGTCCGGGCGTACCTCAACGGCATCGGTCGGACCCGGCTGCTGAACGCGGCTGAGGAGGTCGAGCTGGCCAAACAGATCGAAGCCGGCCTGTACGCCGCGGAGATCCTGGCCGGCCGCGCCGACTGCCCGAATTCGTTGGGTCCTCTGGATCCACAACTGCGGGCTGACCTGGAAACCATCGCCGAGACTGGAGCCGCCGCCAAGAACCGGCTCCTGGAGGCGAACCTGCGACTGGTAGTGAGCATCGCCAAGCGGTACACCGGTCGTGGTATGGCGTTCCTGGACCTGATCCAGGAAGGCAACCTCGGCCTGATCCGCGCCGTCGAGAAGTTCGACTACACCAAG
>Ga0207873_1001599_pt1 | contig 21011 bp, 20 predicted proteins | sample BGWIniCompost_FD_187373 | JGI IMG/M metagenome (GOLD analysis project Ga0207873, IMG submission 187373) | Cellulose adapted compost microbial communities from Newby Island Compost Facility, Milpitas, CA, USA - BGW Initial Compost (SPAdes)... ...
TTCTCCCAACCTTGGGAAAGGGGGAATGCGTGATAAGGTGCTCCGAGCAGCCGAGAGACGGCTCGGAGAAATGGGGGCCTTGGCCGCGGATTCACGCTATCGTCCCTGCCATTCGGCGCGACGCTTCTCCAGGAAGGCCCGAATGCCCTCCTGCTTGTCCGCGGTGCCGAAGAGCAGGTAGAAGTTGTGGCGCTCGTGGGCCAGCCCCGCCTCCAGCGGCACGTCCTGCCCACGGAGGATCGCCTCCTTGGCGAGCTGTACCGCCAGCGGCGCCTTTGCCGCCACTGTGCGGGCCAGCTCGATCGCGGCGTCCAGGTAGACCTCGACCGGCACCACCCGGTTGACCAGCCCGAAGCGTTCCGCCTCGGCAGCGGTGAGCTGCCGCCCGGCCAGCACCATCTCCATCGCCAGGTACTTGCCGACCTGGCGCGTCAACCGCTGGGTCCCGCCCGCACCCGGCATGATGCCGAGGTTGATCTCCGGCTGGCCGAACCGGGCCGTCTCCGAGGCGACGATCATGTCGCACAGCATCGCCAGCTCGCAGCCACCACCTAGCGCCCAGCCGGATACGGCCGCGATCATCGGCTTGCGGGTCCGGCGGAGCTGTTCCCACTCGTCGAACCGGTAGCCACTCAGCATGTCGGCCACGCCCGCGCCGTCCATCTCGGTCACGTCGGCCCCGGCGGCAAAGGCCGCCTCATTACCGGTGAGCACGATGACGCCGACCTCGTCGTCCTGGTCGAACGCCGCGACCGCCTGCACCAGCTCGCGCATCAGCGTCTGGTTGAGTGCGTTGAGCCGCTCCGGGCGGTTGAGCCGGATCAGGCCCACCCGGCCATCCAGCTTCTCGACGATCAGGGTCTCGTAGGTCACGCCCATCCCCCGCTCACTCCACGGCCTCGCCGACCATCACCGTCACCAGCCCGCGCGCGAAGCTCATCAGGTCCTTGGCCACCGCGCGGTTCTCCTCGGAGCGCATGGCGGCGTCGAATGTCTCCCGGTTCGGGTACGTCATCACCGCCATGAGGAAGTAGGGCGCCTCTCCGCCGAAGGCGTCGGCCGTGATCCGGGTGACTTCGAGCCCGGCCAGACCTGGGACCTTGCGCACCAGTGGCGTATGGACTTCCTCGTAGTGCCGCATGAAGCCGTCGACGTCCTCCGGCTGCTTGTAGAGCGCCACGACCCGGATCATGCTCGCATCTCCTCTCGTGTCGCGTCCAGCCGCCCCCGCTGCCGGGCGAAGCGCGCTTCGATCTCGGCCGCCGGCAGAACGACCTGCGTCGTCTCACCCTCGCCGATCACCTCACCCCACTGGTTGACGACGCGGCAGCGGACGTAGAGCCGGTTGCCCTCGGTCCGATCGTGGACCCCTTCAACGGTCAGCCGCTCGCCCGGCAGCGCCGGAGCCAGGTGGCGCACGCTCACCGCCGCCCCGATCCCCTCCTCGCCCGGCTCCAGGAAGGGGACCAGGATCTTCCGCCCCACCAGCTCCATGTGCTTGGCCATCCAGTAGGTGGCGTAGACGGGGTGGACCCGGCCTAGCTCCTCGAAGTCAACCGTCATCTCCGGCGTCACCACGAAGGTGAAGGTCGCCGCATGCCCGATCGGAATGGTCCGCACCGGTCCCTCCTACAGTTGGCGCAGGTCGAGCACCCGCCGCAGCTTGCCGCCCTCGCTCCGCGGCACTGTGCCCGGCGCCATCAGCGTCACGTTGAGCCGCAGGCCAATCGTGTTACGGATCTTCCGCTGGATCGACTCCCGCAGCGTACGCAACCGCTGGTCCGCCTCTAGCACCTCCGAGGAGAGGACATCCTGCCCGACCTCCCGGAACAGCGCCTCGGTGACCTCCACCTTCACTTCGACCTCGTCCAGCGCACCGTCACGGGTGACGACTAGCTGGTAGTGCGGCACCACATCGGGTATCCCCTGCAGGATCTCCTCGATCTGCGTCGGGTAGAGGTTGAGCCCGCGGATAACCAGCATGTCGTCAGTTCGGCCGCGGATCGGGCCCATGCGCACGTGGGTGCGCCCGCACGAGCACGGCTCGTGAGTCAGGTAGGTCAGGTCTCCGGTGCGGTAGCGGATGACCGGCATCGCCTCTTTGGTCAGGGTGGTAAAGACCAGCTCACCCACCGTGCCGTCCGGCAGCGGCTCGCCTGTCTCCGGGTCGACCACCTCGGCCAGGAAGTGGTCCTCCCAGATGTGGCTTCCGGCGCGCTCCTCGGTGCATTCCTGGCTGACGCCCGGCCCGATCACCTCCGACAGGCCGTAGATGTTCACCGCGGTCAATCCCAGTCCTCGCTCGACATGCTCCCGGATCGTGTCGGTCCACGGCTCCGCCCCGAGGATGGCGAAGCGCAGACTGATCTCCTCCGGGTCAATGCCGCGCTTCTCGAACTCCCCGGCCAACGTCTGGGCGTAGGACGGAGTGGACGCGATCATGTCCGGCTGGAAGTCGCGGATGAGCGTGACCTGCCGCTCAGTCACGCCGCCCGAGACGGGGACGACGACCATGCCGAGCCGTTCACCACCGAAGTGCAGGCCGAGCCCTCCGGTGAAGAGGCCGTAGCCATAGGCGTTGTGGAGGATCATCCCCGGCTCTCCCCCGGCGGCGGCCAGCGAGCGGGCGTTCACCTCGGCGAAGACGTCCAGGTCGTGCTTGGTGTAGGAGACGACCGTGGGCTTCCCGGTGGTGCCGCTCGAGGCGTGGACGCGTGCCAGACGCTCGCGCGGCACGGCGAGCAGGCCGAAGGGGTAGTGATCGCGCAGGTGCTCCTTCCGGGTGAAGGGCAGGCGCGTCAGGTCGTCGACCGAGCGGATGTTGGCCGGCCGAATCCCCGCCTCGTCGAACGACTCGCGGTAGAAGGGTACGCGCTCGTAGACGTAGGCCACGATAGCGCGCAGCCGCTCGTCCTGCAATGCGCGCAGGCGGTCCCTGGGGAGGGTCTCGATCTCGGGTTGGAACATCGGCATGGCTCTCCCTCCTTCGTCGTGAGACGGTGTGCACCGACCGCCCGTCAGAGCGTCGACAGGCGGGGAGAGATCGCTGGTCGGGCGGCAAGGAACCACCCGGAGGGACTGTCACGCAGGCGCCACGTGCGTACTTTGGAACTGGCAACCATCATAAGCCCTGTTGTCCGCACGCGCCACACAGCACGCTCGTATTTGCTCGTGCGCAAAGACAAGACCTCCCCGATGCGCTAGCGTGCCAGTGCGGATCGTCGGCTGCGCCGGGCCAGCGTGGGCGAGGAGGAGGGAGTGGAGCGGGATATCCTCCACGCTGGCACTGGTGCCGCCGACGTCATCCGCTCCACATGGCTGGCCCGCCGGGCCCCGCCCTGTTCCACCGGCAATGACCGCGCCAGGGCACGCACCCTGCGCCGCACCTCCGCAGGCGCACACGATCGGAGGCACGACCCATGAGCACGATCACGACACTCCGAGAGCACCACAGGCTGAGCCGCGAGGATCTGGCACGGCGCCTCGGCACGCTCCCCGAAGTCATCGAACAGTGGGAATCGGGCGTCAGTTCACCCAACGAGGGGCAGGTGCTCAGCCTTGCCCGCCTCTTCGGCGTCTCCCCCAGCGCCATCACCGACGCCGAAGATCTCCTCCTCACCCCGAATCCGCCCCCGGTGCCCCCCGCCGCGGGCGGTGTTGAGCACCAGCCGGGGTAGCGGTGGCAGGCCGGGTTGGCGTCGGTGCGACGCCCGCCGGGCAATGAGATCCGGGACAAGGTGGCGCGAGGAGTCCCGCGCCGTGCTGAGGGCCCGGGGGTTTACCCCCGGGCTCACAAGAGAAGCCCGCTAAAGCGGGCTGGGGACGCTGAGCCTAACGAGTGCTGGATAGGCTCCGCCGACGTGTGGCCATCACAGCCCCTTCAGTGGGCTTACCCAACTGTTCAGACCGGCGGCTTGAGCCCCGGGCACGCGGCAGGGTGGAGGGACCATTCCGCCACCTATCCGGCGTCCCTCCGACGGTACGAAACCAACCGCGGCGCGGCATCACGCCGCGCCATGCCAAAGCGGCGGCTCATGCCGCCGCACTCCAGATGGTTCCCCAGCCGGCTCTAGCCGGCTTCCCATTGTGAGTCCAGGGGTTCTCCCCGGGCACTGGCCGCCGTCGTGGACCAATGCGCTACACCGCCTTGAACTGCTCGAACGGCTGGCGGCAGGCGCGGCAGTAGAAGATCGAGCGGCAGGGGGTCGGGCCGAAGAGGTTTTCGATCTGAGTGTCGGTTGAGCCGCAGTAGGGGCAGGCAACCGGGGTGACCGGGACCGGCGTCAGCCGGATGGCGCCATGGGGCGGCGGCGCGAGGTCGGCCGCCCGGAGCATTTCCCGACCGGCGGCGGTGATTCGATCGCTGGTCCATGCCTCGTCGTAGACCACGACGACCTCGACCGGCCCGAAGGCGCTGAGGCGCGCTTCGATGTCCTGGCGCATCATGTCGATCGCGGGGCAGCCGGTGAAGGTCGGCATCATCTCGACTCGGATCGGGTCACCGACCGTCACCCGCCGGATAATCCCCAGATCGACGACATTGATCGTGGGGATCTCGGGATCGGGCACCTCGCGTAGCGCCTCCCATATCTCCGCTTCCGTGATCGTGCTCGCGCCCATCGACGGCCCCCTCTCGCGGCCCGGCTACCAGACGGCCTCCGGCTCCAGGCGACGCACCATGGTCATCTCGTCGTAGAGTTCGGCCCACGCCGGCCCGTGGCGCCCTTGGCGCCCGCCCGCTTCGGGTGACACAGCGATGGACCAGCCGGCGGCCGTCCGCTCCGCCGGGAAGCGGATTCCCACGGCAGCGCAGTGGTCCTGCACTCGCTCCAGCCAGGCATCGCGCAGGTCCGAGGTGCGACGTGACAACAGGCCCTCGGCCACCAGTAGATCCTCCCCCGGAGCGTCTTCGAACAACCCGAGCAGGCCCGGCCAGAGCGCGAGCAGCGCCCCTTCCAGCCGCTCGCGCGCCTCACCCTCGGCACTGGCGAGCGCCCGCCACCACGCCGCACCGTGCCGCAGGTGGTACTGCTCCTCCCGCCGGATCTTCTGCACCGCCCCGGCCAGCGGGGCGTAGCTGGAACTCACCAGCGCGTCGGTGCGCAGGTCGTCGAACAGGTCGTACAGAAATCGCCTGGCCACGGCACGCGCCCAATCCCCACCGCCGCGATGCGCACCGGAAGCGTCGTACTTCGGGGTGGTGCGCGTCTCCAGGACGGTGGCGTGGTAGTAGTCGTCGGGCCCACGCCCGAGCGCCAGGTGGTCGGCGTCGGACTCCAGCAGGTCGGCCGCCAGCATGTAGTAGAGCCGCGCGTGCCCGATTTCGTCCTGGGCCAGGGAGCTGAAGGCGACGTCCTCCTCGACCAGCGGCGCGATCCCGGTCCACTCCGAGTCCCGATAGCCCAGGATCAACTCATCGTCGGCCACGGTGAGCAGGTAGCGCCCCAACGCCGACGTCACCTCAGCTCTCATGTGCGCCCTCCTGCGCCAGTTGCCGCCGCTTCTGCACGGTCACGCGGTACGCCTCGCCCATGCGGTAGGACCGTTCGATCGGCGGCCGGAGGAAGTAGGCGTCACCGATCTCCTCGATGGCCGCGCGAGGCACCAGCCAGAGCCGCGTCGCCTCCCCGCGGCGCGAGTAGACCTCGCGAGCGTACTGTCGAGCCAGATCGTCGCCGGGCGCCTGGACGTTCCCGACGTGGACCATCGGCTCCCCCTCGCGCTCCTGGCGAAAGACCTCGTAGATCTGCATGGGCGACTCCTGGAACGTCATGCGTCATACGTCATGTGTGCTGCGTACTGCGTATTCCGTCGCTCACCCCTCTCCACCTGGTGGGCTCCGTCCGAAGGGGGCCGGGGGTGCGGGGAACGAATGACGTATGACGTATGACGCACTCGTCTCGACCTACGCCACCAACTCCGCGCCGCCGGTGATCGCCTCGCGGACCCAGGCGGTCTCCTCGTAGGAGAGTCGCCGGAAGCCGAGGCGCTGCTGCGACGCCGGGCCATTGCCGCGCGCCACCGCGACCAGCTTGTCCCAATCGATCTCGCTGTAGACCCAGCGCCCGGTCGACTCGTCGAAGCGCAGCTTCGGGTCGGGGATGCGGAGCCCGATCTCCCGGATGCGAGGCACGTACTTGGTCAGAAAGTCTTGTCGCAGATCCTCATTCGGGCGCGACTTGATCGCCCAGGCGAGGTCCTTGTCCTGCTCGGGCGGTGTCGGCGGGCCGTAGAACATCATCAGCGGTTCCCACCACCGCTCGAGCGCTTCCTGCATCATCGCCCGCTGCTTGGCGGTGCCCATCATGGCCGTGAGCACGATGTCCTCACCGTGCTTGAGGTGGAACGCCTCCTCCCAGCAGATGCGGCGCATGGTGCGGGCATAGGGGGCGTAGCTGCTCTTGAGCAGCGCCGACTGGCTGATGACCGCGGCGGCGTCGACCAGCCAGGCGATAATGCCGACATCCCCCCAGGAGCGGGTCGGGTAGTGGAACACGTTGTGGAACTTGCTCTTGCCGGAGATGAGGTCGGCGAAGATCTGCTCGCGCGGCTTCCCCAGGTCCTCCACCAGCCGGTAGAGCAACTGGGCATGCCCCACCTCGTCCTGGATCTTCGCGGTCACGGCGAGCTTGCGCTGGAGCGTCGGCGCGCGGAGGATCCAGTCGCGCTCCGGCAGCGCGCCCATGATCTCGGAGTTGGCGTGCATCTCGATGAAGCGGATCAGCCGCTGGCGGTACTCGTCGGGCATCCAGTCGCCCGCCTCGACCTTGCGACCAGACTGAACCGCTCGCTTGAATTCCTCGACCCGCTGCTCTTCGGTCATGCCGCACCTCCAGCGTGCTCCGTACTCCTCCCCTCTCCAACCCGGGGAGAGGGGCCTGGGGTGAGGGGGACATCCGCCCCCAATGCGCCCAGCACCATCGCGGCGTACTGGCGCGCGAATTCATCCGGCGGGATCGGCCCGGCCGGGTCGTACCACTGATAGGTCCAGTTCAACGCCGAGAGGACAAACAGCGTCGCCAGCCTCGGGTCTTCAACCCGGAAGACGCCGGCTTCCACGCCGTCCGCGATCGCCCGGGTGAAGTACGCCTCGTAGGCGTCACGCCGCTCCTGGATCTGCGCCTTGCGCTCCGGCGAGAGGAAGCGCCACTCGTGGAAAAAGACGGTGGCGTTGCCGATCTCCCGGGCGATGACCGCAAGGTGTGCCTCGACCAGGCGGGCGACGCGCTCCGCGGGCGGCAGGTCCGGCGGGACCGCCGCGGCACCGGCCAGGAAGAGATCCGCCGCGTGGGAAACGATCTCGAAGAGGATCTCCTCTTTCGACGCGATGTGGGCGTAAAGGCTGCCACCCTGGAGGTTGACGGCTCTCGCCAGGTCGCGCATCGAGGTGACGTGGTAGCCGGCTTCGCTGAACAGCCGGCCGGCCGCGGTCATGATCTCGGTCCGCCGATCCATGCGGGCTCCAAACGAACGCTTGTTAGGTGAACCTCGCAACCCTCTTGTACCGGAACCTCACACTGTTGTCAAGCTGCGCTGGGATTCCCGCGAGGGCTGCCACTGAACGGTGGCGCAAGTGGCGCGCCAGCAAACAGGAACGCGGGCGCCTCGCTCGCCTCACCAACCTGCGCTGGGTTGGCGAAGGACGGACGAGACGCCCGCGATTCGGTTGTCGTCAGGCGACTCGCTCGACGACCATGGCGATGCCCTGGCCGACACCGATGCACATGGTCGCCAGGCCGAAGGCGACATCCGGCTGCCGCTGCATCTCGTGCAGCAGTGTCGTCATGATCCGCGCGCCGGAGCATCCCAGCGGGTGGCCCAGGGCGATCGCCCCGCCGTTCGGGTTGAGGCGCGGGTCCTCCGGGTCCATGTGCCACTCGTGCAGCACCGCCAGCGACTGCGCCGCGAACGCCTCGTTCAACTCGATCAGGCCGAGGTCGTTGAAACTAATCCCGGCCCGCTCCAGCGCCTTGGCGGTGGCGGGCACCGGACCGATACCCATGATGCGCGGCGGCACCCCGGCGATCGCCACGCTCCGGACCTTCGCCAGCGGCCGCAGGCCGTGCGCCCGGGCGTACTCGTCGGAGACGACCAGCACGGCCGCCGCACCGTCGTTGATCTGGCTGGAGTTGCCGGCGGTTACCGTGCCGCCCTCGCGGAACACCGGGCGCAGCGCTGCCAGCTTCTCCAGGGAGGTGTCGGGGCGCGGCCCCTCGTCCTGCGCGACCACACCGTCCTTGACCTCGACGGGCACGATCTCGTCACGGAACTTTCCCGCCTCGATCGCGGCGATCGCCTTCTGGTGGCTCCGCAGCGCAAATCGATCCTGCAGCTCGCGGGGGATCCGGTACTCCTCGGCCAGGTTCTCGGCCGTCTCCCCCATCGATTCGGTGTGGCCCATCGCCTTCATCTTGGGGTTGACGAAGCGCCAGCCGAGTGTCGTGTCGTAGGCCGTGACGTTGCCCGACTGGTAGGCGCGCTCAGGCTTGGGCATCGCCAGCGGGGCGCGGCTCATCGACTCGACCCCACCGCCGATATAGACGTGGCCCTCGCCGAGCATGACGGCACGCGCCGCGTCGGCGATCGCCTGCAGGCCCGAACCGCACAGCCGGTTCACCGTGCAGCCGCCAACATGCTCGGGGAAGCCGGCCAGGAGCAGGCTCATGCGCGCGACGTTGCGGTTGTCCTCGCCTGCCTGGTTGGCGCAGCCCATGTAGACGTCCTCGACCTCACCAGGTGGCACGCCCGCCCGCTCCATCAAGGCCCGCAGTGCCACCGCCGCGAGGTCGTCCGGCCGGACGCCCGCGAGCGCTCGCCCGTGCTTGCCGACCGGCGTGCGCACCGCCGCGACGATCCATGCCTCGTTCACTACATGCCTCCTCTCGCAGCGGACCGCGCGCCAACCCGCTCGCCGCGCGCGTCCGTGCGGCTCCCGTTCGTGTCGTGCCCCCGGATTATACCCGCGCCAGTCGGCGCTCCCGGGCAAATGGGCATCGTCCCTCCAGGTATAATCATAAGGAATATGGGGTGAAGGACCCGCCGCGATCGACACGCGCGGGCACACGCGGTGGGTCATGACTGGCATGGGAGAGCGTGGGAGTGGCCGATACGCGCGATATCTACGACGTGACCATCATCGGGGGCGGGCCGGTCGGCCTGTTCGCCGCGTTCTACGCCGGCATGCGTGGCATGCGCACCAAGATCGTCGACTCGCTCGACGAGCTCGGCGGCCAGCTCATCGCGGTCTACCCGGAGAAGTACATCTACGATGTGGCCGGCTTCCCCAAGATCCTGGCCAAGGACTACGTAGCCGGTGCGGTCGAGCAGGGCCTCTCCACCGGCGCCGTCACCGCTCTGGGTGAAGAGGTTCGCGCACTGGAGCGCTTCGAGGACGAGCGGCTGATCCGCCTCGTGACCAACAAGGCAGAGCATTGGACACGGACCGTCATCATCTGCGCCGGCGTCGGCGCGTTCGAGCCGAAGCGCCTGACCGCCCCCGGCGTGGCCGAGTTTGAGGGGCGTGGCGTCCACTACTTCGTCCGGGGCCTCGACCAGTTCCGCGACAAGGACGTCGTCATCGTCGGCGGTGGCGACTCGGCGGTCGACTGGGCGTTGACGCTGGAGCCGATGGCGCGCAGCGTCACGGTGATTCACCGCAGCAAGTTCCGCGCGCACGAGAAGTCGGTGCGTGATCTGGAAGCCTCCTCGGTCAAGCTCCACTACCCCTTCTACGAGGTGCTCGAGGTCCGCGGCAACCACCACCTGGAGGAGGTCCACTTCCACCACACGCGAACCGGCGAGCGGCACGTGATCCCGGCCCAGGAGATGATCATTGCTATCGGCTTCTCGGGACGGCTCGGCCCGCTCGCCGAGTGGGGTCTGGAGATCGAGCGCAACAGCATCGTGGTCGACCCGATCACGATGGAGACGAACATCCCGGGTGTCTTCGGCGCGGGCGATATCGTGACCTACCCGGCCAAGTTCAAGCTGATCGCGACCGGCGTGGCCGAGGCGGTCAGCGCGGTGAACCACGCGATGGTCTACATCGACCCCTCCGCCCGGCTGGATCCCGGTCACTCGACCAACATCATGGAGAAGAAGGCCCGCGCCGCCGCGGCGGCAGCGAGCGCGGAGGAGTAGGGGCGTCATACGTCATGCGTCATCAATCCGCGTGATGGGTGTTCAGTGCAGGGCGCGGCCTCCTGCCTTCCGCCTAGCACCCACGACGCCACCCGGATGACCTGTGACGTGTGACGCATGACGCATGACGTCAACCTCACCCCTCCGGCAGGGCATTTGGGATCGGCTCCCCGGCAACGAAGAGCGCGATCAGGCGGCCGAGCGCGAGCGGGCGGTCTTCGGGGATGAAGTGGTTGGCGTTGGGGAACGCCTGCACCGTCGCCCTCGGCAGGAGCGAGCGTACGTCGTCCAGTTCGCCGCGGCCGAAGGTCGGGTCGCGCAGGCCCCAGACGATCAGGGCCGCCCCGGGGTAGGCAGTTAGCGCCGCCCGCCAGCGGGCGAAGTCGTCCGGTGAACCGATCCTCTCGCGTACCATCGACAACAGGACCGACTTGAAGCCGTGGGCGAACGGCCACCAGTAGTGGTCGAGCGCCTCGGGGGTGAGCCGGCTGGTCCGGGCGAGATAGGGGCGCATCGCCAGCCCGAGCATCCACCGCCGCGCCAGCGCCATCGCACACTCACCCACTAGCGGGAGGCGCAGCAGCGTCAGCGGCGAGGCTCCGTGCCAGCCCGTGACCCGCAGGCTGGTATTCGTCACCACCAGGTGCGTGTAGCGCTCCGGCTCCCGTGCGATAAGGTCGGCCGCGACCAGTGCCCCGAGGTCGTGCCCGACGAGCGCGCAGCGGTCTATGCCCAGTCGGTCGAGGAGCGCGGCCACGGCGTCGGCCTGAGCAGGAACCGCGTACGAGCGGCCGCGGGGTTTGTCGGAGTAGCCGAAGCCGGGCAGGTCCGGCGCCAGCGCCCGGTTGGTCCGCGCGACCACCGGCACAACGTCGCGCCAGAGGAACGAGGAGGTCGGCACGCCGTGCAGCAGGAGGACCGGGAAGCCGGTCCCCTCATCGAGGAGGAAGAGACGGAGTCCGTCAGCGATGACCCACTGTCCCCGCGCGGCGAATTCATCCGCCGCGCCGGGCGCGAGCCGGTCATCGAAGCTCTCACCGTCGACGGTCATCTCCGGTCCGCTCTCACCCTTCGCCACGGCACGTCTCCCGCGATCGAGCGACGATAACGGCCCTCGTCCATCGCTTTCGCACGCGCGAGGCCGCGGCAGCCGCGCCACGTGGAGAGGAGCACGAATGGTCGATCAAGACCTGTTTCGCGATGTCCTGGCCCGCTTCGTGAGCGGCGTGGTGGTCGTGACCACCGCCAACCCGGACGGTTACCACGGCATGACTGTGTCCTCGTTCTGCTCCGTCTCGCTCGATCCGCCGCTCGTCCTGGCCTGCATCAACCGGGAGACGCAGGGCCACGACAAGCTGGAGAGCGCGCCGGCCTTCGCCGTCAACATCCTCGCCCGCGACCAGTCATTCCTGGCCGATCAGTTTTCCGGACGCGCGCCGCTGGCCGACCCCACCTTCGCACGGGTTCCACACCGCGTCGGCGCGCTCGGCGCCCCGCTGATCGAGGGCTGCGTCGGTTGGATCGAGTGCCGCCCCTGGGCGCGCTACCCGGGTGGTGACCATACCATCGTGGTCGGGCAGGTGGAGCATGTCGCCCTCGGCGAGGCCGACGACCCGCTGGTCTACTTCGACCGCGCCTTCACCGAGCTGGCCTGGGGGTAAGCGACCGGCCCCCGGCTCCGGTTGAAGAGAACCGGAAGGCGTGGCTAAAATACCCGTGGGCGACTTGCGAGAGGATAGGGTCGTGCGCCTCGCCATCACCGCCAACCAAGCGTACCGTAGCCGGCCTGCACGAGCCGGTCGAGATCCTGGTCCAACTCAGCGCCATGCGCTCCGCTCCGAACGCCATCGGCGTCGCTGCTTCCCTGGCCGTTAGCAGGGTACAGCAGCCAACCGTGCCGTTCGCCTCGGCCAGGCGCGCTGTTCCGTTCCTCGATTAGCGAGGGGTGTTCATGCACGCGGACTCGAACGCCAACCGCGGCTCCCACATTCCGGACAGCACCGCATCGGATACTGCCTCGCCGGCCAGATCCGCTACCGGCTTGTCCAGCGTGCCCCTGATGTCCCTCGCCGTCGTCGTGCTCCTGATTACGGGTTTCCTCGTCTACACCTTCGCCTTCGCCGGCAACTCCGGCGGCGTGGTGGAGCCCGGCAAGAAGGCACCCAACTTCGAGCTTCCCGGCCTCAACGGGGAAACCGTCCGGCTCTCCGACTACCGAGGGCAGGTGGTGCTGGTCAACTTCTGGGCGACGTGGTGCAAGCCGTGCCAGATCGAGATGCCCGAGTTCCAGGCGGTCTACGAGAAGTACCGCGATAACGGATTCACGATCCTCGGCGTTAATCAAGCGGAGCCCCCAGAACTCGTGCGTCCGTACGTCGAGGAAGGGGGCTACTCGTGGACCTTCGCGCTCGACGAGAAGGGGAAGATCTCGGAGCGCTACGCGGTCTACGGGATCCCGCAGAGCTACCTGATCGATCGCGATGGCAAGGTCGTCTACATGTGGCGTGGCATCGCGACGCAGGACTCGCTCGAGAGTCAACTCGCGAAACTGGGGATTGGGGCATAGCGCCCGGATAGGATCGGTGCCTGTGGCGCTCGTACGTCGGCAGACCCGCCTCGGGCCTGCAAGACTTGTGATCCCGCTGCTTTTCGTCTCCGTATCCGCCGTGATCGCAATGATCGCGGCGGTCTATGCGCAACCGGTGCCCAGCGACGCGGCTCAGGGAAACATCCTCCCGACGCCAACGCCAGAGGTACCAGCCGCGGCGGCCAGCCCGACCAGCACGCCAACGCCGACCCCGACGCCAACGCCCACTCCGACTCCGGAGCCGACACCGACTCCGACACCGACCCCGGAGCCGACACCAACGCCGACCCCAACGACCGGGCTCGCCGGTCCCGGCTGGGCTGAAGCGATCCGGACACCGGACGGCGCCATGATGGGCAGGGTGACGACCGGGAGCCTGAATATCCGCTCCGCGCCGCGCCTCGACGCCGATGTGGTCGATACGACGTACGCCGGCCACACGCTCGCCATCTACGAAGAAGTCCAGGGCGACGACGTGGAGGGGAATACTGTCTGGTACCGGCTCGGAGGGGAGCGGTACGTCTCGGCTGCGTATGTCGAGCCGTTCGTGGCCGATGCACCCCCGGAGATCTTCGACGGCCACTGGGTGGACGTGAACCTGAGCACGTTCTACGCGGTGGTCTACGACGGCGACACGCCGGTCTACGCCGCCATTATCACCGCCGGGCGCGACGGCAGGACGCCGCTGGGCATCTTCCAGATCGAGCGCCGGGTGCGCAATGAAACAATGGACTCGGCCACGGTCGGCATCCCCGAGGGCCATCCCGAGTACTATTACCTGGAGAACGTCCAGTTCACTCAATACTTCAAGGCGGGCGGTTACGCAATACACCAGAACTGGTGGACTCCGCCGTGGCAGTTCGGCGGTTACGGGAGCAATGGCTGCATCGGCCTGCTCCTGCATGATGCCGAGTTCTTCTGGAACTTCCTCGACTTCGGCTCGATCGTGCACATCCACTACTAGTGCGCACTGCGTACTGCGTACTTTCCCCCACTCCCCTGGTGGGAGAGGGTTCGGGGTGAGGGGAACGCATGACGTCGACGACGGACCACGCACCACCCAGTACGCAACACGCGGCACGCAGCGCAGAGGACCGAACCCGCGCTCCGGCTCGGCCAGGCCCGCCAGGCATCTACCTCCTGGCGTTCACCGCACTTACGTTGGTGATGACCTGGCCCCTGGCCCCCCACGCCGGTTCGGCCGTGCAGGATCTGGGCGATCCGCTCTATGAGATCTGGACGATGCGCTGGACGCAGCACCAGCTCCTGCGCGATCCCACGAACCTGTGGCACGGCAACACGGCGTACCCTTTCCGCTACTCCCTGCTCTTCTCAGAGCCGCGGTTGAGCACGTCCCTGCTGGCCTGGCCGGTCCAGATCCTGACCGGCAACGACGTGCTCACCTACAACCTGCTCTTCCTGAGCACCTTCATCGTGCTCGGGACCGGCGTCGCGCTCCTTGTTCGGGAGTTGAGCGGCAGCTTCGGCGCGGGACTGCTGGCCGGAGCGTTCGCCGCTTACACTCCCTACCGCTACGGCCACCTGAGCCACCTGAACCTGCTCAGCTACGGCTGGATCCCGCTCACGATCTGGGCGCTGGTCCGATTCACCCGGCACCGCCGCCCCCGCGACGCAGCGCTCGCCGCCGGGTTCCTCACCGTGCAGGTCCTTGCCTCCGACACGCTGGCACTGATGGCACTCGGCATGGTGGGGCTGGTCATCCCGTTCCTCCTCTGGGAGGCGCGCCGACGACTCACGCCGGGCCTCATCGCCTGGATCGCGCTGGTCGTGGGCATTCCCGTGTTGGCATTCGCGCCAATCGTGCTCGCGCGGCTGGAGGTGAACCGTGAATACGGCTTCGCCCGCGACCTGGAGCTGGTGCGGACTTTCGCAGCCAAACCGACCAGCTACATCGCGGTCAGCCCGCTCAACCACCTCTGGCGCGAGACGCTGCCCCACGCCTACCCGAACCCACTCTTCCCCGGCGCTGTCGCTGTCCTTGGCGCGCTGCTGGGCCTCGGGCTGGCCGCGCGGCACCGCGGGCCGTGGGTCGCCTACGCAACCCTCCTCATAGTCATCGGCGTCGTCCTTTCCCTCGGTCCCGACACCACCATCGGCGGACGCACCGTCACGCTCCCCTACCGCTGGCTGTACGACTGGGTTCCTGGCATGACCGCCATGCGCGACGTGGCGCGTTTCGGCATGGTGGCGCTGCTCGGGCTCCAGATCCTTGCCGGGCTCGGCCTCGCCGCCGCCTGGGCGACGCTGCGTCCCCGGCTACCGGCGGCTCGGGCCGGGGTAATCGGCGGCACGCTGCTCCTGCTGCTGGCGGGCGCGGCTTTGGCCGAGTATCGCAGTGAGGTGGGAACCGAGCGGGTGCCGCGCGACTCGGACACCGTCGCGGTGTACGACTGGCTGGCGACCCAGCCGCGCGGCGCGGTCTTCGAACTCCCAGCCAACGGCCTCTGGGCCGATGTGACGGAGACGACACGACAGATCTACTACTCGACACGCCACTGGCAGCCGATCGTCGCAGGCTACACCAGCTTCCTCCCGGAGCGGTACGTGCGACTCATGAGCGGCCTGCACGACGACAACCCGGAGACACCGTCGCGCATCGACGCCGACAACGTCGGTGTCCTGCAGGACATCGGCGTCCGCTACGTCGTGGTCCACCACCACGACGCACCGGGCTACGACTGGCAGGCGGCCGTGGCCGCCGCCGACCGCCTCCCGGAACTGGAGCGGGTAGGCGAGTTCGGCAACGCGACCGTCTACCTCGTCCACCCTGCGGCTCGGGCACCGGTGTCGTACCGGCTCAGCGCGCCCACCACCGCCCTCCCGGATGCCACCTTCCCGGCTGTGTTGACCGCCATCAACCCGAACAGCAACCAGGCGGTCACAACCCTCGACCGCCCACCAGCGGCCAAGGCGGTCTGGACCGATCCCGGAGAGCAGGTGGTCAAGGAAGCAACGGTCCCGCTGGACCTCCCGGTCGTGATCGACCCAGACGACCGGCAGATCCTGGTAGCCGTCCCGACGCCGGCGCAGCCCGGCCGCTACCACCTCCGCCTGACCGCGGGGGCGTTGGGTGCCACGCTCGAGCAGGAGGTCGAGATCCGACCCGCTTCGGCGCCGCGGGGAGAGACTCCCGTCCGCCTCGCCGCCGTTGAGTGGGAGCAGCGCGTGTATCGGCCCGGTGACAAGATTACCGTCACGGTGCACTGGGCAGTCGAGCGTCCGATGGACAGCGATTTCTCCGTGACGGTCCAGGTCATCGACGAGGCCAACCGTGTCGTCGCCCAGCACGACAGCCAGCCGTTCGACGGAGCACTGCCGACGAGCCGCTGGCAGCCCGGCGCCACCATCGCCCTGCCCGCGGCACTGCGCCTGCCCGACACACTGCCGGACGGCCCCTTGCGCCTACTCGTCGCTCTGTACGATCCGACGACTCCCGACCTTCCGCGCCTGCCCATCACCCTTCCCACCGGTGACGTGGCGCCCGAGGGATTCTTCGGCCCTCTCGACGTGGAACGCAGTCCGACCGACTAACAGCGGGAATCCGCTCGCACCGATCCACGGGCCACCATCGAATGCCGCCGTCTGTGTCCGGGGCGGGTGGTGGGAGAGTCCGCGAGCCGTGGCGCATGCCCGGGGGTGAACCCCCGGGCTCACAACGAAAGCCCGCTGAAGCGGGCTAAGAGCGTAGCAGGTCTCAGACCCGGACAATACGGTGTTGGCGGCTCGGCCCGTGCCCGGGGCTAAAGCCGCCGGGCTAAATAGATGGGTAAGCCCACTGAAGGGGCTGCGTTGCCGACATGCCGGCGTATCCGATCCGACCTCCCACCGGACGCAGTGATCCCAGCCCCTTCAGTGGGCTTCGCTGTGTCAGCCCGAGGGTTTACCCCCGGGCACGCGCCACGACACCGGGATCCTCGTGCCACCCGTCCCGGGCACTTGGCACGGTGCAGGGGTCATCGCACCACCCATCCCCGGGCACGCGCCACCGACGTAGAGCCCCACAATACCGGAAGCGCTCACCACCGATAACCTGCCGCGCGTCACTCACCAGACCCCACCGAAGGAGTCCGCCTCACGCGCAGCTTGCTCGTGGCAACCATTGTGCGGCGGGCGAATCAGTATTGGGTACGGGCCAACCGAATAGTCCAATCGCCACAGAGGAGTGTGTCATGGTCCGGCAGGCGATCATCTCCGGCGGCGTCGCCTACCACTACGGATTGATCCAACCTGGCCAGCCCTTCGCCGGCTTCGAGGTGCTCGACGTCGGGGATCTCGCAGGGGTGGACCTCAACCGGTACGACCTCGTGGTGGTGCCGCGCTCGACGGACGGCGAGGCACTTCGCGCCCGCCGCTACCAGATCGCCCGCTTCCTGGATCAGGGTGGCGTGCTGCTGGCCTTTGGCGAGTTGTGGGCGGACTGGTTCCCAGGCTGTCGGTGGGAGGAGGAGTGCGTCGAGGACACGCTGGAGCCGGTGGTCACCAGGCCGGATCACCCCATCGTGGCGGGGTTCAGTGCCACCGAGCTGCACTGGCACCCCGCGCGGGAGCGCTGGTGCTGCCACGGTCACCTGGTGGCGCCACCGGGCGCCGAGGTGCTCGTGCGGAACGCGCGGGGCGACGCCTGGCTCTACGTCGATCGCGTCAGCACCAATGGGGTGATCGTGGCTGCCAGCAACCTCGATCCCGACACCCACACCTTCCACGGGAGCGCGGTCGCCCGCCGGTTCCTGGACAACCTGCTCGACTGGGCCCGCGCCGAAGCCGCCGCCAGCCGCAGTCGCCGCGGCAGTCACCCGCGCAAGATCGCCGGGCTCTACTCCGGCGTCCACTTCCAGCGCGCCTTCTACGATGACCCGGAGTTCGCACCGGCCTTCGCCGTCCTCCCAGTTTGGGAACTGGAGGCGGTTGACCTCAACGACTATGCCGCGCTGTGGGTTCCTCGCGAGAGCAACCAGACGCTGCTGACACGCAACCGCGCGAAGATCGAAGCCTACCTGCAGGCTGGCGGGATCCTGGTGTGCTTTGAGGAGGTGAACCAGCCGTGGCTCCCGGTCGGCACGTGGCAGCCAGAGCGGCCCAATCTCGACACGCTCACACTGGGAAACCACCCGCTTGTGGCCGGACTTACGGTCGATGATGTCCGGTGGCACTCGCACGGTCGCTACGAGCGGCACCCGAACGCCCTGGTGCTGGTCGAAGACGGTGACGGCGCCGTATTGCTCTTCCTGGACGAGCAGACGTTCCCCGGCGCGGTGCTCGCGGGCACGATGGACCCGGACTGCCACGCCGGGTTCGGGACCGAGACGACGCGCCCCCTGCTGCGGGCGATCCTGGGTTGGCTGGAGCGGCAGAAGCGACTCGCGCCGGCCCTGAAGGCGACAGCGGCATCGTAGCGCCGCACTTGGGACGGGGACGGGAGGTGAGTGGTGGTCCGGCTGACGCGGCGCACGCTCCTGCACCGGGGCGCCCTCCTCACCGGTGGCGCCGCGGCCTCGGCGATGCTCGCCCGCTGCGGCGGTGGTCAGGCCCAGCAGGGTGGCGCACCACCGACCAGCACCTCGACAACCGACGCGCCTATCTCGGTCACCACGCCCACCGCACCCGTCGAATCCCCGGCGCAGGCGGTGGACGCCGTGCGCTTCGCCTGGTGGACCGACGTCGGTTATCCGAACCCCTTTCAGGTTTCCACAACCGGGCCAGGGGGTGCTGTCCTGCTGACGCTCATTTACGACACGCTCACCTGGAAGGACGAAGAGGGCATCATCCCGTGGCTCGCCGAGCGCTGGGAAGCCACTCCCGACGGGACAGAGTACACCTTCTGGCTCGTGGCTGGCGCCACCTGGCATGACGGGCAGCCGCTAACCGCCTCCGACGCCGTCTTCTCCTTCCAGTACTACCGCGATCACCCGTACCGCTGGATGGCGATCCCGATGGTCGCCTCTGCGGAGGAGGGACAGGACGACGGCTCCGTCCGGATCACCCTCACGCAGCCCTACGCGGCCTTCCTGGAGGAGATTGCCGGGATCGTCCCGATCGTGCCGCGCCATGTCTGGGAGATGGTGGCGGACCCGACCACCTACGAGGGGGAGGATCGTGCCATCGGCAGCGGGCCCTTCACATTGGGCGCCTACGATTCGGCGGCCGGTGCCTATCGCCTGGAGGCCATCGAGGGGTACTGGCGAGGCCGCCCACGCGTCCGCGAGTGGCAGCAGTTCACCGTCCCGGCCGAGGCCCGGGTTCAGGTCGTGCAGCAGGGAGACGCCGACCTGTCCTTGAGCACCGACGCCTCGGTCGAAACCCTCATTGCGGACGACTCGACCCTCCGTGTCTTCGCGACGGCGCCCCTCTCGCTGGTCCGCCTCGTCTGCAACACCGGGCGAGCGCCGTTGGACCGGCGGGAGGTGCGGCAGGCCATCGCCTACGCGCTCGACCGCGCCCGCATCGCGGAGACGATCACCCGCGGGCCGGCCATCGTCGGCAGTGCCGGGGTTGTGCCACCGGAGACGCCCTGGTTCAACCCGTCGCTGCCGCAGTACCCGTACGACCCGGAGCGTGCCCGCACGCTGCTCGGCGGCGAACAGCTCACTATCGAGTTGATTGCCGACACCGGCGCGCGCGAGCCCGACCTCATGGCACCGATGCTGGCCGCCGTGGGCATTACCCTCGACGTCAAGCGGGTTGACGCCCCGACACGCACCCAATTGCTGTCGGAGGGCAGCTTCCAGCTTGCCCTCACCAGCCACATCGGCGTCGGTGGCGATCCCGACTACCTGCGGCGCTGGTACGCGGGCGAGGAGGCCAACGCCTTCGCCCAGGGCTCGATCTTCCGCCACGACGAGTACGCGCGCCTCGGCGAGGAGGCTGCGGCCACGCTCGACCCCGAGCGGCGCCGTGAGATCGTCTTCCGCATGCAGGAGATCCTGGCCGAGGAGCTGCCGACCATCGTCCTCTATCACCGGCGCTTCTACTGGGTCTACGACCCGCGCGTCTTCACGCCGATGGAGACCTGGGGTGGGCTGATGAACGGCATCCCCTTTCCAAACAACAAGCTCACGCTGATCGAGAGTTGAGGGGACCGCCGTGCGTCGCGACCCGGCCCGCCTGCTGGTCCGCTATCTGCTCCTTGCCGCCGCGGTGGTGCTGCTCAACTTCCTGATCCCGCGGCTGCTGCCGGGTGACCCGCTCGACCCGGGCGGCGCCGAGGGGATGACGGCCGCGATGCCCCTCCCGGCCAAGGCCCGGGCACAGATCGCCGACTACTACGGCCTCAACGAACCGCTCGGGCGGCAGTTGATCGGCTACCTCGGCGACCTCGCCCGCGGCGACCTCGGCTGGTCCATCGCGCAGCCCGCGCCCGTCTCGCGGCTCATTCTTGAGCGCCTCCCCTGGACGCTGGCGCTGATGCTCACGGCGCTCGCGCTTTCAACCCTGCTGGGCACTGCGCTCGGCCTGCTGGCCGGCTGGCGCGCGGGCAGGGCGCTTGACCGCGTGCTCGTTTCACTGAGCGGGGCGCTCAGCGCGATCCCGGAATTCCTGATCGGCATTGGCCTGCTGGCGGTCTTCAGCGTCGGGCTCGGCTGGTTCCCGCTTATGGGTGGGCGGACCGTCTTCGCGGCGTACGGCGACGGGGCCGGCGCCACTGTGCAGCGGTTGGCAGATGCGGCATGGCACCTGGCCCTGCCCGCCACCGCGCTCGCGCTGGCCGGGGTCGCCGGATTCCTGCTGCTCGCCCGCGATACGACGGCCGGGCTGCGCAGCGAATCCTGGCTTACCGTGGCCCACGCCAAGGGGCTGCCCGTGCGGCAGATCGTCCTGCGGCACGCCCTGCCGAACCTGGCGCTGCCGCTGCTGACCTTCTTCAGCCTGCGCCTCGGCGCAGTCCTGGGCGGGGCGCTCGTCGTCGAACGCGTCTTTGGCGTTCCCGGCCTCGGGCTGCTGGCCTTCCAGGCGGTCCGCGCCCGAGACTACCCGGTGCTGCAGGCCGAGTTCCTGCTCGCCAGCCTCGGGGTGCTCCTGGCGAACCTCCTGGCCGAGCTGGCCTACCTCCGGCTCGACCCGCGCCGAGGGGCAGGCCATGGCTGAGCGAACCGACCGCCACCACTGGGCACCGCCGCTGCACGCTGATCCAGATCACCGGAAGCAGAGTCACCCGGCGCGGCACAACGCCGCGCGGCGGTTCCCCGGCACCCGTCCCCGGCTCTTCTGGTTCGGATGCGGGCTGCTAGCCGTGAGCGGCATCCTCGCGATGTTCGGGCCGTGGCTC
>Ga0207873_1001603_pt1 | contig 20995 bp, 11 predicted proteins | sample BGWIniCompost_FD_187373 | JGI IMG/M metagenome (GOLD analysis project Ga0207873, IMG submission 187373) | Cellulose adapted compost microbial communities from Newby Island Compost Facility, Milpitas, CA, USA - BGW Initial Compost (SPAdes)... ...
CTGACGCGCCTCGAAACGCTCTCCGTCCGTTGTCATCACTTCAACCTTTCCCGGCGTCCAGTTCACAGCGGCCACAGGGGATGAAAGCCATATTTCAGCTCCATGATCAGTAGCCTGGCGCCCAAGAAAATCGCACAGTTGCGAATACCCTCCTGAGAGTCGCGATCCAGTAAATTCAGAGTCGGATGACCACTCTTTATAAATCGCCTTCGCGCTGATTCTTCCCAGGTCAGCTGCATCGAAACCTTCAATCACATTGCGGACATCTTCCCACACTTCCGGGAAATCAGCATGCGGAAAATGCCGATCCAGAAACTCTTTCATAGTAACATCGCTGGCAAGGTTACCGAGCGCATCAGCAACCTTTTGAAGCGTTTCAGGAAACATCGAAGTGCGTTGTACTTTTCCCTTGCGCACTTCCCAGGTATCGCCTTCGGTAGGCAGGCTTCGAATTCCCGCTTCCTCGATCAGCGCTTGCGTGTACTTCGGTTTCCCGTGCACAAATTCGGCACCTTGCTCGACACGCGTCGAGAACCTTCCCTCGATCGTGTTAATGCGACCACCGATCCGGTCACGTGCTTCCAATACGGTTACCGAGCGCTCGAGCAAGGCGAGATCACGCGCAGCGGATAATCCGCATATGCCAGCACCTATGATCAAAACGTCTTTCATGTTTTTAACCTCACGAAGGAACAAATTTTCGGCCGACCGTTTTACAGCCTCAATATGAAATATACTGCGACTCTGAATTCCACGGATGGGGCAGATTTTCCCAGGAGAGGTTAATTTGCGCCATGAAGGTGAACGTTTATCCTGATTATGAAACCCTCTCTCAGAATGTAGCGGATGAAATCATCCGATGTGTGCGTAATAAACCGGATGCGGTTTTGTGTCTTGCCGCTGGCGACACGCCCCGGTTAACCTACGAGACGCTCACCGCACGTGCTACTAAAGAAGGCATCGATTTTTCTCACTGCACGTTTGTCGGTCTTGACGAATGGGTGGGCGTTCCTCTGGACAATGAAGGAAGCTGTTCGTGGTTCCTTCAGCGACACATCTTCACACCATTGTCGCTCTCGAGATCACAAATCCATCTTTTCGATGCGATGGCTTCAGATCTTGAGAATGAGTGTAACAAGATGAATGAAATAATCAGCGGAAAGGGTGGAATTGACCTGATGCTTGTCGGGATCGGTATGAACGGTCACATCGGATTTAACGAACCCGGTGCGCTTATCGATAGTTATGCGCATGTCATCGATCTCGACAATACAACCCGCACTGTTGGACAGAAGTATTTTAGGCAGCAAATGTCCTTGACACGAGGAATAACACTGGGACTAAAACACCTGATGGAGGCCCGGCAGGTCATCCTTATCGCAAGCGGAGAACGTAAAGCGGAAATCATAAAGCATACGCTACGCGGTCCGGTCACTACTAAAGTTCCTGCCACGGTCGTGCGCAATCACCCGAACAGCATGATAATGCTTGACGAGGCTGCAGCCAGATGGGTAAAGGGTTTGACGCGGGGCTAAATCATTCTATCTTTAGTTAAGTAACCTGAACTTATACACCCCCTAACCCCCAAAAACAGCCGGCAGGCCGATCGGATCATATTGGTCCTAGTGCTGGCGACGATACTGCCTGGATTATCCTGTAGCCGCAAGCCCTCGGAATTCCGTTTTGCCAGTTACGTTGACACTACCGCAGCGATCTACGGCCCATACGTAGCTATTAAGCTTCCGTTGGACAAGGGCATAACGCCCCGCAATCCGATTCAGTTGGCGCTGGGTCCCGGTGACGTGTTGTACGCTTGCAACCAGACTGGCGAGGTGTACAGCCTTCGCGACACAGACGGCGATGGACTGGAAGACACCGGCCTGCTGTATTGCAACGTCACGGATTTTGGATTGCGATCACCGCTTGGATTCGCGCATAAGGGCGACACGATTTACATCGGCACGGCACAACAGATTCGCGCGTTTCGCGACCTGGATAACGACGGTGAAGCGGACACCAGCTGGGTGTTTTTCGACGATATTCCCAACAGCGATCATCCTTACGAATGGGCTTCCGGACTCACTTTCGGACCGGACGGCTGGCTGTATGTCGCGATGAGCACGGACTCCTGGAATGCGGGGCCCTCGCCCGATCCGCACGGCTACCGTGGCTCGATCATCCGCATTTCTCCCGATGGTAAGCAGGCTGAGACAGTCGTCACCGGGATCCGATCCGTTCCGGGCATGACATTCAACTCGCATGGCGATCTGTTTTTCGTCGACAACGAAGGGGGTGGCAATCCGCATGAAGAACTTAATCGCGTGATCAAAAACGGCTTTTATGGCCACAACCCGGCCCAAGTATAAGTTTGACTCAATCATTGGACCCGATCTGGCACTCGAAACCGAAATCGCGCCCTCAGGCATTTTGTTTAACAGTGGCGACAACGACTTTGGCGGTACTGGCGGCAACTTGTTCATTTCGTTTTATGGTGCCGGCGAAAGGTGGTCGCGTGGAGGGATTGGTCGGGTCGTTGTCGAACGGAAAGCCGACGGCACGTATTCTTATGAAGAATTTCCTGTTGCCGACATTCCGAAATTGTCTGATCTCGCGTTTGGAAGTGATGGTTCATTGTATGTCGCTCAGCATGGCCAGTCAGATTATTGGTACAACGCGGTATATGATAATCAAGGTGCCTTTTACAAACTGATCTACGAGCCCGGACGTCCGTCATCACCGCCTAAGGCACGCAATGCCTTCGCATCGGTAGCATCAGAGAATTCAATAGAGGTGGGTAAGCAACTCTATGCCGAGTACGCATGTCTCGCGTGTCACGCCGTCGAAGGAGACACAGAACTAGTCGGACCAAGCCTGGTGGGTATTGCATCGCAGATGTCGCGGGAAGAAATCCTCGAAGACATACGCAATCCGTCGCTTCGGATCAAGCCCAGTATGGGCGGAGTGAGAATCACAAAGACAGACAACAGGGTTCTCATCGGAAGGGTTGTTAAATCAGATGAGAAGGAAATCTCTCTTATGCTCGTAGGAAATCAGGTCGTGCGCATTCCCCGTGAAGAAATTCGCAGTGTAGAGAATGAAAGAAAATCGTTGATGTATGAGGGATTGCTGAATAACCTAAGCGAGGATCAGATTGAATCACTGCTCGATTATATCGTGAGCCTCGGGACAACGAATTAGGCCTTCGACTACGCTCAGCCACCGGGCTTCGACTGCGCTCAGCCACCGGATATTGACACATACTATAATCAATGTTTCGGTGACTTCGACTACGCTCAGTCACCGGAATTTGGCCACAATCAGTGGCCGGAGGTGGGGAATATTGGGAAATAAGAATAAGACTCTACTTCGCCGGCGGTCTATTTTGTTGGATGATCACGCCAGATCCTTATCCATATTGAATATATGGTTGCTGAGCCAAGTCGAAGCCTAATGCTGCATCGACTTCAAATACGAGCTCAGATTCTGCCGTGTAATAATTTCGAGTGGGAACAAGTAGGGGACACGTGGTTCCCTTTTGAACACGAGGTAGTTCGCGAGCTGGGCGACGCCGGTGAAGGCCTGACGCCTGGAGTTTTGATTGATGAGGAAGTCGATAATTCCCTTTTTTAGGTAGTGCAGGTTTTCCTGCAGGAGGTCGTATGCCACGAGGCGGATTCCATTCTTTCCGTGTTTTTCCAGCACGCTCGAGACAACGGATGCCCCCTTGGAAGTGGTGACCAGCAGTCCCTTCAGGCCTTTCTCCCTGAGGAGCTTGATAAGGTCCTTCTCGAGGGTCTGCCGGTGTCCCATGTTGAGGTCGAGGCTGGTAACCTTGTTTTTGGATCCGTTGAGATGCAGGAAGTAGTCCTTGAATCCGCGTTCCTTTTCTTTCAGGTGCGTGGAATTGCTGATATCGTCATAGATGTGGAGGATGGCATAAGTGCCCGGCTCCTTTTGATCGATCTGAAGCAATTCGGCGCCTACCTGTCCGCTTTGGTAAAGGTCTTGTCCAACATAACCCAGCCCAACATTTTCAGAGACATTGTTGTTGAACAACACAAAGGGGATTTTCTTTTTTTGACATGCGGCAAAGAAGTCGAGCGCTTCCTGGTGGAAGATCGGCGCCGTTAGCACGCCGTCGGGATTGCTTTTGAGAAGGGATTGTGCGGCCCTCTTGAACGAGCCCTTATTGTAGAGATTGAAGTGTGAAATCTTAATGTGTACGCGGTGATGCGCCCATTCCTCCTCGGCAAGGTGTACACCTTCCTCCGCCATCTTCCAGTATTCGTCCTGTGCAGGATTCGGGATGAGAACAACGATGTTGAATGTTTTTCCGGAGCTCAGCGACCGGGCAATGAGGTTAGGCTCGTAGCCGGTCTTCTCAAGAATGGCCATTATTTTCCGGAACGATTCCTCCGACACCTCCCCCCGCCTGTGAATCACCCGGTCGACCGTCCCTACGGAGACGTTGGCCATCCTGGCTATGTCCTTAATTCTGACCCTTCTTTTCATTCAATACGATTCTGGCTTCTTTCATTAAAAAGAGAAGGTCCCTGGATGGTTTGGGGTATTCAGATCACAATTTAGAAGCGTTAGGCATAGGCTGCAACCCGCTCAACAAACTCTTGCGATGCCGTTTGCAGCATCGAAATCAATGCGAATGACTATGTCCTGTCGAACGCTGACTTTGCTCAATGATACACCCGATAGCCTGGGTCTGGGTTGTCTTTACCGGGGTTCCGGACAACACTGCCTCGATCGCGTCCTTGAGGTAAGCATCGGTGACTGTCTGACGGTACTTACCAAGCTCATAAAACCAGTTGTCAATGGCTCCGGAATACCGGCATTGCATATCGGGCGTCAACAGAAACGCCTCCGGCGTGACGGTCGCCTTCAACGCGGCTACGGCCGACATCTCGCGATCGATATACCAGGGGAACGACAGCCCATATTCCTCCGCGAATGCCGAAACCTCCTCCTTATTAAAATATCCCGGAAAGATTCCAACAAAATCCACCTTGTCCTTGAACACCTGGTGCAGGGCCTTTATCGTTGGAATGTATTTTTGACTGATCGGGCAGTCCGGCGCCAATACCAAAATGACCTGCGGCCGGTCCTCCGCCAGCCCCAACGTTGTGACACGGCCATCAGAACCTGTCAGCCTAAGTTCACGCAAGCCCGTAATCGTTTGACCGGTGACGGACAAAGCGAACAGTACTGACAACAATACCAATCCTACACCTTTTTTCATGCAAAACTTTTCGATTAACGAAAACGATTGGGACAAACTTTAACAAAAATACGACGTCTCTTCATAAAAATTTTTCGGTCAGAAAAAACCGCGAAAAGACGCTCAAAACGCGGCCTCCCATGTCCAAAATTGTGGAATTATCACCTCAATTGGGGGAGTTGTCGTTTACGTACACGGATGCTCCGTGTGCGCAAACGAAGCTTGATTTTGCTTGGATAAGATGACCCCATTCGCTAGATTCGACTTTCGTTTATTCTTAGCGACGCTCTCAGACTAAAAACACAATTCAATTAAACCCCACAGTACATGAGGAACTGTTTACTGAGTCTTGTCTTGCTCTTGTCTGCAGGTTTGGCGAGCGCACAGACAGTACGCGGAACGGTAACTTCCGCGCAGGATGGGGCACCCTTGCCAGGTGTCTCGGTTGTAGTCAAAGGCACGACGATCGGCACGACGACGGATTCCGATGGAGTTTACTCCATCAACGTTGGCTCAAGCGATGCTGTACTTGTGTTCTCCTTCATTGGGTTCACCACCCAGGAGGTGCCGGTCCAGAACCGAACGGTAATCGACATTGCCATGGCCGAAGACATCACACAACTAAGCGAGGTTGTGGTGACGGGCTTTGGAGAATCAAAAGAAGTTGAACGGTTGACGTTTGCCGTTCAGGATGTTCAGGGTAACGACCTGATACGCGCTAACAGCGCAAACGTCGTCAACGCACTGCAAGGAAAAGTAGCAGGCGTGCATATCGACCAGGGCACGGGCGGTCCGATGTCCTCGTCGCGTATCCGCATTCGCGGGAATTCGTCCCTGAGCAACAACACGCAACCCCTCATCGTCATCGATGGGGTACTGATCCGACCCGGGGTTTCCGGCGCCGACTCCTGGGGAGCGGCACAGGACAACGGAAACATCATGAAGAACATCAACCCCGACAACATCGAGTCGATGACTGTCCTTAAAGGTTCCGCCGGCAGCGCGCTCTATGGTTCCGATGCGCTCAACGGCGTAATCCTGATTACCACGAAGAGCGGGGTCGCACGCGAGGGTCTCGGTATCTCCTTTAACCATACCTCGTCGTTTGAAAGAGCATACCGGTTCATCGACGTCCAGAACGAATTCGGCGCCGGCATTTCGCCGGAGTTTGAAACCGACAACGGCGTACCCTTCGTCGATCCCAACAACTGGTTCTACTCTTACGGACCCCGGTTTGATGGACAGATGGTGCGCGACCTGGATGGACGAATGATCCCCTGGGTTGCCAACGATCCGCTGAGCTTTTATGAAACAGGAAAGTTCATAAACAACAACGTCGTCGTTGAAGGTGGAACAGATCGTTCGACCTTCCGCGCATCTTACTCGAACCTGCGCAACACGACGATCATGCCCAGCGGCACGGAGATGAACCGCAATAACTTTAGTATCCGCGCGACGCAAAAGATCGGAAAGATATTCGACCTCGACGCCGTGGTGGACTACACACACAACCTCATCAAGAACCCGATCCGTCAGGGCGGTAACTTCAACCCCGTCTTCGCGATGGTGTACTACCGTCCAAGAAGCATGGATATCGGTTACTGGATGAACAACTACCGCGATGAGGTCAACGGAGGACGGAAAACCGGTGTCAACGATCCTTACTCGATCACCAGTTTCCTTTGGGATACTTTTGAAGACCTCACCGAACAGCGCGAAAGCATATTCCGCACAAACCTCGACCTCAACACCCACATCACCCCGTGGTTGACGTTGCTGGTCCGTGGAAACGTACAGAACGAGCTGTACAGGGGCGAGCGCAGGAGGTTGGGCAACCAACCCAAGTTCGCCGGTGGTCAATATCATGAAACCACGTCAGACAACTGGCAATATCGCGTTCAATCCTTGCTGACTGCCAACCGCGAGCTGAGCGACCGTTTCTTCCTCAGCCTGACGTTGGGAGGTGAAACGAACAAGCTGAACGGCGGCCGCTACTACCGCGTGTTTACCCGAAACGCAGGTGGAGGTGAAGACAACTCCCTGAAAGTACCTGGCGAGTTTTCGATCGCTAACTCAATCAACACACCCGGTATCGACACCCGGCTAAATCCGTCGCGGCTTAAGAACGCATGGTACGTGTACGGTGACCTCACCTATCTCGACATGCTGACGCTGAACTTCAGCTACCGTACCGACTACTCTTCAACACTGGCCTATGCTGATGGTACGGGCGACTGGAACTACAGCTACCCGGCTGTCGGTCTTGCATGGACATTCACACAAACACTCCAAAGCAGCATGCCTGAATGGCTGAGCTTCGGAAAGCTCCGCGCCAACTTCGGTATCACTGGTGGCGACACTGACCCGTGGATTATCAACGAAACCGGTTCCTACGCTACAAAACCGGAATACTTCTTCCCGGGTGGATCCATCAACTACTCCGGATTCCGCGACAGCACGTTGCCCAACAAGGGTCTCAAGAACAGGGAAGCACGCGAATGGGAAATCGGAGCAGACCTGCGATTCTTTAACAATCGCATCGGACTCGACATCGCATACTATCAAAAGCTGTCGCGCAACGAAATATTCAGTCTGCCTGTCGCATCTGAATCTGGCGTGAGCGCCCGCATCGTCAACGGCGGTGAAATCGAAAACAAAGGGATCGAACTTATTCTGACCGCCACACCGGTTTCTACCGGCACGTTCGAATGGAACACGATGTTCAACTTCACCCGCAATCGTAACTACGTCCTCAGCCTGCCTGAAGGCGTGACCTCTCAACAACTGAGCCTGGCGTTCGGTGCGGACGTGTACTCCATCGCAAAACCCGGAACTGAGTACGCAACAATCGCGACGCCGTATGCTTATGCGACGTATCAGAAACGCGACGCCCAGGGTAATCCTATCGATCACCCGAACAACGGCAAACGCGTGTTGGGTGCAGCCAGCGGTACCGGCGGATACTACACGTTCCTGAGAAGCGGTGCATATGGACAAGGTGATAAAGAACTCGGCTCTGCAATGGAGAAATTCCTCCTGAGCAACATCAATACTTTGTCCTATAAAAACTTCAGCCTCAACATCCAGGTTGATGCGAAGATCGGCGGTCTCATGGCGTCTGCTACGCACCAATACGGAAGCTCGAACGGAAGCTTGAAGAACAGCCTGTTCGGACGTAATGCCGAACTTGGTGGAGTCACATACGAAGATGAGAATGGTGTCATACGAGACGATGGTATCATTCCCGACGGCGTACTGGCCGATGGTATTAAGTCGATCCTTGATCCTGACTTCGACCTGGGAGGTATGACGTATGCCGAGGCAGTCGATCAAGGTCACCTGAAGCCGATACCTGCATTGTTCTACTATGAAAACCTTACGCAGTGGTCTTCCGGTATCCGTGAGTACTCGATATTCGAGAATTCGTGGGTATCACTTCGCGAAGTATCCCTGGGTTACGATGTACCGCTTTCATTTGCATCAAGGCTGAAGTTGCAGAATCTGCGCGTAAGCGTTGTTGGACGTAACCTCGTGTACCTGTATCGGACAGCAAAAGACGGTATCAATCCTGAAGGTCTGAAGAGCAACTTTGCTGGTGAGTTCGCTGAATATGGTGGACTGCCTTTCACTCGGCAGATCGGTTTCTCGGTTAACGCCGGATTTTAATCGACTAAACAAGCAATGCACATGAAAATCTCATATAGAAAACTTCTGTTAAGCCTCGGGTTGACAGCCCTTCTAGCAACGGGCTGCGAGGACGAGCTGATCGAAGCCAACAGGAATCCCGACGTTCTCAACAACATTGCTCCGGAGAACCAATTCCTCAGTGCTACGTTGTCTATCCACAGCCAGGACTTTGAAGCGTACTACGACTTCTACAGGCGCATCATGCCCTGGATGCAGTATGTCACGCCGTTGAATGGTAATGGCCTCAACTTCACCAACAACGTTGACAACTTCTCGCAACGCTACGGTCGCCTCTATACTGGCATCGGCGATGCGCTGACGGATGTCGAGCAACTCGTTGCCAAACTTCCGGAAGAGGAGCAGCCTAGGTATGCACACATGATCGCCATGGCGCGCATCCTGAAGGCGTTCTATACCTTCTACGTGAGCGACATCTACGGCAGCATCCCCTACACTCAGGCGTGGCAGGCACGCTACGGCGGCACGCTCACCCCTGTGTATGATGACCAGCCCACGTTGTTCGCTACTCTGGACAACGATATCAAGGCGGCAATGGCAACTCTGAAGGCCCCCCAATCGGAACCTCAGGTGTCGCTGGGCAACTACGATCAATACTTCCGCGGTGACGCCACCGCCTGGGTGCGGGCAGCGAACGCACTGCGTCTGAAGATTGCGAGCAGACTCATCAAGCGCAACCCGAACGCCGCGCAGACAATAGCACAGGAAGTGCTTAGCGATGATGCTCAATATTTAATGAGCAGCAACGAAGAGAGCTGGCAACTCAAGAGTACTGCGTCGTTCGTAAGCGGAGGTAACTGGAATCCGGATGGTCTGTTTGCTCCGAAACCTTTGGTGGACTTCATGTGGGACTACAGTGATCCACGCCTGGATGCAATCGTTGCGCCCAACGGCTATTCACAAGCCAACATCGACGTGCTCATCTCCGAAGGTGAACTTGATCCCGGTACCACGGAATCGCCACGCCGCTACTTCGGAAGCTTTACAAGTCCCGACGCAGCGGCATCGCCCGCAAACCAACGGTTCTACACACCGCGAACGGCTACCATCGACGGCGCTGACACGCGTATCGATACTTTGTCTCTCATCCAACGCAGATTGTTCCAGCCGTCGTTTGACGAAGGTGACGGTGCCGGGACGGGACTGGTCACGATTCCTGTTATCACCTACGCTGACTTTTGCTTCATGAGGGCAGAATTTGCTGCACGTGGTCTTACCACAGAAGATGCCGAGACATTTTACAATGCCGGCGTGACAGCTTCCATCGAGTGGTACGATCAACTTGCAGTCGAAGCGCAACTCACCAACTACACGCCGCTGGAGGATAATGAGATCAGCGATTACCTCGCGCAACCGGGAATCGCCTTCGATGAAACAAAAGCGCTCGAACAGATCGCCTGCCAGGCATACATTCACTTCTTCCGTCAACCTGCTGAAGGATGGGCGAACTGGAAGCGAACCGGATTTCCTAACACGACTTCCGTACTGGCAGTTGCCGACATGAGATCGAACGGCGCATCATTGCAAATACCCCGGAGAGCACCACTCCCACTGCTGAATGAATCATTCGCTAATTACCAGAACCAAAAGGCTGCGTATGATGCCATGGCACAGGATCCTGGATTCGGTGCAGGCCCTACAGACGCCTTTGGCCGGGTATGGTGGGATGCACCATAAGTTGGCCAAACTCAACATCGTTGAAAGCGGAATGGGCAGCCGAAAAGGTTGCCCATTCTCATTTTGAACTGTCCGGATTTGTTCCGATAATTTCATTGGTATGGGAAAGTGGACATTGACATGGGCACTGTTGCTGGCAACACTTCTGACGCAAGGCCAGAATCTCAGTTTTTATAAAGACATTCAGCCATTGATACATACGCGATGCGCGACGTGTCACCGGCCCGGTGGCGGCGCCCCGTTCAACCTGATCACGTATGACGATGTCTCGCGCAAACTCTCTTTTATAAAGAAGGTCGTCACATCCGGGTACATGCCGCCGTGGAGGGCTAACGACCACTACGCCGCCTTCTCCAACAGCAGAAAATTGTCAGAAGAGGAATTAAACAAGCTCATTCAATGGATTGACTCCGGAGCTCCGAAAGGAAAAGTAAGCCTCGCTGCTGAACGTCAACTCCAGAAAATGATTGAGCTGGGCACAACCTATCACCGTACCCCGGATCTCACCCTGAAAATGAAATACGCCTATAAGCTCAAAGGTGACGGCGTGGAGCGCTTTGTGGTGTTCAAAATCCCGTTTGAACTCGACAGCGAAGCAAACGTCGAGGCAATCGAATTCATGTCAAACAACAAGCGGTTAATCCACCACGCGAATTTCGCTATTCACCCTGTAGAAGATCCATCAATAGACATTTATGGAACCATCGACTCGATCAATCTGAATACCTCGCGATACTTGTACGATCAGTGGTTACCGTATAAAAAGGAGATGACGTACTACGGTGGGTGGATACCCGGCACTTCGTATGAATCGTATCCGCGAGATATGGGATGGGTTATGCCACGACGCGGCGTCATGCTGCTCACAATCCATTTCTCTCCCACGGGAAAGGATGAAGAGAGTCTCAATGGAGTCAACTTCTTCTTCACAAAGAATCCTATTCAGCGCACCGTAAAAGTCATCAGCCTCGGATCAGCAGGCATTGGCGAACGCGACATCTTCCCTCCGCTACTGCTGCTTCCAAACGATGTACGAACCTTCCGACTCCGTGTAGCAAACTCCAAAGAAGATTTGTCGGTACTCTATGTCTGGCCTCATATGCATTACCTGGGAAAAGAATTCAAGGCATTCGCCACGCATAACAACACTGACACCATACCTCTTGTGCACATCCCGGAGTGGGATTTCCGCTGGCAGGAAATTTATCGCTACAAAAAGCCCGTCATCCTAAAGCAAGGCGATATAGTTCACATGTACGGCACCTACGACAACACCGCCAACAACCCTATGAACCCTAACAATCCACCCATAGTCGTTGAGTCCACCGGCGACATGCGCAGCGACCAGGAAATGTTCACAATGCTGCTGCTGTACGTCTCCTATAAACCCGGCGATGAAAATCTGATACTTGATTAGCGGGTCGTTCGAAAACACATACTCTGGAAACCCAAATCTAAAATCGCAAATCACAAATCACTATTCACTAATCACTAGTCTCTCCTCCCACCAACCTAATCTTCGAAATCACCATCTCCCCAACCTTCCTGCCCTGACTCTGCCCGTGTTCTATAGCCGGAAGGTAATGGATGCCGCCGTAGAGGCGACTGATAGCGGCCTCGTTGCACGCCTCCATGAAAGAGCTGAACCGGCGCGTGCCGAGCCCGTACCCCAGTTCAGAGGTGTCCACAAAAGCGAAATTGTCTCCGAAGAAATTCGTCAATACTACTGCAGCGGCCGTGGAGATAACACTGTGACCACTGGTATGTTCGGGAAAAGGGGGAGTCTGCAACAAAGGCTTCCACGATTCATCTATGTAGGCGTTGATGTAGGTTTCTGGACGTATCAAATTGCTCCGGTATTTCTCATCCCAGCAACTAATGAAGCCGTCGAACAACGCAATTGCGGTTAATGTGTAAGCGGCTGACGACTGAACCATGTCGGCGCCGCATTGCGTCGAAGCAATTCCCGCTATCGAGAGCCAGTGTCCTCCGGGAGACAGCTTTTTCGTCGCGTAATTGGCGTGGCCATGGACGTTCACGACAAACGGATTGCAATCCCAGAATTTAGCAATCTCGATCTGTTCCGGTGAAAGCGCTTTGCCTGTGCGATAGACATGGTACACCATGTTGTAAAACGGTGTACCCTTTTCCTTACTGAAGGGCGTTGGCGCAGGCGGCTTAAACTGTGCAGCGCTGTCAAGCGCAATGGGCCGGATCAACCTCCAGTGCGGTTCAACGGCAGCCATATACGCAGGCGGCGTGGGAATCCATTTCCCTTCTTCCTTTAAAAGATCGTAACGCCTGATCTTTCGCGTCTCCGCATAACCATCCGATGCGGCCCAGGCCAGGATTGCGTCGGCAACTCGCTGACCATACTTCAATGACTCGTCAAAGATTTTTTTGTTCGTCTTCCTCCGATACGATGTAACGATCGCCTGAATTGAATCCTCCAAAATGGGCTCCGAGAAAATTAATTTCTGACCCGTAACCAGGAATGCATGCACGCCTGCCAAACTGTACGAAATCGGCTTCTCGGGGCGTGGAATTGCCGGGAAATCTTTGACCTGTCCGTGAAGACTTTGATACTTGTCGTCTACCTGGTTCAGCACTTCATAACCAGCAATGTGAGCGTATACATAAATACGCGACGCAACCGGTGGAGAGAAGATATCATGGACGATGACGCTCGTTAAGGCTTCATGGGCTCTGTGCAGGGGCGCAGCATCGATTTTTTCGCCACGGGGTTGGCCAGCAACCTGACTCGTCGCCAGCACAATAAGCGCCACCAACAACCTGAACTTTTGCATTACCTTCCGATTCGTATCACCTGCGGAACATCATCATTCTTGGCGACTATCAATCTCCTTCCTTTAGGCGTCTCTACTATTACCGCTGCCCGAACGTCGCCATCGGCAAACAATCCCGATTCATCCGGCGACACCGCTTCAAACGTTCCGTCGCCTTTCCCCCTGAGGAGCAGTCCAAAACTGGCATCGCTCTCGCCCGCTTGCGTGCGGTATCCAAAGAAGTTGCCGAGTAAGAGCAAATCATCTTTGCCATCGCCATCAACATCGTCCACCAAAATGCTTTGCGTCGTGGAGAACTGCGCCTCAATGGGCAGAGAACGCTTCGAGAATTTCAATCCTTCCTCCTGCACAAGGATAATGCTCTCCGCTTCTGTGCAGCGGAACACCTGAGCCTTTTCGCGTTGCTGTTTGCTGAAAATGTCGTCCAGCGTTGCGCCGGCATAGTCCGCGTACTTGACATATTTTTTCTTCAGCGCGGGGATCTGATCCAGCAACTCATCGCGACTTGCCAGCGGATAGCTTGTGCCTTGTATGTAGTAGCAGAGAATGGGATCGAGGTTTCCGTTTTCGTCGAAGTCGGCCACATGGATTGTCATCGGCTCCTTCTCCGATGGTTTGTACTGATGATTGCGTCCGCAATTACCGAGTACGATGTCCAGGTCGCCATCGCGATCAACATCGGCCATTGTGAGTGCATTCCATTGACCATACATACCACCCGTACCTGCTTCATCGGATACGTCTGTCAATGCACCTTTGTCATTTCTGAAAATCTTTATCGGCATCCAATCACCTGCGATGACCAGTTCGGGGAAACCGTCACCCGTCAGGTCGGTCCAGCTGGCAGCGGTAACCATGCCGGTGAATTGGAGGTCAGCATTTACGCTGTCGGTCACATCGGTGAAGCGCACCGTGCCATTGTTGCTGTCGTTTCGCAAAACATAGCTTCTCGAAGGCAAAGGAAAATATCCGGGCTTGCCCCTTCCTCCCACGAAGAGATCCAAATCACCATCGTTGTCGAAGTCACCCACCGCAACAGCATGCTTGTTGCTCGTCATGGCCGGCAACGCATTCAACGCTCTTGAAAACGCCCCGTTCCCGTCGTTGAGGTACAACCTGTCCTGGAACTCAGGAGAATCATCGAGATATTCATTTCCGCCACTCACCACGTACAGGTCGAGGTCGTTATCGTTGTCGACATCAAAGAACAAGGCGTTCACGTCTTCGCATGCTGCATCGGCCGCCCATGGTCGTGACCGCGACGGCGTAAAGGTACCGTCAGCAGTCTGCAGCATGAGCACGCCCGCCTGGTCAATTGCTCCACCAAAGAACAGGTCTTCAAGTCCGTCGCCATTGACATCACCCTTCGCCAGCGCAGGTCCCATGCGGCTGAGCTGATACGGTATCAGAACCTCGACCTTAAAATCGACAAAGTCGTTTTCGCGATGCCTGAAGTCGATCTGCTCCTCCTTCGAAGCATTTGAAAACAACCTCTTACGTGAAGCGTCCCGGTTTCTCACCCACTTTTCCGTGGCGTTCGTTTCATCGATAACCACTACCTGGTTGAGCGGAACATCGCGTATCACCGACTTGTTACCCGATGGCCATTCTATGACAAGGGAATCGGCGACGCCCTGCGGCACGCTAAAGAAAATGCCGGAGGTAACAGTCGACTGGTACCCGCGTACTGGAAAGAGCTCCTGGTACTGCAGCGCTCCCTTCGCATACAGCCAAACCTTGGCGCCGTAGGCAAACCGGTTGGGAGAATTACTTCTGAGACGAATGGTCAACCATTTGTGGTTTTCGTGAGGCAGGTCATTTCGCCAAAGTTCGACGGGCTGATTGTTATTTCCGATGATGAGGTCCAGGTCACCATCGTTATCAAAGTCTGCATAGGCTGCCGCATTGGATACTGACTTCGTAGTAAGTCCCCACACCTCAGTTACATCGCGAAACTCCAGCCGTCCCGTATTCTCAAACACATAGTTTCGCAGCACATTTGACGGCATCTTCTGAACGAGTTCATAGGTCTTGAAGTTGAGGTTGCCCTTTGCTGCGGCGCTCAGCTGCGCATCCGCCATGGTGTACTTCAGGAAATCCATGTTCGTAAAATCCCTGAGATAACCATTGGTGACGACAAGGTCCTTCCAGCCATCGCCGTTCAGGTCGGCGAGCAGGCCCGCCCAACTCCAGTCGGTGTTGGATATTCCCGCGAGCTGGCCAATCTCACTAAACCTGACATTCCCTTCATCGTCCATTCCCCTGTTCAGGTGCAACATATTCCGCATGTGCTGACGATAGTATCCACTGTCCAATAGCAAATGATACTGGTCGTATTCATCAGGACCCTTCAGCAATTTTTGCCGATGGTTGTCTTCCGGCAGCATATCCAGGGTCAGCACATCGGGAAGTCCGTCGTTGTTGAAGTCGGCAATGTCAGCGCCCATGGAAAACTTGGATATGTGGGCAAACGACTTTTGCAGCGACTGCGTAAACGTCCCGTCGCCGTTGTTCACATAGTAGCAGTCGTGCTCGGTATAATCGCTCGTCGTGTAGATGTCCGGCCAGCCATCGAGGTTGATATCGCTGATGTTGACGCTCAGCCCATAGTTGAGCGCGTTGTTGATGATGCCAGCCTGAAGCGTAACGTCGGTAAATACACCCTTTTCCGCCACGTCGTTGCGGAATAAACGGTTGCCATATCGGAAGTCAGGGGTGGCGCGCCGCTCACGCGTGTTCAAAAAAGGAGAATATGTGTGTACCGAATGGTTTAGAAGAAACATGTCCAGGTCGCCGTCCCGGTCGTAATCAAAAAAGGCGGCCTGGGTCGACTGCGTTCCGGGCGCGTCAAGACCATACGCTTTAGCCTGTTCCCTGAACCGCGGCTTGCCGTCCTGGATGCCTTCATTGATGAAGAGTTCGTTGACCAGTTGAGGTTCCTTGAATTTACCCGAATGGCATACGTAAATATCAAGGAGTCCATCACCGTTGACATCAGCCACGCTAACCCCGGTGCTCCATGTGCCGTTGCCGCGAATACCTGCTTCTCGACTTACATCCTCGAACCGAAAGTCTCCCTTATTGATAAAAAGCTTGTTGGGTGTTGTGTTGCCGGAAATAAAGACATCATCCAACCCATCGTTGTTGAAGTCACCTATACCAATACCATGACCGTTATAGAGATATTCGTAAATCAGAACGTGCAACGAGTCATCCTCCCGAACTTTGTTGGTGTATTTCAGACCCGTCTTTTCTGGCTTTAACAGCGTGAACAACGGCGCCTGGCGCTGGGCCTGAAGCGCACCGGATGATGCAGCAACCACCGCCAGAAAAACAGCAGGCAGAAAAGCACGTTTTGGGGTCACCGTGTTCGAAAACGATCAATTCGTGTGCGTAAACGAAAGTAGGGATTTCTTTGAAATAACTCCAGAATGCCCTACCTTAAAATTCCGTTTTTCGCAAGGCCCTTGCAATACCTCAACGCGGGTGTTTTTTCCTCACGCGACCCTTGCGAAGTTCAGGAACCAAACGAAAGAAAACTCTACATGATCAGGACTACGAAGACACTAGTTGCGCTGTGGATCGTGCTGTTGTGCGCACCTTTGTATGCTCAGGACACGATTCGATTTACGACAGGACTTGCTGTTGGAGGCGTGCACCGCTATGGACGCGAGGCTATCGTACAGGATCAACTCGCCTGGCAGCTGTTCACGGGGAAACTTCAGCAACCCTCCGCTGGCCAGACCTTGTATACGGATGATGAAAATCGTCCCCACCGCTGGGAGTCAGTAGAGGTGGACTCCTCCGGACGATTTCGCGGTGAAGCGTTGAGCAGCGGATATCTCTACCTCACTTACGAATCAGAAAAGGAACAGCCCGCCCTCCTTAACGTCATGGGGAACAGCATGATGTTCGTTAACGGAGAGCCCCGCAGCGGTGATATCTATCGCGACGGATGGATGTACGTGCCTGTCCTTCTCAAAAAAGGCACAAACCAAATCCTCGTTCGCTGCTCGCGCTTCGTACGATGGCAAGGCATCGAAGCACGGTTGGTCCTCCTTCAGCAGCCGGTAACAATTCACACTGGCGATCTCACCTTGCCGCACATCCTGGCCGGCAGCACGTCAGACTTGCTCTGGGGTGGCGTTGTTGTCAGCAACGCGACAAACAAAACGCTGCGCAACCTGACACTGACGAGCACATTGGAGGGAAAGTCTGCCGTAACGCGCCTTCCTGATATTCCGCCGTTGACGATTCGCAAAGTCGGTTTCAAATTTGACCCTTCAAACGCGGGCACCGTTGGCAAACACAACTGCCAGCTTCAACTCAAACAGGGTCAAAAGACCCTTTACCAGGAACAAGTGACTGTTGAGACGATGAACCCCTCGTCGCAGCACAGCTATACGTTCATCAGCGAAATCGATGGCAGCGTTCAGTACTTTGCTGTCACCCCTCAGACTGGTGGTCCGAAGGAAGGATCAGCACTCTTCCTTTCCGTTCACGGTGCGGGTGTCGAAGCTATCGGTCAGGCACGTGCTTACGATTCAAAAGATTGGGGCACACTCGTCGCACCAACAAACCGACGGCCGCGCGGCTTTAACTGGGAAGATTGGGGAAGACTGGATGCGCTCGAGGTGCTGAACCTCGCCGTAAAAAAATTCTCACCCAATCCCATGAGGATATACCTGACGGGCCACTCCATGGGTGGTCACGGAACGTGGTTCCTTGGCGCAACCTATCCCGACAAATGGGCGGCCATCGCGCCTTGTGCAGGATATCCTACGCTGACGGGGTACGGCTCCGCTGACGGACAAATTCCGCAGAAAGGGAGAAATGAAATGGAAGAAATTCTTCTTCGCGCAAGCAATCCCAGCAACGTCATCGAGCTTGCGAAAAACTACAAATCGTTTGGCGTGTATATTTTTCACGGTGACAGCGACCGCGTCGTGTCGGTCGACTACGCGCGACAAATGCGAAAAGTACTGGCGGATTTTCATCCCGACTTTGCCTATTACGAATACCCGGGTGGGAGTCACTGGTTCGGAGACGAGAGCGTTGACTGGCCGCCTTTGTTCGAGTACTTCCGTCAGCACACAAACAAGCGAGACAGTGCCGTTGATGTGATTGATTTCACTACGGCCAATCCGGGGATATCATCAACATACCGCTGGGCAGCCATTGTACAACAGCAGCATCCGCTGGAATACAGCAAGATCCGTCTGAATCGAGACCGAAAGAACAACACAATAGAGGGTGAAACAGAAAATGTAGCGCTGCTCAAGTTGGACCTGACTGATCTCAAAGGCTCCGGCGATGTGAGAATCACCCTGGATGGCGACGCCCTGACAGTACCCGTTAATACGGACGAAGTCTATCTCCACAAAGAAACGCGTTGGGAAATAGGGAAGCAGCCCACCAAAACACAAAAAGGTCCGCATCGCTACGGCACATTCAAAGATGCATTCAATCACCGAATGGTATTTGTATACGGCACGAAGGGAAACACTGCGGAACGACAGTGGGCATATGCGAAAGCGCGTTACGATGCAGAGGTGTGGTACTACCGTGCCAATGGCGCCGTAGATGTAGTCGCCGATCGTGATTTCGATCCGAAAAACTATCCGAACCGCGGTGTGATCCTTTACGGAAATGCCGCTACGAACTCGGCCTGGAATAAACTTCTCTCCGATTGCCCGATTCAATTCACCCGGGGATCGGCAACCGTAGGAACAAGGAAATTTGAGGGCGAAGACATCGGAGGATTTTTCGTGTGGCCCCGGAAGGACAGCGACGTCGCATCCGTTGGCGTCGTGGCCGGCACAGGAATCTCAGGTATGCGTGCGACAGAGGCGAATCAATACTTCGCAGGGGGCAGCGGCTTCCCCGACTACTTCATCTTCTCGGCCGACATGCTGAAAGTTGGTGCCGAGGGTGTGAAGGCAGCTGGGTTTTTTGGCAACGACTGGAGTATTGCGGCAAAAGACGGCGTTGTGATGCGGTAGAACCATCTTCGTGATCCAAGCATACACTATCATTGCTCCTTCAATACCTCAGCGGGATTGGCCCTGGCAGCGGAGAATGATTGAAAGGCAACTGTGAAGGCCGCTATCGACAAGGCAACTGCTCCCGCCGTAATGAATACCCAGGCGTCCATTGGCGTCCGATACACAAAGTTGTCCAACCATCGGTCAATCATCAAATAGGCAAACGGGATCGCAATCACAATGCTTAACACAACGAGACGCGTAAACTCAGAAGAAAACAGGAATACCAATTGGCGAACACTTGCTCCATGCAATTTTCGTATGCCCAATTCTTTCTTTCGCTGATCGGCAGAAAACGCAGCCAGCCCGAACAATCCGAGACAGGCAATTACAATCGCCAACGCGGTGAAAATGTTTAACACCGCCCCCATTCTTCTCTCTTCGCGAAATGTATTATCGAATTCTTCATCCATAAAGCTGTACTGAAACTGAACGGCAGGATCAATCCGTGTCATCTCGGTCTTCACGCCGTCGATGATGCGTTGCAGCTCATCTGCACTTTGAACAGAGGATGGGTTGATTCGCATGGAAAGAAATCCAGGAAAGCCCGCTCCGTAGCTCCAGTGTTTTTCATTTTCGTTGTGCATGATGAGCAGGGGACCAATCCGTTGTTTTATTCCGTTAAAGTTGAAGTCCTTGACGACACCAATGATCTCAAACTTTTCCTCCGTTCCGAAAGCCTGAACAACGAACTTGCCCAGCGGCGAATCGTCCCTCCACTCTTCTCTGGAGCCGTAACCCAAAACTCTGGCAGCTTCCTCGTTAATGATTACATGATACTTATCCGCTGGATTACGGCGATCGAAGTTTCTACCCAGAACGAATTCAGCCTGCATCAGCGGCAGAAGGTCTTCGTCACAACGCATGTAGTAGAGGTCGACGACAGGCTGATCCGGATCCTCCGCACGATACCGGTCGCTCGTCCAAACGTGAGGTGGAATAATTCCCGATCTCGAAACGCTGGTGAAAACGGGATTGTTTTGCAGCCTTTCTTTCAGGACATCGGCTCCGGAGCCCATCAGGTGCATATTGTGAATCTGCAGCACGTGATCTCTCGATATGCCAACGTCGATGGTGCGCGTGTAGGAAAGTTGCTTCTGGACAAAAAACGTGCAGATGATTAACGCAATGGAAACCGTAAACTGAAAAATGACCAACCCATTGCGAATGCCGCTGCTCCGAAATCCTGTTCGCAGCTTTCCCTTCAGAGTTTCAGCCGGCTTGAATGCTGAAAGATAGAGCGCAGGATAACTCCCGGCGGCCGTGCCCACCACAACTATGAATGCCGTTAGGATTCCAAAGAAGTATGGATTACTTAGATGTGGCAATAACGAAATCTGCTTTTCAGCAAGGACGTTGAAAGCATCGAGGGAAACCTGGACGATTACCAGTGCAGCAACCGTGGCAACGGCCACATATAATGTCGACTCCACTATGAACTGGCGGATAAGCGTGCGCTTTTCCGAACCAAGCACTTTACGAACGCCGACTTCCTTGGCACGATTGCTTGATCGGGCAGTGGAGAGATTCAT
>Ga0207873_1001607_pt1 | contig 20963 bp, 16 predicted proteins | sample BGWIniCompost_FD_187373 | JGI IMG/M metagenome (GOLD analysis project Ga0207873, IMG submission 187373) | Cellulose adapted compost microbial communities from Newby Island Compost Facility, Milpitas, CA, USA - BGW Initial Compost (SPAdes)... ...
CGGCCACGTCGGGGTCGTCGTCGAAGCGGTGTCCGCGGCTGGGGTAGACGACGACGTCGGTGGCGACGCGGGACGACGCCGCGGCGTCGCGCAGCTTGCTCACCTCGGCGTCCGGTCCGCCGCCTGCCGACTCGCCGTAGATGCCGAGCCAGGGGCACGTCAGGCCCGGGGCGGCGTCGACGAGCGAGGGCAGGCCGCTGGCCGGGGCGGACGACACCCGGTCGCCCGCGACCGTGACGGCGGCGCCGAGCGTGCGTTTGGCCGCCACCAGCAGCGCAACGGAGCCGCCGAGGTCGAAGCCGATGACGCCCATCCGGTCCGAGGTGATGCCGTGGTCGGCGAGCCACCCGAACGCGGTGTCGGTGTCGGCCATCACCTGCTCGCCCTCGAGCCGGTCGACCTGTTGCTGAACCTCCTCGTCGGCGCCGTCGAGCTCGTCGGCACCGTCCCGGTGGTAGAGGTGCGGCGCGACGGTGAGCCAGCCGTCCGCGGCGAGGCCGTGCACGATGCCGCGTACCGAGTCGGTGACACCCCGTGCCTCGTGCAGCACCACGATCCCCCCGCGGACCGCGCTGACCGGTTCTGCGACTGTCAGCCGCAGCGCACTGCCGTCGACGAGGGGGACGGTCTCGGTGCGGATCTCGGTCATGGATCCAGGGTGTCACGGCTAGGTGACATCGGGGTGGTCGGGCACGGTTACGGTGACATTCATGACGCTGATCCGCCCGGACCTCGACACCCTGCCGGCCTACGTGCCCGGGAAGACCATCCCGGGCGCGATCAAGCTGGCGAGCAACGAGGTGGCCCTCCCTCCCACCCCGAAGGTGCTGGCCGCCATGGCCGAAGCGGCGGCGACCGGCAACCGCTACCCCGACCTCGCCGTCACCGGGCTGACCGCGCGGCTGGCGGAGGCACGTGGGGTCGCCCCGGAGCGGACCGCCGTCGGCTGGGCGGGCGCGGGGCGTTTCCGCGCCGACGTGGGCCTCCCCGGCTGGTCGGTCACCGGCCGCGCGGGGCTGCGCCGGATCCGCGTCGAGGTCCACCAGCCCGCCGAGCGCACGCTCGCCCTGGAGTACACCGACCCCGACGGCTCGCGGGCGACCTGCCGCAACAGTGAACGCGCCGACGCCCATGTGCTGCTGGAGCGCTGGTGGTTCGGCGGCTGGCGCACCGAGGCCGAGTGGCGGCTCGACGGCACCGCGCACGCGGAGGTGGGCACCCGATGAGCCTCACCGGGATGGTGGCCGCGCTCGTCGCCGACGACGGCACCGCCGACTGGCCCGCCCGGGTGCCCGCGCGGCTCGAGTCGTTCCTGGCCTCGCTCCCCCGCCCGGCCCGGGCCGGGATGCGGGCGGCGGCCCGCGCTCTGGACGCCTACGCGGTGGCACGCACCGGGCGCACCCTCGCCGCGCTGAGCCCCGGCGAGCGGGAGTCGCTGCTCGCCGGGCTGGGGCGGCGGCCCGGCCTCGTCCCGCTTCTCGACGTGCTCAAGGTTCCGGTACTGCTGGCGTCCGGGACCGAGCACATGCTCGAGCGGCAGGGCCTGCCGCGGGTCGCGGCACCGCCGGATCCGCCGCTCGACTGCACCCCCGCGCACGCGTGGCCGGCCAGGTCCACCGCGGACGCGGTGGTCGTCGGCTCCGGCGCGGGCGGTGCCATGGCCGCGCGGACCCTCGCGCGGGCCGGGCTGAGGGTGGTCGTCGTGGAGGAGGGACGGCACCACTCCACCCGGTCCTTCGCCGCCCGACCGCCGCTCGAGCGCTTCGCGGAGCTGTACCGGGACGGCGGAGCCACGGTCGCCCTCGGCGATCCGCCGCTGCTGCTGCCGGTGGGCCGGGCGGTGGGCGGGACCACGGTCGTCAACTCCGGTACGTGCTACCGCACTCCGGACCATGTGCGCACCCGCTGGAGCAGCGAGTTCGGGTTCGTGGCGGCGGACGGTCTCGACGAGCACCTCGACGACGCCGAACACACCCTGCGGGTGGCTTCCCAGCCGCTCGACGTGCTCGGCGACAACGGTCGTCTGGCGCTGGACGGTTCCCGCAGGCTCGGCTGGCGCGCGGCGCCGCTGCGCCGCAACGCCCCCGGCTGCAAGGGCTCCTGCCAGTGCGTGGTGGGCTGCCCGACCGGAGCCAAGCAGAGCGTGCAGCTGTCCGTGCTGCCCGCCGCCTGCGCCGCGGGTGCCCGGATCCTGACCGAGGCGCGGGTGGACCGCATCCTCGTCGACGCGGACCGCCCGGGAGGGCCGAGGGCGGCCGGGGTGCGCGTAGGCCGCGCGGGCGGCGACCTCGAGATCCTCGCGCCCCTCGTCGTGGTCGCCGCGGGCGCCCTGCACACGCCGCCGCTGCTGCGCCGGTCCGGGCTCGGCCGCCATCCGTACCTGGGGCGCAACCTCAGCGTCCACCCGGCCACCAGCGTCGCCGGGCGCTTCGCCGAGCCGGTCACCGCGTGGCGGGGCGTGCTGCAGAGCGTCGGTGTGGAGGAGCACCATCACGCCGGGGTCCTCATCGAGGCCACGGCCACCCCGCCCGGCATGGGGTCCTTCGTGCTGCCTGGCCTGGGCAGGGAGCTGCGCCGGGAGCTGGAGGGCGCCGACCGGCTGGCCACGCTCGGCGCCATGATCGCCGACCTGCCCTCGGGCCGGGTGCTGGGCCGTGGCCGCCCGCTGCTCCGCTACGACCTGCACCCTCGGGACACCGGCCGGCTGATGCACGCGGTGCGCTCCATGGGGGAACTGCTGTTCGCGGCGGGCGCCGAGGAGGTGCTCACCGGGATCGCCTCCCGGCCCCGGGTGCGCAGTCTCGCCGAACTCGACACCCTGCTCTCCGGTGCGAGCGCGCGGCAGCTGCATCTGTCGGCCTACCACCCGACCGGCACGGTCGCCGCGGGCGGCGACCCGCAGCGCAGTCCCGCCGACCCGCTGGGGCGGCTGCGGGGTGTGCGGGGTGTGCTCGTCGCCGACGCGTCGGTGCTGCCCAGCTGCCCCGAGGTCAACCCGCAGCTGAGCATCATGGCGGCTGCCTCGGCGGTGGCCCGCGCGCATGTGGAGCGGTGACGCCCCGGCCGGCCACCGGGTCCGGGTGTGAGCGGGTCCCTCCGCGCCGGGGACGAGCCGGGTCCGTCCCGGACCGGGTGTGAGGCGTGCGGGGCGGGTGTGACGTCGTCGCACGCCGTCGGTGTCCGGACGGGGATCACCGGCGGCATGCGGAGCGGTGCGGGCGGGCGCATGATCGAAGCAGGGCGGACGCCGGGGGCGGGCACTTGGTGACGCGATCGACTCCCGGCAGGGAGGCTGAACGGCGGCCTGCTGGGAACACGGGAGGCGACCGCCGCCCGGGGTGGCGGTGACCGCCGGCAGGGGAGATGAGGACATGGCAGATCCGGACGACCGGCGAACGGCCGGCGGGCCTGTTTCCCCGCTGCCCGCCGCACCTCCCGAGGGGGCGCTGGACGCCATCGGCACGGGCGCCTACGTCGTCGACGAGCAGGGCCACATCCTCGCGGTCAACGATCACGCCGTGGCGCTGCTGGCCCGGTCGCGGGAGGAGATCCTCGGCCGGAACGCGCACGATCTGCTGCACCGGGACGGCCACGGGCAGCCCCTGCCGACGAGCCGCTGCACCATGCGTCCGCCCTTCCACGAGGGGCGCACCGCCCAGGGCCACGGCGAGTACCTGGAACGCGGAGACCACACCCTGCTCCCCGTCTCCTGGCTGCTCACCCCGTACGACCTCGGCGGCCGGGGCCCCGGCACACTGGTGCTCTTCCACACCGGGCCGGAGCGCAGGGCCGGGTCCCGGCCGCGGGACACGGAACTGCCCATGCCGGAGCTGGACCGGCTCGCGCTGCTGGCCGAGACCACCACCCGGCTGTCCTCCACGCTCGACGTCGACGAGGCGACCCACCGGCTGGTGGAGCTGGTGGTGCCGCGCCTGGCGGACTGGGCCGTGATCGACCTGATCACCGAGTGGGACGAGGTGTGGCGCACCCTCGTGGTGCACGCCGACGGCGACAAGCTGGTGCGGCACGAGGAGCTGGAGGGCCCGATGCCGCCGGTCCCGCAGGAGTCGCAGATGCCCCTGTCCAGGGCTCTGCGCGGGGTGGCGTCCACGCTCGCCGGCCCGCACACCTACCAGGTGACCCCGGACTCCGGCATCGCGGTCGAGCAGCGGCGGCTGTTCGAGGTCACCGGCATGCACTCGGCGGCCATCGCACCCATCCGCAGCACCCGTGAGGTGCTGGGCGCCCTGACCCTGGGCCGCGCCCGGCAGCCCGAGGAGTTCACCGCCGACGGGCTGCCCCTGCTGGAGGACATCGCCCGCCGCGCAGGACTGGCCCTGGACAACGCCCGCCTCTACCAGCGCCAGCGCAAGGTCGCGGAAACCATGCAGAACCACCTGCTGCCCCAGATGCCGCGCGTCCCCGGGCTGGAGATGACGGTGCGCTACGTGCCCGCGCCGGACGCCTCGCACGTCGGCGGCGACTGGTACGACGCCTTCTCCCTGCCCGACGGCGCGACGGCGCTGGCCGTCGGCGACGTGGTGGGCCACGATCTGGAGGCCGCCTCCGGCATGGCGCAGCTGCGCAACATGCTCCGCGCCTACGCCTGGGGCATCGAGGAACCCCCCAGCCGGATCGCCACCCGGCTGGACGAGGCGATCCTGCACATCACCGACGTCAGCATGGCCACGATGATCTTCGCCCGGGTGGAGTCGGGCGGGGACGACAGCTGGCGGCTGTCGTGGACCAACGCGGGCCATCCCCCGCCCCTGCTGGTCAGTCACGACGGCATGGCCGGGTTCCTGACCGAGGGGCACGGGCTCCTGCTGGGCACGGGTGCGAATCTGCCGCGCACCGACGCGAGCGCCGTGCTGCGGCCCGGCTCCACCCTGGTGCTCTACACCGACGGACTGATCGAGGAGCCGGGCCGCACACTGGACGACGGTCTGCACCGGCTGCGCTGGCACGCCGCCTCCCTGGCCCACCGCCGCCTGCCGTCCTTCGCCGACCAGCTGCTGCGCCGGGTCAGGCCCGTCGCCAACGACGACGACGTGGCCCTGCTGGTGCTGCGGGTGCCCGCATGGTCCCGGCGGCGTCGGTGACCGGAAATCCGGCGGCAGACGGCGGCCCCGCCCGCTAACGTCGGCCGGTATGACTCCTTCTCTCGAACGCCCTCCCTTCCAGGCCGACGAGCGCACCGCCCTGGTGGGCTGGCTGGACCTGCAACGGCAGATCCTGCGCTGGAAGTGCGAGGGGCTCAGCGAGGCGGACGCGCACCGCTCCGTTCTCCCGACCTCACCGCTGATGACGATGGCCGGGCTCATATGCCATATGCGGTGGGTCGAGCACAGCTGGTTCGAGGTGCTGTTCCTCGGCGGGGACCGGACCGTCAACCCGGCCCTCGACCAGAAGGCGCCGGAGGACGCCGACTGGGACACCGGGGGCCGCACGCTGAAGGAGCTGCTCGCCGACTACGAGGCGCAGTGCGCCCGCAGCAACGAGATCGTGGCCACCGCCTCCCTGGACGACGTGGGCCGCCACCCCGGGTTCCGCTCCGCCAGGGCCGATCTGCGCTGGATGCTGATTCATCTCATCGAGGAGACCGGACGGCACGCCGGTCACGCCGACATCGTCCGCGAACTGCTCGACGGATCGAAGGGCTACTACTGACGGGCATGACGATCGACCTGGGCGTGCCGGGTCCCGGCGGACTCGCCGGGACGGTGGGCGTGTTGCGCGACCGGCAGAGCGACGAGGCGTTGATCCAGCTGCACCCGGGCGACGTGGGCTGGTTCTGGCGTCTCGGTGCGGCCAGGACCACCGCGGCGCTGCGCACGTGGCGGCGCGGCGGGCGGGTGCGCGCGGCCGGTCTGCTGGACGGCGAACGGCTGCTGCGCCTGGCGACCGCGCCGGAGGCCCGGCGGGACGAGGAGCCGGCCCGGCGGATGGCCGCCGACATCACCGCGCCGGCGCGCGGGGTGCTGCCCGCGGGACGGGCCAACGTCGAGGCGCCCGCCGGTTCTCCGGTCCAGGAGCTGCTGACGGGGAGCGGCCGGCCGACCGACGAGCCCTGGACGCCGCTGCGCCGGGCCTCGGCGCACCGGTGCCCGCACCGGCCGTGCGGATCGAGGTGGTGGGACCGGAACGGGCCGCGGTGCGGGCCGCCCCGTGCCGCGGGCCTCGTTTCGACGGGGCGACGTTCTCCGAGGGGCACTGGCACGCGATGGCGTCCGGCGCCGCCCACCGGGACGCCCGGTGCCTGGCCGGGTACGACGACGAGGGCGCGGCGGTGGCCGTGGTGACGGTGTGGCCGGCCGGTGAGGGCAGACCCGGGCTGATCGAACCGATGGGGGTGCACCGGGGACGCGGCCACGGCACGGCGATCACGGTCGCGGCGGTGGCAGCGCGGCGCGAGTTGGGCTCGTCCAGCGCGCTGGTCTGCACGCAGAGCGCCAACCGGGCGGCCGTGGCCCCTACCGGGCGGCGGGCTTCCGGCCGTGCCCCGAGGTCAACGACCGGTACCGGCAGCGCTGATGCGCCCTGACACCGGTGAACCCCGGCCATGGCAACCGGGGTTCACCTCTGTCCGGCGGCGGAGGGCTCAGCAGCCGCCGCAGTTGTAGTACGTGACGTCCCAGTGGTTGCCCTCGTCGGCGTAGACGTTGCCGGATGCGGAACGCCACTGCGGGGCCCCGTCACCGCGCACGCCGATGTAGGTGAAGGTGTTCTTGACGTAGTTGCCGACGCAGGTGTTCTTGCTGAAGTCCAGCTTGTAGCCGTTCCAGTGCGAGTACGTGCCGGAGGCGTGGCCGGTCTCCGTGCCGCCGGTGATGTTCAGCGCGCAGCCGCTGGCCCGCTTGAGGGTCTGGGCGCCCTGGGCGGTGGCCAGGTTGAGCTGCTCGAAGGATGTGCAGGTGGGGGTGTTGCGGTCGGAGCAGTTGCCCGAGGACGACCAGGTGATGCCGGCCTCGCGGAATATCGAGGTGGCCTGGGAGTGGCTGATCTTCGTGACGGCGAAGGCGTCGCCGGCGGTGCCCATGACGACGGCGCCGGGGGCCACGACCAGGGAGAGGACGGTCACGATTGACCTGAACCTGACAGCCGTGGGGGATTTGGGATGTTTCACGTTTAACCTCCTGCGAATGCCGTGTGGGGGTTGACCGTGCAGGTGGTGCTGGGTGTTGCGAGGCCGTGCCGGCGGTGCGGGGCGCACCGGGAGTGCCGGCCGTGCAGGGAGATGATGCCGGGGTCTACGCGCGTTGGCCAGAGGGCGGGCGTCCCGGCAGCTCGTCGGTGAGACGGGTGGCCAGGCGGTAGATCACCTCGATGTCCCGGTACTCGTGGCCGGCCACGACCGAGTCGGGCAGGTTGACCCGCCGGCTGCGGGACACCGAGTCGCGCTCGCCCGTGCCGGAGAAGGTCACCTCGGTGAGGGGCTGCTCGTCGAAGCGGAGGCGGTCGCCGCGGACGGTGGCGTCGAAGGAGATGTCCGGCTCAGGGCCGGCCGTTCATGGCGGATCGGCGGGCTCCTCCGGGGGGCGGCGGCGGACGGGCCGCTTGGCTCCGGCCGACCGCCGTTTGGCGGTGCGCGAGGCGGGGGCCGGCTTCTTCGCGGTACCGGCCGCCGCATCCTGTGCGGTGCCGCCCGCCTCCTCCGCGGTGTCGCCCGCGGTCCGGGAGGCCCGGCCGCCGCTGCCCTCCGCCGTGCGTGCGGCCCGGCCCCCGGTCTCCCCCGCGGTGCGAGCGGCGCGGCCTCCGGCCTCCTCCGCGCTGCGTCCGGCCCGGCCTCCGGCCTCCTCAGCGGTGCGAGCGGCCCGGCTGCCGGCCTCCTCCGCCACGCGTCCCGCCCGGCCTCCGGCCTCCTCGACCGTCTCCCCGGCACTGCCGCCTACGTCCTCCACGGTGCGCCCGGCGCTCTCACCGGCCTCCTCGACGGCGCGACCGGCGCCCTCCGCCGCACGCCCGGCACCGGCGCCTGCCTCCTCGACAGCGCCCCCGGCAGCACTGCCCACATCCTCGACGGCCTCCCCGGCGCCACTGCCCACGTCCTCCACGGCCTCCCCGGCGCCACTGCCCACGTCCTCCACGGCCTCCCCGGCACCACGGCCGACCTCCTCCACGGCTCCGCCGGCACCACGGCCGACCTCCTCCACAGCTCCCCCGGCACCGCGCCCGACGTCCTCCACGGCACTGCCCGCTCCCCTGCCGACCTCCTGCACCGCTCCCCCGGCGCCCTCGCCGACGTCCTCGACGGCCCGCCCCGTGCCCGTGCCGATCTCGCGGACCGCCTCGCGGGCACCACCGCCCACCTCCTCCACCGCGGCGCCGATGCCGCGGGTCAGGTGCTCGAGCATCTGGGGGTTGCGGTCGAGCGTGGTCAGCACGCGGTCCACGATCCGGGCGACGTTGTCCAGACGCACCCTGAGCTGGGCCTGCGCCTCCACCCCGGCGATGCGCAGATGGACCCTGCCCAGGCTGACGTCGGCGCCCACGCTCAGCCGCAGCAGGTCCAGCACCTCCGCCTTGAGCGAGACATGCGCCCGCAGGTCCTGGACCTCCAGGTCGATCTCCTCGACCTGGAGCTTGGGCACGTCCAGGAAGACGTCGGGTGTCGTGGCGTCGTCCCCGTAGCCGTTGCGGTCGCCGTAACCGCTGTCGTAGCCGTCGGCGCCGGCTTCCTCGTACTCCTCGGCGTCGCCCTCGTAGACCTCGGTGTCCTCGGGGTTCTTCTCGGCATTCTCGGCGTTCTCGGCGTCGTCCTGCATCGCTGCGCCTCCGTATGCCCGCGCGGCCGGTGTGCGCGGTCCCTGCAAGTCTCCCACTCAGGGGCACTCCGGTCATTTCAGGCGAACTGCTCCGGATCGCGGGGCGCGGCCCGTTCCGTACCCTGGCGGCATGCGGATGCGCCCCACTCTGAGCTGGACCCCTCCCGCGGACCTGCCGCCGGGCAGCACGGACCTCCAACCGGTCGTCGACGCGCTGCGCACCGGTGATGTGCTGGTGCTCAGCGGTGCGGGCATCTCCACGGAGTCCGGGATTCCCGACTACCGGGGCGAGGGCGGCAGCCTGAGCAGGCACACCCCGATGACGTACCAGGAGTTCGTCGCCAGTGCACGGGCGCGGCGCCGGTACTGGGCCCGCAGCCACCTGGGCTGGCGGACCTTCGGCCGGGCCCTGCCCAATGCGGGGCACCGGGCGGTGGCGGCGCTGGAGGCGCACGGTCTGGTCTCCGCCGTGATCACGCAGAACGTGGACGGACTCCATCAGAGGGCCGGCAGCGGGAACGTGGTGGAGCTCCACGGGAGTCTCGACCGGGTCGTCTGCCTCGGCTGCGGTGCCGCCGGTCCGCGCGCGGAGCTGGCCCGGCGGCTGGAGGAGGCCAATCCCGGCTTCTCGCCCACAGCCGCGGGCATCAATCCGGACGGGGACGCCGACCTCAGCGACTCCCAGGTCGGGGACTTCCGCGTGGTGCCGTGCGCGGACTGCGGCGGGATCCTCAAGCCCGATGTGGTGTTCTTCGGCGAGGCCGTCCCGCCGCAGCGCGTCGAGCACTGCCGCCGCCTGGTCCGCCGGGCCGCCTGTCTGCTGGTCCTGGGCTCCTCGCTGACGGTGATGTCCGGGCTCCGGTTCGTCCGCCTGGCGGCGCAGTCGGGCAAGCCGGTGCTGATCATCAATCGCGACCCGACCCGGGGCGACGCCCACGCCCTGACCCGGGTCGCCCTGCCGCTGGGGGCCGCCCTGACGGACGTGGCCGAGCGCCTGGGCGTCCAGGTCACCGAGGGAGAGGGTGTCGCGTCGGTCTGACGCACCGGACTCCCCGGCGTCCGGCGGTCACAGGTCCTGGATCCGCCGGAAGGGCTGCTCGGCCTCCAGCTCGAACGCGACCTCCAGCAGCGTGCGTTCGCTTCCGGGGCGCCCCGAGAACATGACACCGATGGGCAGTCCGTCGTCCGTGGCGCTCGCGGCGGGGAGGGACATCGACGGAGTGCCGACCACGTTGTCGACCGGGGTGAAGGCGACGTAGGCGAGGATCCGTTCGACCAGCGTGCGGTACGGGACCGTCGGACTGAGGTGGCCGAGCGGCGGCGTGGTGTGGGCGAGCACCGGGGAGAGGAGCAGGTCGAAGCCGCGGAAGGCCGCCGCGTAGGCCAGCCTGGTGCGCTTGAGCCGGCGCAGCACCCCCGGCGTACGGCGCCAGTTGCGCAGGTAGTCCTCGCGCAGCCCCCGGCTGAGGCCGTCCATGCGCCGGTGGTCGAAGTCGGGGCCGAGGGTGCGGCCCGTGACGCCGAGCAGGAAGGACAGCATGCCCCAGAAGACGAGGAAGTCGCCGGTGAAACTGGGGTCGATGTCCGGTGTCACCGGCTCCAGGGTGTGGCCGAGCCGTTCGAGCCTCGCCGCGGTCTGCTCGACGGCGGCCCGGGTGGCGGCGTCGGAGCGGACGCCGTTGGGCGAGTCCAGCATGAAGCCGATGCGCAGCCGTCGTTCCGAGGGGCCCTCGACCAGGCCGACCGGCGGGAGTTTCGGGTTGCGCCGGTACGCCTCGGCTGCGGCGAGGAACGCGGCGGAGTCGCGCACGGTGCGGCTCACGACGCCGTCGCTGACGATGTCGATGGGAAGCTGACGGCTCTGCGCGTTGGCCACCACCCGGCCGCGGGTGGGTTTGAGCCCGACCAGTCCGCAGCAGGCGGCGGGGATCCGGATGGAGCCGCCGCCGTCGTTCGCGTGGGCGATCGGCACGGCCCCGGCCGCGACGAGCGCGGCGCTGCCGCCGGACGAACCGCCCGCCGAGTAGCCCGTGTTCCAGGGGTTGCGGACGGGTTCGGCGCCCTCGTACTCGGTGGTGGGGCTGAAGCCGAACTCCGGCATCCGGGTCTTGCCCAGCACGGTGAGGCCCGTGCTGAGGAACTGCCGGGCGAACGGGGCGTGCCGGCGGGCGGTCCGCGGGGTGAAGGCGGCGCTGCCGTGGCCCGTGGGCAGGCCCTTGTAGTCGGTGTTGTCCTTGACGAACGCCGGCACCCCGGCGAGCGGGCCGTCCGCCCGGGTCGCGTGCTCCGGTGCGTCGATGAGCAGTTGGACCGCGTTGAGCCGAGCGTCGACGGACCGCACCCGTTCGGCCGCGGCCCGGGCCGCCTCGGCGGCGCTCACCTCGCCGCGCCGGATCGCCTCGGCGAGACCGACGGCGTCGTGGTCTCCCAGTGCGTCGTCACGGAAGGCGTGCACCGTGGTCCGTTCTTCGAATGTCGTCACCGCTGTTCGGCCCCCGGCTCTGTGGAACGTTGGACCTCCATCATTCCTTACCCACGAGTAACACGCGAGGGTTTCGCGGATCCTCGCGTGTGACAGCCGGAGCGAGTGCCACAATGCGGGGCGATTGGGGCATGGCTGCCTCGTCCGGAGAGGGAGACACGGATGACCCGGCACACAGGCAAGGTGGTCTGCGACATCACGGTCTCGGTCGACGGGTACTCGGCCGGGCACAACCAGACCGAGGAGCGCCCGTTCGGCGACGACGGCGGGGACGGCACGGGCGCCGCGCTGCACGCCTGGATGTTCGACACGCCGGACGAGAACCGGGCCGAGCTGGCGCGGATGGGCTCTGCCCGGGCGTTCGTCATGGGGCGCAACATGTTCGGCCCGGTGCGGGGCGAGTGGGACCGTACGTGGAACGGCTGGTGGGGCGACAACCCCCCGTTCCACGCACCGGTGTTCGTGCTGACCCATCATGCGCGCGAGCCGCAGCCGATGAAGGGCGGCACCACCTTCCACTTCGTCACCGACGGCATCGAGTCGGCCCTGGAGCAGGCGCGCGCGGCGGCCGGTGACGGCGACGTGGCGATTCAGGGCGGCGCGACCACGGTCAACCAGTACCTGGCGGCCGGTCTGATCGACGAACTGCGCCTGCACATCGCCCCGTTGACGCTGGGCGGCGGCACGCGCCTGTTCGAGGGCGTGCCGCCGCTCGCCCTGGAGCAGGCCGGTTCGCGGACGGCGAGCCAGGTCACGCATGTGACGTACCGTCTGCCGCGCGGGGACACCGGCTCCTGAACACGACGCCGGGTCCGCGGCTCCCGAGCACGGACGGCGCCCGCCCGGCCGGTGCCGGGCGGGCGCCGTCCCTCAGCCGTGGACGCGACCCGGGTCTAGGAGACCTGGGCCTTGTCGTAGAGGGCCTTGGCGGTGTCGCCGAAGTACGGGCCGAACATGCGGTTGGGCAGGAAGGTGTAGCCGAAGCTGTTCACCGAGACCTGCAGACCGGTGCCGGAGGCCTCGTCGAAATCGGTGAACCAGGGGCCGCCGCTGGACCCGCCGGTCATGTTGCAGCCGAGGCTGTGGTCCTGGGTGAGGAGGAAGTCCTTGGAGCTGTTGCCGCTGCAGTAGATCAGTTCGGAGCCGTCGTACGGCGAGGCGGCCGGGAAACCGAAGGCGTACATGCGCTTGTTGTAGCCGCCGTTGAACTGCAGGCCCTGGGCGCCCACCACGTCGGTGAGCCTCTTGCCGTCCAGCGGGGCGACGACCGCGGCGCCGACGTCGTGGTTCATGTCCTCGCTCGCCTCCCACTGGGGTGTGGTGAGGGTACGGGTGGCGGTCCACTGGCCGTAGGGCGCGTTGCCGTTGTCGTAGGCCGGCACGAAGACCCAGTTGGTGTGCCAGCTGCCCTGGTACTTCACGCAGTGCCCGGCCGTGATGACGGTGCTGGCGTTCTGGCTGGTGACGGCGTTGCCGGAGCAGGAGGCGGTGCGGCCCTGGAAGGTGAAGAACACCCGGCCCGAGGTGGTCTGCACGGCTCCGCCGCCGGTCCACGGGCCGCCGGGCTGGGGGAAGGCGGCCGGGGTGGCGGGCACGACCGTCGGTGTGCGGTCACCGGCGTCGGGGGCCTCGAGGCTCTTGGGCGGCGAGGTCAGTTCGAGATCGAGGGGCTTGGCGCTGCGCATGCGCTCCGGGGTCCAGAAGGTCTCGGCGGCGCGCTGTTCGGCGAGCGGGACGGTGCGGGACTCGGCCGGCGGAGCCGCGTCGGTGCCGGAGGGTGCGGCGCCGGCGGAGGCGGAGTTCATCAGCCCGCCGGCGAACAGGGCTCCCGCGGCCAGCAGGACGCCGGTGGCAGTGCGGTGTCGTCTCACGCAGGTCTCCTTCTGCCGTGCCGGGCCCGTCGTGCGGATCCCGGCAGGGTGGGGGATGAAGAGCGGTGCGGACAGACGTGCGTGAGGCAGAGTGCCACGGAAACCGCCTTTTGTCAGGACCGCGTCAGATGCGGAATCCTGCGCGCACCGGCATCCGGCAGCTGAGACGAAGCCGAAGAACGATGCGCGTAGTTGACCGGCCGTCACCGCGCGCCTGTGTGAAGCTGTCGGCATGGAACCAGCGCATGACGAGCTCAGGGCACGGCTGCAGACCGACCGACCGCATTCCGCCCGGGTGTGGAACTACCTGCTCGGCGGCAAGGACAACTATCCCGTGGACATCGAGGCGGGCGAGGCGATCCTCTCGACCTTCCCCGAGTTCGCCTCCGTCGCCCGGCAGCAGCGGCGGTTCCTCGCACGTGCCGTGCGTTTCCTGGCCGAGGAGGCGGGCATCCGCCAGTTCCTGGACATCGGCACCGGGCTGCCCACCGCCGACAACACCCATGAACTGGCCCAGCGGATCGCCCCGGAGAGCCGCATCGTCTACGTGGACAACGACCCCCTCGTCCTGGTGCACGCACGGGCGCTGCTCACCAGCAGCCCGGAGGGCGCCTGCGCCTATGTGGACGCCGACGTCCGCGACCCCGACCGCATCCTGGCCGAGGCGTCGAAGACGCTCGACCTGGACCGCCCGGTGGGTCTGACCATGCTGGGCATCCTGGGGCAGGTCGCCGACGAGGACCGCCCGGCCGAGCTGGTGGGCGCCCTGCTGGACGGCCTGCCCACGGGCAGCTGGCTGGCCATCAGCGACGGCACGGACACCAACGAGGCGCTCAACCGGGCGGTCGAGATGTACAACCGGCAGTCGGCCAACACCTATCACCTGCGGTCACCGCAGGAGATCGCCTCCTTCTTCGCCGGCCTCGACGTGGTGGAGCCGGGGGTCGTTCCCACGGCCGAGTGGCGTCCCGAGCCCGGCCGGGAGGACCAGGACGCCGCCCAGGTCTCGGTCGCCGGGGTCGCGGCCAAGCGCTGACGCGCGCCCGGCCCCGCGCCGTGCGGCTCGCTTCCGGGGCCGTCGCCCGTGGGCCGTGCGGCTCAGATCCTGCGGCCCGCGCGCAGCTCGAGCCGCTCCCCGCCGAAGCGGGCGCGGAAGTCCCGGTCGTGGGAGACCGCGACGACCGCGCCCGGGTACTCGGCGAGCGCGGCCTGGAGGTCCTCGACCAGGTCCGGTGCGATGTGGTTGGTCGGCTCGTCGAGGACCAGGAGGTCGGCGGGCCGGGTGACCAGGGTCGCGATCTGCAGGCGCCGCTGCTGCCCCGCGGACAGAGCGGCCACGGGGAGGTGCAGGTCCTCCTCGCGGAACAGCCCGAGGGAGAGCAGCTGTCCGGCGTACTCGTCCGGCAGTCCGGGCCGTCCGGCGGCGAAGGCGGCGAGCAGCGGCAGCCGGGTGGATCGCGCGGGCAGCTCCTGCTCCAGGTGTCCGATCCGGGCGCTGCGGCGCACCCTCCCCGCGTCCGGTTCGAGGTCTCCGGCGAGCACGCGCAGCAGCGTGGACTTGCCCGCACCGTTCTCACCGGTGACCAGCAGCCGCTGGCCGGGCCGGACGGTCAGCAGCCCGTCCAGGCGCAGGCGGCGGCCGACGCGTACGTCCTCCAGTTCGACGAGGGGACCCTGAGCCGCCGCCCCGGTGGCGGCCGGAACCGCCGTGAAGCGGAGCGGCCGCGGGGGCTCGGGCACCGGGTTGCGCCGCAGTTCGGCCAGGCGCTCCCGTGCCGCGCGCACCCGCCCGCCGAGCTTGGCCTCGCTGGAGCGGCGGTGCTTGCCGAACCCCTGCTTCGGGTCGCGGCCGGTGGTGGCCAGGCGCCGCCCGGCGGCTTCCAGCAGCTCCTCCATGCGCCGGACCTCCTCGGTCCAGTCGGCGTAGCGCTGCTCGGCGCGGCGGCGGGCGGCGGCCTTGGCGGCGCGGTAGCCCGCCCAGCCGTCGCCGTAGCGGTGCACGGTGCGCTCGTCCCGGTCGACCTCGAGGACGGTGGTGGCGATGCGCTCGAGGAAGCCGCGGTCGTGGGTGACGGCGACCACGGTGCCGCGGTGAGCGCGCAGCCGCTCCTCCAGCCAGTGCGCGGCCGCCGCGTCGAGGTGGTTGGTCGGCTCGTCCAGGAGCAGCAGTTCGGGAGCGGCGGCCAGCACGCAGGCGAGCGCCAGCCGCGACTGCTCGCCGCCGGAGAGCGTGCCGAGCGGGCGGTCACGGGTGATCCCGGCGAGCCCGAGCCCGTGCAGGGCGGCGTCCACCCGGGCGTCGGCCGCGTAGCCGCCGCGCTCCTCGTAGGCGGTCAGCAGGTCGCCGTAGGCGGCCAGCTGCTCGTCCCCGGCGTCGGCGAGGGACTGCTCGGCGGCGCGGAGCCGGCGTTCCAGGTCCCGCAGGTCGGACAGGGCGAGGTCGACGGCGTCCTGCACGGTGCAGGCGGGGTCGAGGTCCAGGGTCTGGGCGAGGTGTCCGGTGCCTCCGGGGAAGCTGACGGTGATCTCTCCGGAGTCCGGCGCCTCGGCTCCGGCGAGCAGCCGCAGCAGGGTGGACTTGCCGGATCCGTTCTCGCCGACGACGACAGCCTTCTCGCCGGGGCGCACGGTGAAGGTGACCTGGTCGAGCACGGTATGGGTGCCGTAGGTCCTGGTGACGTCCTTGACGGACAGCTGCGCCACCGCGGCCGGGACGGCGGTGACGGCGGGGCGGGCAGCGGTGGGGGCGGCAGTGCGGGCGCGGTCGCGCATATGACTTTCCCTGGTGGGCGAAGGGTCTGCGGGCAGGAAGGACGGCGGCTGCGGCCGTGCCCGGAATCAGACGAAGAAGAAGAGGAAAGCCATGGCCGTCACCATAGCAAGACGGACCGTATCGTTCCAGTGGTTGCCCTGTCGCACCCGTACCGCACTGTCCGCTCGCCGCCACCCGCAGGAGTGATCCGCCCCCGAACCCGGCTCGGACGGCGGGTGCGGCTCCCTACGATCTTGGCCTCACCGCATCGGAGGCAATGAGCCCCCCCGCATCGGAGGTAATGATGAGCGATCGGCCGGTCCACACGGTCGAGGTGCCGCTGGACGACGGCAGCGGCGAGGCGGTCCGGGTGCAGATCCGGGAGGTCGACGAGGCCCTGGTCCGGGTGGGCCGAGGGGGCCGTTCCGTGGCACGGGCCGAGCGGTCCTTCGGGCAGATGCTGGACGCCGTGCGGCCGGTGGCGGAGAGCTTCGTGGGGCGGTTCCGGAACCTGGCCAGCGCACCGGACGAGATCACGCTGGAGTTCGGGGTGTCGCTGTCCGCGGGGGCCGATGTGGTCATCGCCAGCACGGCGACCGCGGCGAACTTCTCCGTGACCCTGACCTGGCACCGGCGCGAGGACGCACCGGCGGCCCCGTCCGGAGTCCCGGCGCAGTCGGCGGTCTGAGCCTCGTGCCGGGTCAGGAGATCACACCGCGGGCGAGGCCGGCGGCACCGGGCGCGGACGAGCTGCCCGCCGCGGGCGTGGCCCGGGTGGGCGGCGAGCACGGCACCCCGGGCGGCGCGGGCTGCCTGGTCACCGCCGACCTGGTGCTGACCTGCGCCCATGTCGTCTCCGACGCGCTGGACCGGCCGCGGGAGGACACGGTCGCCGCCGGCACCACCGTGCGGGTCGGGTTCCCCCTGGCGACGGCGGGCGACCGCGGTGCGGAGGTGCCCGCCGAGGTCCTGCACTGGGTGCCGATCCGCCCCGACCGGTCCGGGGACCTCGCGGTGCTGCGGCTCCGGGAGCCCGCCCCGCAGGGCGCGCGCCCGCTGCCGGTGACGTGGGTGAGGGACGTGTGGCATCACCGGGCGCGCGCCGTGGGGTTCACCGGCGGCGAGCCGGGCGGGATCTGGTTCCGGGGGCGGCTCGGCGGGCGCACCGGCGAGGGGTGGCTGCAGCTGTCCCGCGCGGACGGGCAGACCACGCATGTGCGGGAGGGGTTCAGCGGAGGTCCCGTGTGGGACGAGGAGCTGGACGCGGTGATCGGACTGGTCGTGGCCGCGCAGACCGGGCAGGACGGCCAGGCCTTCGTCCTGCACACGGGCACGATCGCACGGGAGCTTCCCGACCTCGTGCCCTTCCTCGATCCCCCCTCGCCCTTCCGCGGTCTGGTGACGTACGAGGAGGACGACGAGGACGTCTTCTTCGGGCGGGCCGGGGACATCGAGGACGTGCTGACCGCGCTCTCGGGCACCGCCGCCCCCGTGACCCTCTACGGGCCCTCCGGGTGCGGCAAGTCGTCCCTCGCCCGCGCCGGTGTGCTGCCGCGGATGCGGCGCGACGGGTACGAGGTCCTGGTCGTGGACGCCGGCAAGGTGGCGTCCCCGCGGGCCGCACTCGCCGTCGAACTGTGGCGAGCCGTACGGGAGGACCGCCCGGGCCCGCAGCGGGCGGCCGGCGTGGACGAGGTCGAGCGGATGCTGGCCGCGTACGGGCTGACGGACACCCTGCACCGGCTGCGCGGCCGGCAAAGTGACCGGCTGCTGGTCCTGCTGGACCAGGCAGAGGCGCTGCTCGACCGCACCGAGCAGGAGGTGGCCCAGCTGGTGGAGCTGCTGTTCGCGCAGCGGACCGGCCCCGGTCCGCGCGCACTGCTCACCCTGCGGGCCGACTTCATGGACGCCGTGCTGAGACATCCGCTGCTCGGCCCCGCGCTGCGCGGCGGGCGGACCCTTCCGCTCACACCGATGTCCCGTGCCCAGCTCGAGGAGGTGGTCACCAGGCCGGTCGCCCGGATCCCCTCGGTCGAGTACGACCCCGGGCTCGTGCGGCGCATCCTGGACGACGCCGGCAGCGAGCCGGGCGTGCTGCCGCTGCTCGGCTTCGTGCTGCAGACCCTGTGGGAGCGGCGCTCCGGCGGGCGGCTGCCGACCACGGCGTACGAGGAGATGGGCGGCGTCCTGGGCGCGCTCCGGCGGCATGCCGACCGGGTGTGGGCGGAGTGCGTCGGCGGACCCGGCGCCGACGAGTGCGAGGCGCGGGCGCTGCTGACGGGGCTGGTGCGGGTGCTGCCCGGCAGCGAGACGCCGCTGCGCCGCAGGCTCACCCGGCGGGAGGCGGGCGAGGTCCGCTGGGAGCTGGCCCGCAGGTTCGCCGAGCGCCGGCTGCTGGTCCTGCACGGCCAGGAGGGGGAACCGGAGTCCGCCGAGCTCGCGCACGAGGCACTGATCACGGTGTGGGACAGGCTGCGGGAGCGGATCGCCGAGGACGGCCAGTTCCTCGCGGCCCGCGCCGAACTCGCCCACGACCTCGACCGGTGGGTGCGAGGTGAGCGTTCCCCGGACCTGCTGCCGGGGCCGGTCCAGCTCGGCGCCCTCGAAGCGCGGCTGGCCCACCGGGAGGACCAACTCGACGCGGAGGAACGGGACTTCCTCGCTCGTGCCCGGCGACGCCGTCGGGCGGCACGGACCCGGGCCAGGATGGCGTGGACGGCCGTGGCCCTGGTGCTGGCGCTCCTGGTGGGCCTCGGAACCTTCCTGGTGTACCAGTCGCACATCAGCGAGCAGCTGGACGCGCAGGCGAGGTCCCGCGCCCTGGCCACCCTCTCCGACGAGCAGGCGGGGCGGGATCCCGGCCTCGCCTCGCTGACCGCCGTCGCCGCCTACGACGTCTCGCCCACGCACGAGGCCCGCAACGCCCTGCTGCGCCGGTACGCGGCGCTGAAGGAGTACGGCTGGATCCTGAGCGGTGCGGAGGGCACGCTCCGCGCGGTGGCCACCAGTGGCGACGCGTCGGTGACCCTGGTGACCACGGAACGCGGCCGCGCCACCCTGTTCGTGCGACGGCCCTCCGGCACGGTGGTGCGCACCCATCTCCGGCTCGCGGTCAACGCCGTGGCCCCGCTGGTGAGCCGGGACGGGCGCCGCATCGCCTATCTGTCGGCGCACCGGAACCATGTCTCCTGGCACGAGGTGGATCCCGCCGCCCGCGAGGTGCTCGGTCCGCGCAGGACCGTCCGGGCGGAGGGCTACCGCCAGCCCGGGCGGGCGTCGGACACCGAGGGCTCCCCCGCCGGCCTGGCCGCCTTCTCGCCCGACGCCCGGCGTGTGGCGGCCGTGTCGGACGACGGACGCCTGTGGCTGTGGGACCTGGATTCCGGACGCTCCCGCCGGCTCCCCGCGCCGGCGCAGCCGGCCCGCGGTGTGGCGTTCGGCCCGGACGCGGGCACACTGGTGACACAGCTTCAGGGCCCGGGTGCCCCGGACACGCAGGTCACGGTGGCGGCGGTGGACGCCCGCACCGGAAGGGCCCGCACCCTGGCGCGCGAGGTGGCCCTGTCGGACGAGGTGGCCCGGATCGCGTTGTCCGGCGACGGACGGGTGCTGGCCTACTGCAGGGCTGCCTCGAACGGCGACCCGGTCGTCTACCGGGCCGTTCGGGTCACGGACGGCCGGGAGACGATGCGGTACCGGCCCGGCTCCTCGTTCCTGTGCGGCGACCTGGCCGTGGACCGGACCGGCGGCCGCGTGGCCGTCCACGACTCCGGCGCCCGGTGGACGCTGCTGGCACCGGGCAGGGACGCGAAGCCGGTGCGGGCCACCGGTCCCATCATCGGGAGGACGACCGGGCTGCCCCTCCTCGGCACCCGCGACAAGCCCGTCGCCCTGGTGTGGGACGCGATCGCGGTGACAGCCCGGCCGATGTCCACCTCCTCCTTCTCCATCAGCAGCCCCCCGGTGCTGCTCGGCGACGGTGACCTGATGCTGGTGCATCAGGGCGAGCGCGGGGAGCATGTGGCCCTGGTACACGTCGGGAAGGCGGCGACGGGCGGAAGGATCTCGACGGTGCGCCGGGTGGACCGGGAGCCGGCGGCGGCACCGCTGACCGGGCCGCTGCCACGGATGCAGGTCAACCGGTCCGAGACGCTGATGGCCGATCTGGTCGACGGCAGGAAGGTGGTGATCCGGCAGCTGCCCTCGCTGCGGCGCGTCGCGGAGGTCACCCTCGCCGCACCGCCCCCGGGAGCCGCGACGGACCCGCCCTACTTCGGGTTCCTCGGCGACGAGGAACTCCTCACGGTCTCCGGGGGCCTGATCGAGCAGTGGAACGCGCGCAACGGGCTGCGGCTGGAGCGGACCATCGACGTCCGCCGCATCGGGCTCACCGACCGCCCGTCACCCGGGTTGTTCGTCCGCGGCCACCCCGAGCCCGGGCATCTGCTCGTCCATGTGCCCGGCCGGCCCACCGTCCACGCCGTCGACCGCCGCACCGGCAGGGAGAACAAGGCCCTGCGTCTGCGCTTCGGCGACGACTTCGTGTCCGGCGGATTCACCGAGGACGGACGGCACGCGCTGGTCGCCACCATGGGCGGGCTGCTCGAGGGCTGGTCGGTGAGCGGCGGGACGGCCCGACGGGTCCTCGGACCGCTCGGGCCCGCCGTGCGGTCCGACCAGTCGCAGCTGAGACCGGTCGGCAGATCCGCCTTCGTGGTGGCCAGTGGCACCGCCGTCCGCTTCCTCCACTTCGACGACCTCGACCGGATCGACGCCTACGACTTTCTGGAGGAGCAGACGTTCCACGCGATCTCGCCGGACGGCTTGACGGTGCTGCGCGGAACGGCGAGCGGTATGGAGGTGTTCCGGCTCGACCCGGCGCTGTGGAAGCGCCATCTGTGCGCAGTGGTGGGCCGTGACCTGAGCGAGGACGAGCGCCGGGGTCTGCACTGGGAGGTCGGCCGGGTCTGCCCTCGGAAGACCTGACTCTCGGGCCCTGCGAACCCCTTGCCGGCAGGAACCGCGCGAGGTCGACGGCCGGCCGTCATGGCGTCTCGTGGAGCCGTCCCTCGGGCGTGCCGGCGGGTGGGGCC
>Ga0207873_1001609_pt1 | contig 20932 bp, 19 predicted proteins | sample BGWIniCompost_FD_187373 | JGI IMG/M metagenome (GOLD analysis project Ga0207873, IMG submission 187373) | Cellulose adapted compost microbial communities from Newby Island Compost Facility, Milpitas, CA, USA - BGW Initial Compost (SPAdes)... ...
GGGGAGCCATACGAACCCGGCTCCATCCAGAAGACCGTGACGGTGGCGGCGGCGATCGAGGAGGGAATCGTCGACGTGGGGACCGTCTTCGGGGCGGTGGCGGACCAGATCGAGCTCCATCCGGGCGCCTGCAAGTCGGACACCGACGACATCTATGGGTGCTACGAGGACTTCGACGAGCACGAGACCCGGGACATGACGGTGCGGGACATCTTCACGGTGTCCTCCAACGTCGGGATCATCCGCATCGCCCAGAAGATGCCTCCGAGCCTCATCGAGGACTACATAGAGCGCTTCGGCCTCACCGCTCCGACAGGGATCGACTACACCGGCGAGTCGGGCGGCCTGCTCAACATGCCCGCCGGATGCTCCACCTGCCCGCTGTCGGCCGCAATCGGTTACTCGCTCGCCGTCTCGCCGCTGCAGATGGCCGCCGCCTACGGGGCCATCGCCAACGACGGAGTGTGGACGGAGCCCCGCTTGGTGTCGTCGATCATCGACGTCGACGGGAACGAGACCCAGAGCGAGCAGGAGACGCATCGGGTCGTCTCACCCGAGACCGCCCGTATCATGCGGGAGCTGCTGGCGGGTGTGGTCGAGTCGGGGACGGGCGGGAACGCCACCGTGCCCGGATATCGGGTGGGGGGCAAGACGGGGACCGCCGACAAGCTGGACGAGAATGGAAACTACACCGACGTCACGCGGGCCAGCTTCGTCGGCCTGGCACCCATCGACGATCCCAAGCTCGTGGTCGCCGTGATGGTCGACGAGCCGGCGTGGGAGTACCGCACCGGAGGCCAGGCGGCGGCGCCGGTCTTCGCCGAGATCATGCAGCAGGCCCTCCACCGTCTCGGAGTGACTCCCGATGGCCTCGAGGAATAGCTCCGTCGCCGAACTGGCCGAGGTGGTCGGGGGCCGGGTCCTCGGCGATCCCACCGTGACCGTCCGCGACGTCACCCACGACAGCCGCCAAGCCGGGCCGGGGACGATGTTCGCCGCGGTGGTCGGCAGCCGGGTCGACGGCCACGATTTCGTCGAGGCGGCGGTGTCGGCCGGCAGCCCGGCGGTGCTGGTGCAACGGGAGTGCCCCACGGAAGCCACCCAACTCCTCGTCGAAGACGTGCGGGAGGCTATGGGCCCGGTGGCGGCGGAGGTCCATGGCCATCCGAGCCGCCGCCTCGCCCTGGTGGGTGTCACCGGCACGAACGGGAAGACGACCGTGACCCACATGGTCGAGTCGATCGGGATCGCCTCCGGCCGCAAGGTGGGGCTGATCGGCACCGTCCACACCCGGGTGGGCGCCACGAGCATCCCCAACACCCGCACCACCCCCGAAGCTACCGATTTCCAGCGCCTGCTCGCCACCATGGTGCGAATGGGAGCCGAGATCGTGTCCTCCGAGGTGTCGTCCCACGCCCTCGCCATGCATCGAGTCGATGCGGCGAGGTTCGCCGTGGCCGCATTCACCAACCTCTCCCAGGACCATCTCGACTTTCACGGCGACATGGAGAGTTACTTCTCCGCCAAGGCCCGTCTGTTCGAGCCCGACCTGTCCGAGCGGGCGGTCGTGTGGATCGACGACCCGGCCGGGGAGCGTCTCACTCGCTCGATGACGATCCCGTACCTCACGGTCGGGACCGACGCCGACGTGATGGCCCGCGACCGGAGCGTGGGAGTCGACGGGTCCTCGTTCGTGATGGTCACCTCCGAAGGGGAAGTGGACATCGAGCTGCCTCTGGGCGGGGATTTCAACATCGACAACGCCTTGATCGCTGCCGCTTGTGCGTTGTCCCTCGGGATCCCCCTGGAGGCGATCGCCGCCGGACTCAGGCAGTTCCGAGGGGTGCCCGGCAGGTTCGAGGTCGTCTCGGGAGACGCCCCGGTGACGGTCCTCGTCGACTACGCCCACACTCCAGCGAGCATCGCCAACGCCATCGCCTCGGTGCGCCGCACCGGGCAAGGGGAGTGGGTGTCCGACGGCGGCAGCCGCCGGCTGATCGTCGTGTTCGGGGCCGGCGGCGACCGGGACCGGGCCAAGCGCCCGCACATGGGGCGGGAGGCGATGGCCGCCGACGAGGTGATCGTCACCTCCGACAACCCGCGCAGCGAGCCCCCGGAGGTGATCATCGACGAGGTGGTCTCCGGCATCGATGACACGGAGCGAGTGCGTCGCATCGTGGATCGGCGGGAGGCGATCGCCGCCGCCATCGAGCTGGCCCGCGACGGCGACGTCGTCTTGATCCTCGGGCGGGGCCACGAGCGGGGCCAGGAGGTCCAGGGCCGCATCCTGCCCTTCGACGACCGCCTGGTCGCCCGAGAGGCGCTCATCGAGCAGGGGAGGATGGCCCCGTGATCTCGCTTCTGATCGGCGCCGCCGTTTCGTTGCTCGTGTCGATCTTCGGCACCCCCTATGCCATCCGCCTCCTGCGCCGCCGTCAAATCGGCCAGTTCATCCAGGACGACATCCAGCGCCAACACGCTCACAAGCAGGGGACTCCGACCATGGGCGGGGTCGTCTTCGTCCTCGCCTGTCTGATCGGCTACGTGATGGCCCACGTACGCGTGTGGACCCCGTCTACCGGGTTCTCCTTCCAGCTGGTCCCGTTCGGCGCCGGCGGGCTCTTGGCGGGGATGGCACTGGTCGGGATGGCGATCGTCGGCTTCGTGGACGACTACATCAAGTTCACCAACCGGCGGTCCCTGGGGCTGAGCAAGGGGGCCAAGTTCGCCGCCCAGCTCGTCATCGCCATCCTCTTCGCAGCGGGAGCGTCCGCCGCCGACGTCGTGACCGAGGTGTCGTTCGTGCGGCCGCTCGGCATCGACCTCGGCGCCTTCTTCTTCATCTGGGTCCTGATCATGCTGACGGGCGCCGCCAACGGTGTGAACCTGGCCGACGGGATGGACGGCCTCGCCAGTGGCTCCGGAGCTCTCGTCGTCGGCGCCTACACGATCATCGCCTTCTGGCAGTTCCGCAACGCCGCTCCCACCGGGATCTACCAGGCCGTCGACCCCCTCGAGCTGGCCACCTTGTCGGCGGCGATGTTCGCCGCCCTCCTCGGTTTCCTGTGGTGGAACGCACCGCCGGCGAGGATCTTCATGGGAGATGTCGGCTCTCAGGCCATCGGCGGGCTGCTCGCCGCCCTCGCCCTCCTCACCAACACTCACCTGTTGTTGGTGATCGTCGGCGGGATCTTCGTCGCCGAGACCCTGTCGGTGATGCTGCAGGTGGCGAGCTTCCGGCTGACCGGAAAGCGGATCTTCCGCATGGCGCCGATCCATTTCCACTTCGACCTCAAAGGCTGGCCGGAGACCACCGTCGTCATCCGCTTCTGGATCCTGACCGCCTTGGGTGTCGCCCTCGGCCTGGGGCTGTTCTACGGGGACTTCCTGGCCGTCGAAGGGATCCTGCAATGAGTCGGAAGCCGGAAGTCGGAAGTCGGAAGCTCCCCGCCTCGGTCTCAGGGAGGGGCTCGTGAGGTTGCTCGTGCTCGGGGCCGGGGTGTCGGGGACGGCGGTTTGTCGACTGGCGCGTCAGCAGGGGCACGCGGTGACCGTGTACGACGAGTCGCCGCTCGAACCGGGACACATCCTGTCGATGGGGGCGGGTGCCGTGTCGGGTGCCTGGGACTCGGGGCTGCTCGAAGGAGTCGACCTCGTCGTCACGAGCCCTGGTTTCCCTGAGCGGTCGCTTCCCATCGTCGAGACGCTCGAGTCCGGAGTTCCCATCTGGAGCGAGATCGAATACGCGTGGCGCCTCCTCGACGACCGGCCGGTCGTGGCGGTCACCGGCACGAACGGCAAGACCACGGTCACCACCCTCTGCGCCCGCATGCTCCAGGAGTCCGGTGTCTCGGCCGTGGCGGTCGGAAACATCGGCACTCCGCTCACCGACGCCGTCGACGGCGATTGGGAGGTGGCGGTGGTCGAGGTCTCCAGCTTCCAGTTGCGCTTCATCGACCGCTTCCATCCCCGCGCCGCTGCCATCCTCAATATCGCCGAGGACCACCTCGACTGGCATGGAAGCCCACAGGCGTACGCCGCCGCCAAGGCGCGGATCTTCGAACGGCAGGACGAAAACGACCTCCTCGTCTACGACGCCGACGACCCCGGAGCGGCGAGGATCGCCCGCACCGCCCTTTCGGTGCTCCACCCGGTGTCGGCGTCCTTCTTGCCCCAAGGAGGCTCCGGTGTGGAAGGCGGGCGCCTGCACCTGCCCGGGATCTCGGTGCCGCTCCAGGAACTCGGCTCCGCCGACCCGGCCCACGTGGTCGACATGGCCGCCGCCGCCGTCCTCGCCCTCGACCGGGGCGCCGACCCCGCGGCAGTGGAGGCCGTGCTCCGAGAGTTCCAGCCCGGCTCCCACCGCCGCCAGGTCGTCGCTCGCGTCGGCGGGGTGGACTACGTCGACGACTCCAAGGCCACCAACCCGCACGCCGCTCTCGCTGCAGTCGCCGCCTACCCATCGGTGGTGCTCATCGCCGGCGGCCTGGCCAAAGGCCTCGACCTCCGGCCCCTGGCCCAGGCCGACAACGTGAAGGCGGTGATCGGGATCGGCACCGCCGGGCCAACCCTGGTGGAGGAGGCAGGCGACCGGGGACATCTGGCCGAGACGCTCGACGAGGCGGTCCGCATCGCCTCCGAGTTGGCACAGCCCGGTGACACGGTGTTGCTCGCTCCCGGCGCCGCCAGCTTCGACCAGTTCCAGTCGTACGCCGAGCGAGGCGAGGCGTTTTCGGCCGCAGTCGGCCGCCTCGAGAAGGAGGAGCTCCGCTCATGACCAGCAACGTCACGTCGATCGCCCGGATCAGGACGGCCGCCCGCGCCCGCGCCGAACGGGCGAAGTCGAACAATCGGACGACCACCGTCCTGCTGCTGGTGGCGATGGTGCTGGTGGTGATCGGCCTCGGCGAGACCATGTCGGCATCGTCGACCGTGGGAATCGACCAGGCCGCCGACCGCTTCTACTTCTTCAAGCGACAGCTGATAGGCGTCGGGCTCGGCCTCGTCGCACTCGTGGTGGCGAGCCGCGTCCCGTACTCGTTCTACCGCCGGGTCGCCCTGCCGCTGTTCGCCCTCACCATCGTCGGCCTCATCGCCGTTCTGATGATGGGCACGGAAGAAGGCGGCGCCCGCCGTTGGCTGGTGCTGGGCCCAGTCAACTTCCAGCCGTCGGAGTTGGCCAAGTTCGCGGTGATCGCCCTCCTGGCGGCCCTCCTCGAACGCAAGGCCCGGAACCTCCAGACCTGGGGACACCTAGTCGTCCCCGTTGGTTTCGTCGTCGGGACCGTCGCCGTCCTGCTCATGAAGCAGCCCGACCTGGGGACGACGATCCTCATCGGGCTCGTGGCCATGGCCGTTCTGTGGGTCAGCCCCGCCCCCGGACACCGCGTCATCCTGATGGGGCTGATGGGGGCCATCGCCGCAGCGCTGTTGGCCGTCGCTGCCGACTACCGCATGGACCGCATCGTCGGCTTCCTCGACCCGTGGTCGAACGCCTCGGCCGAGGGCTACCAACTGATCCAGGGCTACTACGCCCTGGGCGACGGCGGGATATTCGGCGTCGGCCTCGGCGCCAGCCGGGCGCGTTGGTTCTACCTACCCAACGCCCACACCGACTTCATCTTCGCCATCATCGGCGAGGAGACCGGTTTGATCGGCGCCATGACGGTCATCGGGTTGTTCGGCGCCCTCGCCGTCGCCGGGTGGGCGGTGGCTTCCCGGGCTCCGGACCTGTTCGGCAAGATGTTGGCCACGGGCATCACCGCCTGGATCTCCTTCCAGGCGCTGATCAACATCGGAGGCGTGCTCGGCGTGTTGCCCATCACCGGCATCGCCCTGCCCTTCGTGAGCTTTGGGAGCACGGCGCTGGTCGCGTCGATGGGAGCGCTGGGCGTGCTCGTCAACATAAGCCAGCAAGGCGGGAGAGGGTGAGCTTTGCCATCGCTGCCGCCGGCACCGGGGGTCACGTCTACCCGGGGCTGGCGGTGGGGGAGGCGCTCGTCGACCTCGGCGTCTCCCGCGATGAGATCCTCTACATAGGCGGCCAGCGCCTCGAGGCCCAGGTGTACCCCGAGGCCGGGTTCCCCTTCCTGTCCGTCGAGTTGCGCGGTCTCTCCCGCCAGCTCACGCTCCGCAACCTGGGGATCCCCCGCGTGGTGATGGCCGCCGTCCGCACGATCCGTGCCGAGCTGGTCGCCCGCCAGGTGAAGGCGCTGCTCGGGCTCGGGGGTTACGTCACCGTCCCCGCCGGTCTGGCGGCGCGGTCGGTGGGAGTCCCCGTCGCGGTAGCCGAACAGAACGCCGAGGCGGGTCTGGCCAACCGAGTCGTGTCACGTTTCGCCACCCGCGTCTTCGGTTCCTTTCCGATCACCCACCGCCTGCCCAAAGCCGAGTGGGTGGGAAACCCGCTCCGGCGGCCGCTGGCCGAGTTCGACCGGGAGCGGCTGCGTCCCCACGCCCTCGTCCGCTTCGGGCTCGAACCGGACGTTCCGGTCCTCGGGGTGTTCGGAGGGTCCCTCGGGGCGGGGGTGATCAACCGGGCTGTGATCGACATGTTGGCGGCGTGGGACGGGCCGTCGCTCCAGGTCCTCCACCTCGCCGGCCAGGGTTACGAGGAGGTGTCGGCCGCCGCTTCGGTTTCCCCTCATCGATGGGTGGTGCTGGACTTCATCGGCGAGATGGATGCGTTCTTCGCCGCCTGCGACCTCGTGGTCGCCCGAGCCGGGGGATCGGTGGCCGAGCTGACCGCCACCGCCACGCCGGCCATCCTCGTCCCGGGTGGCTTCGGCTCCGGCCGCCATCAGGCCCTCAACGCCGCCGCCCTGGCCGAAGCCGGGGCGGCCGTCGTCGTCACCGAAGACCGCATCCATGAGCTCGCCCCGAAGGTCGAAGCTCTGATGTCCGACTCCGACGCCCGCAGGCGAATGGCCGACGCCGCCAGGAAGATCGCCAAGCCCCAGGCGGCGACGGTCATCGCCCAGGCCTTGATCGAGATGGCATCGACATGACCGATCTCCCCGAGCGCATCCACATCGTCGGTATCGGCGGCGCCGGCATGAGCGCCCTGGCCAAGATCCTCGCCGGCCGCGGCCACCGCGTCAGCGGCTCGGACCTGCGAGCCGGAACGACGACCGACCTCCTGTCGGCGCTCGGGATCGAGGTGTGGGAAGGGAGCCGTCCCGAACGAATAGGCGAGGCCGATCTCGTCGTAGCTTCGTCGGCGGTCCCCGACCGCGACCCGGAGCTGGAGGCGGCGCGCCGCGCCGGCTTGCCGGTGTGGCGGCGCCCGGAGCTCCTCGAGGTGATCACCGAGAAGTGGCCCGTGATCGGGCCCACCGGAACCCACGGCAAGACGACCACGACGGCTCTCCTCGTCACGGGAATCCGGGCCGCCGGCCTCGACCCGTCGTTCGTGGTCGGAGGGGAGCTGGTCGCCTTCGGGACCAACGGCCACCTCGGAGCCGACGACCTGCTCGTGCTCGAAGTAGACGAGGCGTTCGGGACCTTCGAGCACGTCCGGCTCCGCGGCCTCGTGGTCACCAATGTCGAGCAGGACCACATGGACCACTTCGGTTCCCAGGACGAGCTCGAGGAGGCATTCGTCCGGGTGGCGCGTTCCGTCGACGGGCCCGTCATCGCTTGCCTCGACGACCCCGGGGCGGCCGGCGTCGCCGCCCGGGTGGGCGCCGCCACTTACGGCACCTCGCCCGACGCCACCTGGCGGATCCGCGGGTTCGCCCCCGGCGACGGCACGTCTCGCTTCCGCTTGGCGGGGCCGACCGGCGAAGTCCAGGTGAAGCTCCCCCGGCCCGGCCTCCACCTCGCCCGCAACGCCGCCGGGGCACTGGCCCTGCTCGGGGAGCTCGGCCACGACGTGGAAGCCGCCGCCGCCGGTCTGGAGCACTTCGCCGGGGTCAGGCGCCGGTTCGAGCCGAAGGGAACCATCTCCGGCGTGCGGGTGATCGACGACTACGCCCACCATCCCACAGAAGTCGCAGCCACTCTGCGGGAAGCGGCCGAGTTCAGGCCGACCCGTCTCTGGGCCGTGTTCCAGCCCCATCTGTACTCCCGCACCCGTGACCTGCACCGTGAGTTCGGCGCCGCGCTCGCCTTCGCCGACCGGGTGGTGGTGACCGACGTCTACGGCGCTCGCGAGGACCCCATCCCCGGCGTCACCGGCCAGCTCGTCGCCTCCGCCGCCCGGCGGGCCGGCGCCGCCTGGGTCCAGTACCTGCCGCACCGCGCCGACGTCGCCCCGCGAGTGGCGGAACTCGCCGAACCGGGAGACATGGTCGTCGTCATGGGAGCCGGTGACATCACCCTCACCGCCTCCGAGCTCACCCAGGCGCTCCAGCTGCAGATGGCGGAGGGCCCGGCGTGACCAGTTGGGAGCGCCTCGTCTCCTCGGGCCGCGCCCGCCGCCACGTGGAACTGGCGCCGATGACCACCTACAAGCTGGGCGGGCCCGCCGACCTCTACGTCGTGGTGGACCGCATCGAGACACTCCAGGAAGTCGGGGAGGCCTTGCGAGCCGAGCCGATGCCGGTCCTGGTGCTGGGTCGAGGATCGAACCTACTCATCGCCGACAAGGGTTTCCGCGGGGTCGTCGTCCGGTTGGGCAACGAGTTCGCCGAGGCGAGCATCGACTCGGAGGGCATCGTCGACGCCGGCGGGGCAGCTTCCCTGCCCCGCGTGGCCCGGGGCATTTCCGCCGAAGGTCGGGGTGGCCTGGAGTGGGGAGTCGGGATCCCCGGGTCGGTGGGGGGAGCTGTCCGCCAGAACGCCGGCTGTTTCGGAAGGGAAGTGGTCGACGTGCTGGTCGAGGCCCGGGTCGTGTCCCTCGCCGACGGCCGCGACCGTTGGGTGCCAGCGGCATCCCTCGATCTGAGTTATCGCCATTCCGCCATCGCCTCCACCGACGTAGTCGTCGCCGCTCGCTTCCACACCGAGTCCGTGGAGCCCGAGAAGGCGGCGGCCGAGATGCGCAGGATCACCCGGTGGCGGAAGGAACATCAGCCGGGCGGCACACTGAACGCCGGGTCGGTCTTCAAGAACCCGCCGGGCGAGGCGGCCGGAGCCATCATCGACCGCCTCGGGTTGAAAGGGTTCGCCCTCGGACCGGTGCGGGTCTCGCCCCGCCACGCCAACTTCATCGAGGCGGAAGCCGGTGCCTCTGCCGAGGCAGTGCGCCGCCTCATCGACGCGGTGCAGAGGCGGGTGGAGGAAGAGACGGGTATCCACCTCGAACCGGAGATCCAGTTCGTGGGATTCGAGGATGGGGATTGAGATGGATCGCCGCCTGGCCGAACGACGTCGCCGGGTGGCGGAAGACAGGGCTCGTTCCAACCTGGGGCGCCTCATGCGCCTCCTCATCGCCCTCGCCGTCGGCGGGGTGATCGTCTGGTTCATGCAGTCGCCGTTCATGTCGGTGGGTGACATCCACATCGAGGGCGCCCGTCGGGTCGACGTGGAGAAGGTCCTGGCCCAACACGGCATCCACCCCGGCCGTCCCTTGCTCCTGCTCGACGTCGATGGCGCCCGCGACGCTTTGTTGGAGGATCCCTGGGTGGCGGACGCGACGGTGGCGCGAGACTGGCCCACGACCGTCCTCGTCGAGATCACCGAACGCACTCCGGCTGTCGGGATCCGCCTCGCCGACGGATGGTGGCTGGCCGCCGCCGACTCCGTTTTGCTGGACGCGGTCGAGCAACGCCCTGAAGCCCTGCCATTGGCGGATTTCACCCACCTCACTTCGGAGGACGCTGAGGGGAATCTGGATGTGGTGGGAGCGATCGAATATCTGGCGGCGCTGCCCGATCAATACCGGGAAGGTGCGATCGTGACAATGGGGGAGGAAGGTCTCGAAGGGACCGTGGCGGGATTCATGGTCCGGATCGGCCGTCCATTCGACGGGGCGGAAAAGGCCCGGGTGACAGCCGCCATCCTCGATCGAGGGGTGGAGGAAGGGTCGATACTCACGGTGATGGCACCGGCGAATCCGGCTGTTTTGCCACCCGGAGCGGGGGAGGAGTCTTCCCAGGAACCGACCGACGACGCCGAAGGCGGCGACACCACCCAGACCAAGCAACCCTAAACCTCTACTTGAGGGTAAAACTCAAGGGGTTTACGTAAACCTCAACCTCGTGTAAAGCTTCAGGCAACCGGAGCTCACATTTGGAGGTTTGAGATGAACAACCGCGCCGGATCGACCGGTAGTTACCTGGCGGTGATAAAGGTCGTCGGAGTCGGAGGCGGCGGCGTCAATGCCGTCAATCGCATGGTCGAGGCCGGCGTCCGTGGAGTGGAGTTCATCGCCCTCAACACCGACGCTCAAGCCCTGCTCATGTCGGACGCCGACGTGAAACTGGACCTGGGCCGCGAGGTGACCCGCGGACTCGGGGCGGGCGCCAACCCCGAGGTAGGACGCGCCGCCGCCGAGGCTCACCGTGAAGAACTGGAAGAGGTCCTGAAGGGCGCCGACATGGTGTTCATCACCGCCGGCGAAGGCGGCGGCACCGGCACCGGCGGAGCTCCGATCGTGGCAGAGGTGGCACGGAACCTCGGTGCTCTCACCGTCGGCGTGGTCACCCGTCCGTTCGGCTTCGAGGGCCGACGGCGAGCCGTCCACGCCGAGGAAGGCATCCAGGCTCTCCGCGAGGCGGTGGACACCCTCATCGTCATCCCCAACGACCGCCTGCTCGACGTCGGCGACCCGTCGGCGCCGATCACCGAGACCTTCCGGCTCGCCGACGAGGTGCTGATGAACGGCGTCGCCGGAATCACCGATCTCATCACCACCCCCGGCCTCATCAACGTCGACTTCGCCGACGTGAAGACGATCATGGCCAACGCCGGTTCGGCCGTGATGGGCATCGGCCGGGCCACCGGCGAGAACCGGGCCTCCCAGGCAGCCCAGCGGGCGATCAACAGCCCCATGCTCGAGACGTCGATGGACGGCGCCCGCGGCGTGCTCCTCTCGATCGCCGGCCCCTCGAGCATGACCCTGCATGAGGCGACGACGGCCGCGCAGGTGGTCGCCGACCACGCCGACCCCGAGGCCGAGATCATTTTCGGGGCGATCATCGACGACGACCTCGGCGAGGAGATGAAGGTGACGGTCATCGCTGCGGGCTTCGACAAGGGACGTGCGCGGCGCCCCGCCCCCGGCAGGACCCCGGAGCGAGAGCGTCCTTCCGTTCCGGTGCGCGATACCGGCACCACCGAAGAAGAAGACGACCTCGACATCCCGTCCTTCGTCCAGGGATGACCCTCGACGGGGTGGCGTTCACCTCGCCTACCGACGGCGACGCCCGCCACGACCCGGAGGTGCGTCGGCGGGTGTCCGCCCGTCTGGGGATCCCCGACGAATGGGCGACCGTGAATCAGGTCCACGGGCCTATCGCGATTGAGGTGGATCGCCCCGGTGAGGCGGGAGAAGGTGATGCTCTCGTGACCACGGTTCCGAACCTGCCGCTGGCTGTGTTCACCGCCGACTGTCTCGGCGTCGTCCTCCACGGACCCGGGACTGTGGGGGTGGCCCACGCCGGATGGCGCGGCCTGGCGGCGGGAGTCCTCGACAGCACGATCAGTCTCATGGAGAAGGCAGGTGCGGCGCCGACCCGAGCCGAGGTCGGTCCTGGCATCGGCCCCTGCTGCTTCGAGGTCGGCGACGAAGTGGCCGAAGTCTTCCGTGAGGATGTGTCGTCCACGACTTGGGGCACCCGCTCGGTCGACTTGCGGGCCGCCGCTGCCCGGCGCCTGCGCGGCATGGACGTGTGGATCGACGACCGCTGCACCGCTTGCGGCGGAGGGTTCAGTCATCGCCGCACAGGCACGACGGCGCGGATGGCAGCGCTGGGGTGGGTGCCATGAGCCTCCAGTCGGTGCTCGAGAGAGTCGCTGCCGCATGCGAGCGTGTCGGTCGCCGGCCGGAGGAGGTGACGGTCGTGGCGGTGAGCAAGGGCCAGCCGCCGGAAGCCATAGCCGCCCTCTACGAAGCCGGTCACCGCGACTTCGGCGAGAACCGGGCCGACGAGCTCCAGGCCAAGGCCGCCCAGCTGCCGTCCGACATCCGCTGGCATTTCGTCGGCCACCTGCAGTCCAACAAGGCGAGGGTGGTCCGGCCCATCGCCTCCGTGCTGCACTCCTTGGATCGCGAGTCGCTGGCTCTCGCCTGGCTGAAGGGCGCCGGGGCGCCCCCGCCGGCTTACCTCCAGGTCAACATCGGAAGGGAGCCGCAGAAATCCGGGGTCGACCCCGAAGACGCCATAGAGGCGGCCGTGGCCTTCTCCGGGCTGGGCATCCCCATCATCGGAGTGATGGCCATCCTCCCGATCGTCGACGATCCCGAGGACGCCCGGCCGTTCTTCAAACGCATGGTCGAGGTCCGCGACCTGGTGGCAGCGAGAGTGCCGGAAGCGGTCGGCTTGTCGATGGGAATGACCGACGACTTCGAGGTGGCGGTGGAAGAGGGTGCCACCGTTATACGTGTGGGACGGGCTATCTTTGACGCACACAGCACTGCCCCATAGAGGAACCAATGTCGTCATTGCTTTCCAAGGCGCTCGTATATCTCGGACTGGTCGATGAGGACCAGCCCGCATACGACGTGGAGCCGGAGCCGCGGCCCCGGCCGGCGCGTCCCGAGCCCGTTTACGAGGAGCGCCGCACTTCTCCGCCTGCTCCGCGGCGGGTCGAGGGTGTGGGCAGTGTCGAAGGCCGTCGGGTCGAACCGCCCACCCGGGCGGCCATTCCCGGCAGCCAGCAGACCGTTCGCCCGGTCCGGCCGGTCGAGGTGCAGTCCGACGTGCTCGTCGTCGAGGAGTTCGGCGACGCCAAGATCCTGGCCGACCGGGTCCGTGACCAGGTCCCGGTGGTGCTCGACCTCCGCCGCGCCTCCTCCGAACTGGTGCGGCGGGTCATCGACTTCTCCAGCGGCCTCATCTACGCCCTCGACGGCACGATGCGCAAAGTCGGGGATGGCCTGGTGCTGGTGCTCCCTCCGCGGGTGACGCTGTCTCGGGACGAGAAGCGGCGTCTCGCCGATCTGGGCGTGTACCAGCTCGACGACGTCGACTGACGTGGAAATCCTCTGCGTCGCTCTGCGGCTCTACGCCATCGCCGTGCTCGCCTGGGTGATCCTCTCCTGGGTGCAGGTTCCCGCCACCCATCCCCTCGCCCGGGTCACCGTCTTCCTGGATCGGATCATCTACCCGGTGATCCTGCCTCTGCGCCGAATCATCCCCCCGGTGCGACTGGGAGGAGGGGCACTCGACCTGTCGCCGATCATCCTCCTGATCGGCCTGTCCTTCCTCCAGCGGATCATCTGTTGATCCTTGGGTAGCCCCGGTCGGGGACGTATCCTGCAGGAAACCGATTCCGAGTTTCTGAAAGCCGCTTCAGGGAGAAGCCCCTCCATGCCTCTGACACCGATCGACGTACAGCAGAAGACATTCGGGCCCGAGCTGCGGGGCTACAACATGGACGAAGTCGACGACTTCCTCGACGAGGTCGTCGCGACCCTGAAGGACTACGACCAGCGGTTGCGGGACGCCCAGGACCGCATCCGGGCGCTCGAGGCCGAGTTGGCCTCACGCGGCGAGGAAGAAACCGCCATCTCCCGGGCGCTGGTCGCCGCCCAGAAGCAGGCCGACGCCATCATCGCCGAAGCGCAAGCCGAGGCCGAGACCATCCGCCAGAGCGCGCAGGGCGAAGCCGACCGCCTCCTCGCCGAGCGCGACGCCGAGCGCATGCGCCTCACCCAGGAAATCGCCCGGATGCGGGCGACCGTCGCCGACCTGAAGCGCCGGATCGTCGACCTCGCCGCCGCCGCCGAGGCCAACCTCGACTCGATGGACGCGGCGATCGCCGAGGCGGCCACCGACATCGGGTCGCCGGAGGAGCCCGCCGCCGAGGAACTGCCCGTCGACGACGCGGCCGAGATCGGCGACTGGGGCGCCACGTCCGACGACTACGCCGAGCCGGAGGCCGGCTGGGAGGAAGACGCCGCCGAAGCGACAGAGGACGAAGGCGGCTGGGGAGAGCACGGCGACTACGGCGAGCCGTCGCCTGCCGAGGACAGCTCCGAGGAGCCCGGAGGCTACTACGACGACGACGAGGAGACGGCCGAGGGCTTCACGGAAGAAGAACCCGAAGCCAGCACCGACGAGTACGGCGAGTCGGCCGAGGAAGACCCCTCGGAAGAGCCCGTCCACGAGGAAGAGACCGACTTCGGCACCCTCGCCGACCGGATGGCACGGGAGGCGTCGCGGGCCGACATCGGCGACAGCTCCGCCTCGGGTCGCCGCCCCTGGGAACGCGGCTCGGTCTGACCCTCAGACCTTTTCGACGGTCACCACCAGCGCCGCGCCGTCGACTTCCGTCGGCTGACCTTCGAGACCGTCTGCCTGGACCATCTCGGTCGCCAGCGTCTCCCTGGCGATGTAATCGCGGTGGCGCTCCACCGCCTGCCGGAGCCGCTCGTCGTCGGTGGTCCACTGCAGGCGGATCCGGTCCGCCACGTCGAGGCCGGCGGCACGGCGCAGCTGCTGGATGCGGTTGACGACATCGCGGGCCAGACCCTCGGCGATCAGCTCGTCGTCGAGGCGCGTGTCGAGAGCCACAGCCAGTTCGCCGTCCGTCTCGACCACGGTGCCCTCCCGGGGGGTGCGGGTGACGATCACGTCCTCGGCGGTGATCGGGTACCCCGCCACCTCCAGTGCCTCGCCTTCGAGCAGCCGGGCGATCTCCGCGTTGCCCAGGGCGGCGATGGCGGCGGCGCACGTCTTCACATCGGCGCCCAACCGGGGCCCCAGACGGCGGAAATCGGCCTTGGCCGACAGGTCCGCCAGCCCGGCGTCGTCGCGTGACGTCTCGACCGCGTGGACGTTGAGTTCGTCGGCGATCAGGTCGGCATGGGTGCGCACCGCCGCGGCGGCCTTCTCGTCGTGGGTGATCACCGTCAACCGCGACAGCGGCTGGCGCACCCGCAGCGAATGCCGCTTGCGGAGGGCATGACCCGCCGACACCACTCGGCGGACGACCGAGATCGCCGCCTCCAGCTCCCGGTCGATCAGCGACTCGTCGGCCGTTGGGAACTCGGCGAGGTGCACCGAGTCGGGGCCGTCGGCGCCCGGCTCCACGACCAGGTCCTGGTAGAGGCGCTCGGTGATGAACGGCAGCACCGGTGCCAGCACTCGGATGAAGGTGGTGAGCACCTCGTACAGAGTGGCGAACGCGGCCAGCTTGTCGGCGTCGTCCTCGCCTCTCGCCGTCCAGAAGCGACGCCGGGAGCGGCGCACGTACCAGTTGGTCAGGTCGTCGATGAATCCGAGCGTCGGGGGGATGACGTTGTAGAGGTAGTACCCCTCCATCTGCTCGTTGACCGTGGCGATCAGGCTCTGGAGGACGGACAGGATCCAGCGGTCGAGGAGCGGCCGCTCCTGGGGAGGCGGGGCCTGGCGCAGGTCGTCGAGGGTCAGGTTGTCAGCCACCGCGTACGTGGTGAAGAAGGAGTGGGTGTTCCACAGTGGCAGCAGCACCGTGCGGACGACGTGGCGGATCCCCTCGTTGGAGAAGCGGATCGGCTCGGCCCGCAGCACCGGAGAGTCGAGCAGGTAGGCGCGCAGGGCATCGGCGCCGAACTCGGCGAAGACCGCCTCGGGGTCCGGGTAGTTGCGGAGGCTCTTCGACATCTTCCGGCCGTCCTCGGCGAGGATCAGGCCGGAAACGACGCAGTTCTGGAAGGCGGGGCGGTCGAACAGCGCCGTCGCCAGCACGTGCAGGGTGTAGAACCAGCCCCGGGTCTGGTCGAGGCCCTCGGAGATGAACTGGGCAGGGAACGTCGCCTCGAAGCGCTCCTTGTTCTCGAATGGATAGTGGATCTGCCCGTACGGCATCGAGCCCGACTCGAACCAGCAGTCGAGCACCTCGGGGACGCGCTCCATCTTCCCGCCGCATTCGGGGCAGGTGATCGTGATCGTGTCGACGACGTGCATGTGCAGGTCGTCGGGGCGCACCCCCGACAACCCCTCGAGCTCGTCGATCGAACCGACGCAGAGCTGGTGGGAGCAGTCCTCGCACTCCCAGATCGGCAGGCAGGAGCCCCAGTAGCGGTTGCGACTGATGGCCCAGTCGCGAGCGCTCTCCAGCCAGTTGCCGAAGCGCCCTTCGCCGACGTAGGCCGGCACCCAGTGGATGTTCTTGTTCAGCTCCGCCAGCCGGCCGGCCATCGACGACACGTCCACGAACCAGGTCGGGATGGCCTTGTAGATCAGCGGCGTGCCCGTGCGGTAGCAGAAGGGATAGGAGTGGACGATCGTCGACGCCTTGACGAGCTTGCCGGAATCCCGGAGCAGTTCGATCAGCTTGGCGTCGGCTTCCTTCACGTTGACGCCGGCCACATCGGGCACTTCGTCGGTGAAGTTGCCCTGGGCGTCGACCGGATCCACGAGCAGGTCGAGGCCGGCGGCGCGCAGCGCCTCGAAGTCGGCCTCGCCGTAGGCCGGCGCCATGTGGACGAGCCCGGTGCCCTCGTCGGTGGTGACGTCGACCGAGGGGATCACCCGGAAGGCTCCCGCGTCCCGCTGGTCGATGAAGTAGTCGAACGGGGGTTCGTAGCCGACGCCCACGAGGGCTGACCCGGGAGCGGTCGACACGACCAACGCCTCCTCGTCGAACACCGTCGTGACGAGCGATTCGGCGACCCAGTAGTGGGCGCCGTCGTCGGCGACGCGGGCGTAGGTGATGTCCTCTCCGACCGCCACCGCCAGGTTGGCGGGAAGAGTCCACGGCGTGGTCGTCCATATCAACAGATAGTCGCCGGCCTCGGCCGGGCCGGTGGGGTCGGTGACGAGGAGGCGGACCGTGATCGACGGGTCCTCGACGTCTCGGTAGTCGAGGTTGGCTTCGAAGTTGGCGAGCGGTGTGGTCGCGCCCCACGAGTAGGGGAGGACCTTGACGGAACGGTAGATGCGTCCCTGGTCCCACAACTGCTTGAACACCCACCACACGCTCTCCATGAAGGTGAGGTCGAGCGTGCGGTAGTCGTTCTCCATGTCGACCCACCGTCCGAGCCGGCGAACGATGAACTCCCACTCGTCGGCGGTCTCCTCGACCAGCGCCCGACAGGCGGCGATGAAACGGTCGATCCCGTATTCCTCGATCTCCCGGGGCCCGGACAGGCCCAGTTGCTTCTGGACCTCCATCTCCACCGGGAGCCCATGGGTATCCCAGCCCCAGCGCCGCTCCACCCGGTAACCGCGCATCGTCCAGTAACGGGGGACGACGTCCTTCACGACCGAGGCGAGGAGGTGGCCGTAGTGCGGGCTGCCGTTGGCGAACGGGGGCCCGTCGTAGAAGACGTATTCCTTGTCGAGAGGCCTCTCGGAGACGCTGCGGCGGAACGCGTCGATCCGGTCCCACAGGTCGAGGACCTCCATCTCGAGGGACGGCAAATCGACCTGGGCAGAGACCCGCTGGAAGTTCGATCGAGTCACCCTCGAATGGTACCGACATGCCCGTGGGGCGCTCACACCGAAATACCCCAGCACATAGGCGTTTGGGAATGGTTCGGTGTCGACCGGTGTTTGCTATCGTCCTGGCGCCCGAATGGAGGTTTGATGGCCCGCAAGCTGGCCCAGTCGACACTCGACAAGTATCGAACCCGGCTAGAAGAAGAGCGCGAGCGTCTGACCGAGATGATCGAAGAGGCCGCTCAGGCTCTGGAAGAGGCTCGCCAAACCGAGGCCTCGGCGGAGCGGAGCCCCGATCCCGGCAACGCCGAAGCCGGATCGATGAAATTCGAGTACGAAAAGGAGCTGTCGATGCAGCAAAACGCCATCGACCTGCTCCACAAAGTCGAGCACGCTCTCGAGCGAATCGAAAGCGGAGAGTACGGCGTGTGCGAGTCCTGCGGCCAGGACATTCCCACGGCCCGACTCGACGTCCTTCCGTACGCCACGTTCTGCGTGAACTGCGCCTCGCGTCGATGAGCGGGGCCGGGCGAAGGCACCGGCTCACCGTCCGAAACGGGTACGCCATCGCCGTCGGTATTGCGGCGGCGGTGGTTCTCCTCGATGCCCTCACGAAGCGTTGGGCGTCCGCCACTTTCACTTCCGAACCCGTCGACGTCATCGGAAGTTTCTTGCAGTTCCGGTTCGTCGAGAACACCGGAGCTGCTTTCTCGATGTTCCAGGGAGCCGGGGCCCTTTTCGGCGTGGCGGCGATCGTCGCCATCTGCCTCATTCTCTGGTTTCTGCGCAAGCCCCACGGCACGATCGAAGTCGTCGGCATGGGGCTGGTCATGGGAGGCGCCGCCGGGAACCTCGTCGACCGCATCGCCCGCGGACCGGGTCTCCTCGACGGGCCCGTGATCGACTGGATAGACCTCTGGTTCATCCCCACGTTCAACCTCGCCGACGCATCTATAACGGTGGCCGTGGTGGTCCTGTTGATCGGCTCATGGGTGAACGACTGACCTTCACGGTCCCCGAGGAACTCGACGGCGAGCGTCTCGACAAGGTCGTCTCCGTCCTCGGCGCCATGTCACGGGCGGCCGCCCGCCGCATCGTCGACGAGAGCCAGGCGACCCTAGACGGGCAGACACCGCCGGCCCGTCACCGGGTGGCGGCCGGCCAGGTGCTGTCGTTCCCCCCGCCAGAGGAGGCGGAGGGGATCCAACCCGAAGAGATCACCTTCGATGTCGTCTACGAGGACGAAGACGTGATCGTCGTCGACAAGCCGGCCGGGCTCGTGGTCCATCCCGGCGCGGGACGCGATCGGGGGACACTCGTTGGCGGGCTCCTGCATCGCCGGCCCGAGATCGCCGGCATAGGCGATCCCGACCGTCCGGGAATCGTCCATCGCCTGGACCGCGACACGTCGGGCCTGTTGGTGGCCGCCGCCTCGCAGGTCGGCTATGCGGGCCTGCGGGAGCAGGTGTCGCGGCGGGAGATGGTGCGGGAGTACGCGGCGCTGGTGGACGGCCTCTTCGACGTTCCCACCGGCACCGTCGATGCCCCCATCGCCCGGGATCCCAATCGTCCCACACGCCGCCGCATCGATCCCGCCGGCCGACCCGCCCGCACCCACTACCAGGTCGAGCGGTCGTTTCCCGAGGCGCAGATGTCGCTCCTCACCGTGCGCCTCGAGACGGGCCGCACACACCAGATCCGCGTGCACCTGGCGGCCATCGACCATCCACTGGCGGGTGACCCCGTTTATCGCCCCGGCCCCGATCGGGTCGAGGTGCCCCGGCTCTTCCTCCACGCGAGGCGCCTCGGCTTCGCCCATCCCCGGACGGGAGAGCAGCTCACCTTCGAGTCACCGCTGCCAGGCGAACTCGCCTCCGTGCTCGACCGGCTCCGTTGACGCCCGCTGCCTTCTCGTGAAATCGAGTGGTCACTACCGTGCAGGTGGTGACGCCAGATTCACCCGTCGAGCCCGCCACCCGGGTCTGCTATCGGCACCCCGAGCGGGAAACCCGCCTCTCGTGTTCTCGATGCGGAAGGCCGATCTGCGCTTCGTGTTCCATCGATGCCGCCGTTGGCCAGCGGTGCCCCCAATGTGTCTCCGAGGCCGGCCAACAATCCGAGATCCCCGTTCCTCCTCGAGCGACACCCCGACGTCCACGGACCTTGGCCGCGGGTCTCCCTCCGGTGACCAAGGGGATCCTGATCGTCACGATCATCACCTACTTCCTGCAAGGCCAGGTGGGCGGCCTCCTGATCCACGACAGCGGCCTGGTCGCACAGGGTGAGTTCTGGCGGATATTCACGACCGTCCTTCTCCACGCCTCCTTCACTCACATCTTGTTCAACATGTGGGCCCTCTACGTCTTGGGGCCGCAGGTGGAGCGGGGCGTGGGCTCGAAGGCGTTCCTCGCCCTCTACCTCGCCGCGGCGGGGATGGGCGGAGTGGCGGCGCAGTTCCTCACCTCGGGCGGCTTCCGGGCAGTGGGGGCATCCGGTGCCGTCTTCGGCCTCTTCGGCGTGTGGCTCAACCTGGCGGTGCGCCGGCGCAACACGGCGTGGGGCAGATCGCTCCTCAGCCAACTCGGTTTCATCCTCCTCATCAATGCCGCCCTCCCGATCATCTTTCCCCGCATCTCCTGGCAGGCCCACCTCGGCGGGTTCATCGCCGGGTTCCTGATCGGGGAACTGTGGTCTCGGGTGAAAGGACCGCAGGCGGAGCTGATCCGGACCCTGATCGCCGGCGTCGTGGCCGCTGCCGCCGCTGTCCTGGTCGTCACCTTCTGATCGCGAAGGCCCGGTTTCGGGGGTAGGCGACCCTGAGGTGACGACTCGCTAGAGTCGACGGAATCACAGCTATGTCATTCGCTCACCTCCATCTCCATACCGAGTATTCGATGTTGGACGGTGCGGCGCGGATCAAGGACGTGGTCCGTATCGCCGCCGAGGACGGGCAACCGGGAGTGGGGATCACCGATCACGGCGTCCTCTACGGCGTGGTCGACTTCGTGAAAGCGGCCAAGAGCCACGACCTGACGCCGGTGATCGGGATCGAGGCATACCTGACCGAGGGCTCCCGGTTCGACCGGCCGGTAGGAGCGGCCAACCAGCGCTATCACCTGCTGCTCTACGCCGAAAACGAGACCGGCTACAAGAACCTGATGAAGCTGTCCTCGCGGGCGTTCCTCGAGGGCTACTACTACAAGCCGCGGATGGACTTCGAGTTGCTGGCCGAGCACTCGGAGGGTGTGATCGCCACCTCCGGCTGTCTCGGTGGCCTGGTGCCCCAGCTCCTCGGCCCCGACTACGGCCTCGAAGAGAACTCCAGCGCCAAGCCCCGCGACTTCGACGCTGCTTTGGCCGCCGCCGCCAAGTTCCAGGACATCTTCGGGCGGGACAACTTCTTCATCGAGATCCAGAACCACGGCATCCCCGCCCAGCAGAAGATCATGGGCGACCTGCTC
>Ga0207873_1001613_pt1 | contig 20914 bp, 10 predicted proteins | sample BGWIniCompost_FD_187373 | JGI IMG/M metagenome (GOLD analysis project Ga0207873, IMG submission 187373) | Cellulose adapted compost microbial communities from Newby Island Compost Facility, Milpitas, CA, USA - BGW Initial Compost (SPAdes)... ...
CCGCCCCTCCCCCTTCCTGAACTGCGGGCGAGGGCGGGGGCGCCCCCTCCGCCCCCGCCCCTCCACCCGGGAGGCCGCCCCGCAGCCCCGCGCCACCCGGGCGGGGGAACTTCGGGGGCACTGCGGGCGGGGACGGGCGCGGGTTGGTCACCCACCCGTCCCGTATGCTTGCCCTCAAACGTACTCGTAAATGTACCCGTGCTTTTCCTGGGACGCGGCAACCGGGCCCGCTGCAACCCCGGACGCCGCTTGCGCGTCAAAGCATGAAAAGCCACGCACCCACCCTCGCCCTCGCCCTCGCCCTCGCCCTCGCCCTTGCCTTCGCCCCGGCCCGGGGAGGGGCAGGGGGAATGGGAATGGGCCGGGGATGGGCCGGGGCGGTTGCAATCGCCGTTTTCGCGGCGTAGCATGTCGCACCGCTTTTCACCGTTCCATTGTTCTCTCCGCGTGCAATCGTACGCCTGAAACGCCTCCGAGGAGCAGAACCATGCGATCGTCTCTGATCCCCTGGGTATTCGCGGCCGCGCTCGCGGTGCCCATCGGCCCGGGCGCGGCTGCCGCCCAGTCCGCCGCGCCGCCGCCTCGCGCAACGGCAACGGCCGCCGCGGACCCCTCCAAGGAGGAGGGCCTGCCGCTCCAGCCCGCCCGCTGGGCGCGCTTCACGACCAGCCGCGGCACCTGGATCTCGCTGGACGTGAGCCCCGACGGCCAGACCATCGTCTTCGACCTGCTGGGCGACCTGTACACGATCCCGATCACGGGCGGGACCGCCACACGGCTGACGCACGGCATTGCGCACGACATGCAGCCGCGCTTCAGCCCGGACGGCCGGACGATCGTGTTCGTCTCGGACCGGAGCGGCGATGAGAACGTGTGGCTGATCGACGCCGCGGGCGGCGAGCCCTACCCGCTCACCACGGGCAAGGACGCCACCTATCTCTCGCCCGAGTGGACGCCGGACGGGAACTACGTCGTCGTCTCGAAGGGCACGCCGCTCGGCCTCGAAAAGCTCTGGATCTACCACGTCAAGGGCGGGCGCGGGCTCGAGATGGTGGGCGGCTCGCCCGCGCTGCGCATGCTGGGTGCCGCGTTCGGCCCGGACGAGCGCTACGTGTGGTACGCGCAGCGCTCCGGCTCCTGGCAGTACAACGCCATCTTCCCGCAGTACCAGCTCTGGGTGCACGACCGCGAGACGGGCACGCGCACGCCGATGACCTCGCGCTACGGCTCGGCGTTCCGGCCCGCGCTCTCGCCGGACGGCCGCTGGCTGACCTACGGCACGCGCCACGACGCGGAGACCGGGCTGCGCATCCGCGAGCTGGCGACGGGCGAGGAGCGCTGGCTGGTGTTCCCGATCCAGCGCGACGAGCAGGAGTCCATCGCGAACATGGACGTGCTCCCCGGCTACAGCTTCACGCCGGACTCGCGCGCCGTCGTCATCTCCTATGGCGGCGAGATCTGGCGCGTGCCCGTGGATGGCGGCCAGCCGACGAAGATCCCATTCACCGTGAACGCGGAGGTCGCGGTCGGGCCGGAGGTGAAGTTCGAGTACCCGATCGAGGACTCGCCCACGTTCATCGCCAAGCAGATCCGCGACGCGGTGCCCTCGCCGGACGGGCGGCGGATCGCGTTCAGCGCGCTCGACCGGCTGTACGTCATGGACCTGCCGAACGGCACGCCGCGGCGGTTGACGGACCAGAACACGGGCGAGTTCTACCCCGCGTGGTCGCCGGACGGTACCCAGATCGCGTACGTCACGTGGAACGACAGCGTCGGGCACATCATGCGCGTGAGCGCGAACGGCGGACGGCCGGTGCAGCTCACCCGCGTGTCCGGCTACTACCAGCAGCCCGCATGGTCGCCGGACGGGCGGCGCATCGTGGCGATCCGCTCGGACGCGCGCAACCTGAAGGAGTCCATCGAACCGATCGGCAGCGGGCTCGGCGCCGAGTTCGTCTGGGTCAGCGCACAGGGCGGCGACGTCAACGTGATCGGCCCGACGGGCGGCCGCACGCGCCCGCACTTCACAAGCGACCCGGATCGCATCTACAGCTACGGCCCGATCCCGGCGGGCGTCTTGCCGCCGCCGCTCCCCGGACAGACGGTGGGTCCAACCATCGGGCTGGTCTCGACGCGCTGGGACAACACGGACGTGAAGGTGCACCTGCGCGTCACGCGGCCCGCGCCGCTCACCCTGGGCGGCTGGGAGCCGTCGGAAACCTCCGACCTGCTCATGCCGCGCCAGTTCGAGCGCGAGCCGTCTGTCCCGCAGGTGATCGCGGGGCTGGTCATGATGGCGCCGCGTGGCGAGCAGGCGCTCGCGATGGTCGGGCGTGACATCTACGTCGTGACCGTGCCGCGGCTCGGCGGCGCGATCCCGACCGTGGTGCTGACCGCGCCGGACAGCGCTGCGATGCCGATCCGCAAGCTCACGGACATCGGCGGCGAGTTCCCCGCGTGGAGCGCGGACGGCCGCACCGTGCACTGGTCCATCGGCAACGCGTTCGTGAGCTATAACCTGGACCGCGCGGAGGCGGTGGAGGACAGCCTGCGCCGCGCGGGCGCGGACTCGGCCGCGATGGCCGCCGCGGCGTACCGCCCCGAGGAGCTGCGCGTCCGCGTGACCGTCGAGCGCGACATCCCGCAGGGCACCGTGATCCTGCGCGGCGCGCGCGTGATCACCATGCGCGGCAACGAGGTGCTGGAGAACGCCGACGTCGTCATCCGCAACAACCGCATCGCGAGCGTCGGCCCGGCGGGCTCCGGGCCCGCGGATGCGCGCGTGATCGACGTCACGGGCAAGACGATCGTGCCCGGGTTCGTGGACACGCACGCGCACATGTGGAATCTGTGGGGGCTGCACTGGACCCGGCCGTGGATCTACCTGGCCAACCTGGCCTACGGCGTGACGACGTCGCGCGATCCGCAGACCGCGACGACCGACGTGCTCACGTACGGCGACCTCGTCGAAGCCGGCCGCATCCCCGGCCCGCGCATCTACTCGACGGGACCCGGCGTGTTCTGGAGCGAGGGGATCCGCGACCTCGACCACGCGCGCAACGTGCTGCGCCGCTACAGCGACTACTACGACACGAAGACGTTCAAGATGTACATGTCGGGCAACCGCCGACAGCGGCAGCTCCTGATCATGGCTGCGCGCGAGCTGGGTCTCATGCCCACGACCGAAGGCGGGCTCGACTACCGGCTGAACATGACGCACGCGATGGATGGCTACCCCGGCATCGAGCACACGATGCCGATCATCCCCGCGTACGAGGACGTGATCGAGCTGTTCAAGACGTCGCAGACGACGAACACACCGACGCTGCTCGTCTCCTACGGCGCGCCGTGGGCCGAGAACTACTTCTACACGAACGAGAACGTGGTGGGTGACCGGAAGCTCGCCCACTTCACGCCGAAGGAAGAGCTGAACTACAAGATCCGGCGGCGCAACCCCGGCCCCGGCCCGGGCGGCTGGTTCATGAAGGAGGAGTACGCGTTCGACAAGCACGCGGCGTGGCTCAAGCAACTGATCGAGGCCGGCGGCCGCGTCGGCGTGGGCAGCCACGGCCAGCTCCAGGGCCTGGGCTACCACTGGGAGATGTGGGCGCTGCAGTCCGGCGGCATGTCCAACCACGACGTGCTGCGCGCTGCGACCATCCTCGGCGCCGAGGCGATCGGCCTGGGCCGCGACCTCGGCTCCATCGAGGCGGGCAAGCTCGCGGACCTCGTCGTGCTGGACGCGAACCCGCTCGAGAACATCCGCAACACGAACACGATCCGCTACGTGATGAAGAACGGCAGGCTCTACGAGGGCGACACGCTGAACGAGATCTGGCCGCGGCAGCGGCCCGCGCCTGATGAGCCGTGGCGCCACACCGAGCCCGCCGTCGCCAACGGCATCCGGGGAGGTGCACAGTGAGCCGCGCGACCTCGATCCTGCGCGCCGCCACGGCGGCGCTGCTTCTCGCCGGCCTGCCCATCGCTCCTGCGGCGGCGCAGGGCCCGCCCGCGGCACGGCCCGGAGGCCCGGGCGGCCAGCGTGAGAACCCGCTGCCGCTCAACGCGGCGCGGAAGGCGAACTTCACCGCGACCCGCGGCACGTGGATCTCGCTGGACGTGAGCCCGGACGGCCAGACGATCGTCTTCGACCTCCTGGGCGACCTGTACACCATGCCGATCACGGGCGGCAAGGCGAAGCGCCTCACCAGCGGCCTCGCCTACGACGCGCAGCCGCGCTTCAGCCCGGACGGCAAGCGCATCGTCTTCATCTCCGACCGCAGCGGCGGAGACAACGTCTGGGTCATGTCGCTCGACATGGTCGACACGATCCAGGTCACGCAGGGCAACACGAGCATGTACTTCTCGCCGGAGTGGATGCCGGACGGCGAGACGATCGTGGTGAGCCGCTCCGGCGGCCTCGGCGGCGCGGCCAAGCTCGAGCTGCGGCACGTGGACCGGCGCAGCCCGCTGCCCATGATCCAGACGCCGGCCACCATGAAGATGATGGGCGCGGCGCCGAGCCCGGATGGCCGCTACATCTGGTTCGCCGCCCGCTCCGGCGACTGGCAGTACAACGCCGCCTTCCCGCAGTACCAGCTCTACCGGTACGACCTGAAGACCGGGACCATGACGCTGATGACCAACCGCTACGGCTCCGGCTTCCGGCCTGCGATCTCGCCGGACGGCCGCTGGTTGGTCTACGGCACGCGCGAGGGCCCGGAGACCGGCCTGCGCATCCGCGACCTGACCACGGGCGACGAGCGCTGGCTGGCGTACCCCGTGCAGCGCGACGACATGGAGTCCCGCGCGACGCTCGACGTGCTCCCGGGCTACAGCTTCACGCCGGACTCGCGCGCCATCGTGATCTCCTACGGCGGAGAGATCTGGCGCGTGCCCGTGGACGGCAGCCCCGGCACGAAGATCCCGTTCGAGGTCGATGTGCAGCTCGACATCGGCCCCGAGGTCAAGTTCACGTACCACGTGGACACGGCGGCCACCGTCGTCGCCAAGCAGATTCGCAACCCGGTCCCCTCGCCGGACGGGCGCTGGATCGCGTTCACCGCGTTCGACCGGCTGTGGGTCAAGCAGCTCCCGGACGGCGAGCCGCGGCGCGTCAGCAACGCCGAGGTCGGCGAGTACCACCCGGCGTGGTCGCCCGACGGCCGGTGGATCGCCTACGTCACGTGGGATGACCACGCGGGCGGCCACATCATGCGCGCGCCCGCGCCGGGCAACGGCCGCGGCGGCGCGCCCACGCAGCTCACCCGCGTCGCGGCGCTGTACTACAACGTCGCGTGGTCGCCGGACGGCACGCGCATCGTCGCGTCCCGCGCGGCCGCGCGCGAGCTGAAGGAGGCGGCCGGCGCGTTCTTCGGCCCGCTGGGCGGCGAGTTCGTCTGGGTGCCGTCCACCGGCGGCGACGTGACGGTGATCGCGCCGACGGGCAGCCGCGACGTCGCGCACTTCAACCGTAACGAGCCGGACCGCATCTACGCGTACAGCCCGGCGGAGGGGCTGGTCTCGTTCCGCTGGGATGGCACCGACGTGAAGCGGCACCTCCAGGTCCGCGGCCAGCCGCCGATGGGCATCGGCTCACCGGACGAGGAGGATTACGTGTTCCTGCCGCGGCGCGTCTTCCCCGTGCCGAAGAGCGTGTTCGAGGTGAGCGAGCAGGGGCCGACGCCGCCGCCTGCCGCCCTGGTCATGATCTCGCCCACGGGCGACCGCGCCCTGGCGCAGGTCGGCAGCCACATCTACGCGATGGAGGTTCCCGAGGTCGGCGGCACGGTGCCCACGATCTCGGTCGCGAACCCGCAAGGCGCGCCGGTGCAGGTGCGGCAGCTCACGCAGATCGGCGGCGAGTTCCCCACCTGGAGCGCCGACGGCACGACGGTGCACTGGGCCATCGGCAACGCGTTCGTCAGCTACAACGTCGCGCGCCACGACGCGGCGGAGGACAGCGTCCGCCAGGAGAGGCGCGAGGTCGCGCTGGCCCTCGCGCGGGCGAAGGAGATCGTCGACAGCCTCAAGGCCGTGCGCGCGCGCGTCGACAGCCTGACCAGGGCCAACGCGCAGGTGCCGGACTCGCTCACCAGGCGCCTCAACAAGCTGCGCGCGGACTCGGTCCGGGCCGGCGTCGTCGACACGCTCGAGGCGCGCCTGGAGGCGGTGCGTGCGCTCATCGCGCGCACGAAGGCGAGGGCCGATTCCCTCGAGGCCGGCGACACCCTCCCGCTCCAGAAGCCGGACACGGCGCTGTACCGGCCGGATGAGCTCCGCATCCGCGTGACCATGCCGCGGGACATCCCGCGCGGCACGGTCGTGCTGCGCGGCGGGCGCGCGCTCACCATGAAGGAGCACGAGATCATCGAGAACGCGGACATCGTGGTGCGGGACGGCAAGATCGTCGCGATCGGCCCGCGGGATTCGGTCGAGATCCCTGCGGACGCGCAGATCATCGACATCACCGGCACCACCGTCACGCCCGGGTTCGTGGACACCCACTACCATGCACAGTGGCTGATCCCGGAGATCCACCCGACGCAGACGTGGCAGTACCTCGCGATGCTCGCGTACGGCGTGACGACGACGCGCGACCCGCAGACCGCGACGACCGACGTGCTCAGCTACCAGGACCGCGTCGAGACCGGCGGCATGATCGGCCCGCGCATCTTCTCGACCGGCCCCGGCGTCTTCATCAGCGAGAACATCCGCAGCCTCGAGCACGCGAAGGAGGTGCTCACGCGGTACGCGAAGTACTACGACACGAAGACGCTGAAGATGTACATGACGGGGAACCGCCAGCAGCGGCAGTGGATCATCATGGCGGCGAAGGAGCTCGGGATCATGCCCACGACGGAGGGCGGTCTCGACTACCGGCTGGACATCACGCACGCGCTGGACGGCTACCCCGGCATCGAGCACAACCTGCCGATCGCGCCGATCTACGAGGACGTCGTGGAGCTGTTCAAGGCGTCGAAGACGACGAACACGCCGACGCTGGTCGTCTCCTACGGCGGGCCGTTCGGCGAGAACTACTTCTACACGAAGGAGAACGTCCACGACGACCCGAAGCTCCGGCGCTTCATCCCGGAGGCCAACCTGGACGCGCGCAGCCGCAGGCGCGGCCCGGGCGCCGGCGGCAGCCCCGGCGCCTCCGGGTGGTTCCTGGACGAGGAGTACATCTTCCCGAAGCACGCCGAGTTCATCAAGCGGCTGATCGAGGGCGGCGCCCGCGCCGCGGTGGGCAGCCACGGTCAGATCCAGGGCATCGGCTACCACTGGGAGATGTGGGCCATGGCCTCGGGCGGCCTGTCCAACCATGACCTGCTGCGCGCCGCGACGATCTTCGGCGCGGAGGCGATCGGTCTTGGCCAGGACATCGGCACGCTGGAAGCCGGCAAGTTCGCGGACATCCTGGTCATGGACGCGGACCCGCTCCAGGACATCCGCAACACCGTGAAGTTGCGCTACGTGATGAAGAACGGACGGCTCTACGACGCGAACACGCTGGATGAGGTCTGGCCGCGCCAGCGGTCGCTCGCGTCCCAGCCCTGGTGGTCCTTCGGGCCCGGAGACGTGGGAGCGGTGATGCAGCAGTGAGGCCAGGCTGACTTTTCGGCTCCGCGCCCTCCGCGGCTTTCTGTCACGCGGAGGGCGCGGAGTTCGTTTGTTGGGCCAGGGCGAGGGCGAGGGCGGGGGCGAGGGGGGGTTGAGCCTGGTTCTCTGGCGCTGCGGAAGCTACGCGGCGTGTTCAGGGCTCCTTGGATGTCGTGGTTTGCTCCTGGCGAGTCGGCGTTCGCGGGGTGAAGCCTGTCTTGCCCGGCCCCCGTCCGCGGCGGGATGAGCACGGATCCCACCGGCAGAAACCACATTCAACGTGATCGCTGATCCGGGCGAGGAACGTTCGGCTCCGCGAAGAACGCAGCCCGGCCCTCCGCGCCTCTGCGTCTCCGTGTGAGACATGAACTCCGTGTCTCTGTGTGAGCTCAGGGGCCTCCGCGTGACACGGAGCCGCGGAGCCACGGAGGCCACGGAGCCGCGGAGGTCGCGGAGCTTCGGAGCCCCCCGGAAACCGGCTGGCACTCCCATTGCCGCGCCCCCCATACGGCGGGATGACGGCGCACCCGGGACGGACGGATGTGGGGAGCCAGGCGCGGGCTGCTCGCGATTGCGGTCGTGTTGCCGGCGCTGGCGGCGGGGGCGGTGTGGGCGCTGTGGCAACGGTGTGGCCTGGAGGGCTGCCCGGACGTCCAGGTGCTCGAGGAGCTGGCCCACGACCGGGGCGCCATCGTCCTGGACCGCCGGGGCAGGGAAGTGGCCCGCCTGCACCGGACCGAGCGCGTCATCGTCCCTCTCGACTCGCTGCCGGCGTACGTGCCCGCCGCGTTCATCGCCGTCGAGGACCGCCGGTTCTGGACGCACGGCGGCATCGACTGGCGGCGCATCGGCGGGGCGGCGCTCGCCAACCTGCGCTCGGGCAGGATCCGCGAGGGCTTCAGCACCATCACCATGCAGCTCGCGCGCAACGTGTTCCCCGAGCGCCTCCCCTACGCAGAACGCAGCCTGATGCGCAAGCTGGCGGAGATGCGCGTCGCGCACGAGATCGAGGCCCGCTACAGCAAGAAGGAGATCCTCGAGCTCTACCTCAACCGGATCTACTTCGGCAGCGGCGCCTGGGGCATCGAGGCGGCCGCCCGGGAGTACTTCGCCAAGGGCGCGAGAGAGCTGACGTTGCCGGAGGCGGCGCTGCTCGCGGGCATGATCTCCAACCCCTACATCCTGAACCCTCGCACCAATCCTCGCTCCTGCGTGCGGCGCCGCAGGGTCGTGCTCGAGCTGATGCTCGCCCAGGGCGTGGTCACGCCCGCCGAGTTCGCCGCCGCCGACACCGCGCGCCTCATCACCGGCCGCAGCACGCTCCGCGAAGGCCGCCGCGCACCGTACTTCATCGCCGAGGTGCGCCGCCTGATGGAAAAGGAGCTCGGCGAGGCGCTGTACACCGGCGGCTTCATCATCCACACGACCCTCGATGCCGATGCCCAGGCCGTTGCCGAGGCCGAGCTGGAATCGCAGCTCCGGGCCGTCGAGGCCGGCCAGTTCGGCCACTACCGCCATCCCGTCTACCAGCCCGGTGCGAAGCTGGTGAGCCCTGCCGGAACCGCCTATCTCCAGGGCGCCCTGATCATGCTCGACGCCGCGACCGGAGACGTCCTCGCCATGGTGGGCGGCCGCGACTTCTCCGACTCGCGATACAACCGCGCCACCGTCGCCGAACGCCAGCCCGCCAGCACCTTCAAGCCGATCGTCTACGCGGCCGCCCTCGCCAACGGCCATACACCGCTGGACCAGCTCAGCGATCGCCCGCTCCGCCGCACCATCAGCGGAGAGGTCTGGACGCCGCGCAACATGTACGACCGCTATGCCGACTCGATCTCGCTGCGCGACGCGCTCGTCCTTTCCAGCAACGTCGCGACCGTGCGGCTCGCGGAGGACGTCGGCCTCGACCGCGTCGTCGACCTCGCGCGCCGCCTCGGCCTTCGCCGCCGCTTCCCGCGCGTCCCCGCGCTCGCGCTCGGCACGGCCGAGGTCAGCCTCCTCGACATGACCACGGTGTACGCCGCTTTCGCCACGCTCGGCCGCCTGCCCACGCCGCGTACGGTCACTCATGTCGAGGACCGCCACGGCCGCGTCGTGTGGCGTCGCGAGCCCCGCGTGCGCCGCGCGCTCGATCCCCGCATCGCCTACCTCGTCACGGACATCATGCGCGACGTCATCGACCGCGGCACCGGCAAGGCGGTCCGCGCCGTCGGCTTCCGCGGCCCCGCCGCCGGCAAGACCGGCACGTCGAACGACGCGACCGACCTCTGGTTCATCGGCTACACGCCGTCCATCGTCACCGGCATCTGGATCGGCCTCGACCTGCCGCGCAGCATCGGGGCCGACGCATCCAGCGAGCGCATCGTCGCGCCGGTGTGGGGCCGGATCATGCGCCGCGTCGCGCCTGCGGGCGAACAGCCGTGGCGCCCGCCTCCCGGCGTCATCGCGCGCCGCATCGACGATGACGGCAACGCGTACGCCCCCGACTGCGCTCCCGCCCGCGATCTCCGCACCGAGTACTTCCTCGTCGGCAACGCCCCGGAGAGCCGCTGCCGGGATCCGCTCCGCAACAGGGCCGTGCGCCCCGTCCGCCCCGTCCGCCTCGACGCCGACACGGTTGCCGGTACCGCCGCCGGCGCCGCCGACACCGCCAAGCCCGCTGTTGACACCGCCGGCATCGCCAAGCCCGCTGTTGACACCGCCGGCATCGCGAAGCCCGCTGTTGACACCGGCGGCATCGCCAGGCCTGCCGCTGACACCACCGGCACCGCCGCGGACACCGCCGCCGTGCCCGCCGGCCAGTAGGGGCCGGATCAGCCGCGCCCCGCCCGCCGTCCGCGACGGCCACGCGGCGCGGCCTGCGCGCATTCCCCTTGACATTCGAAAGGAGACCCGTCATCCTCTCCCTTCGACGCACGAAAGGAGAGGCGGCGATGGGAGAACGGCAGGAGCGGCCGGACCTGCTCCACGGGACGCTGGACATGCTGGTGCTCAAGGCGCTCCAGCTCGAGCCGATGCACGGCTGGGGGATCACGGAGCGGCTCGAGCAGTGGTCGGAGAACGTGCTGCGGCTGGGGCAGGGCTCGCTGTACCCGGCGCTGTACCGGCTGGAGCGGCAGGGGCTGATCCGGTCGGAGTGGCGGGTGACGGAGAACAATCGGCGGGCGCGGTACTACTCGCTGACGCGGGCGGGGCGGAAGCAGCTCCAGGAGGAGCTGAGCAACTGGGAGCGGCTTTCGCGCGCGATCAACATGGTGCTGCAGGTGGAATCCGTGTAGCGGTCGAAACGTGCACGTCCTCGTGTACGTGGTCGTACTCGTACTCGCACGAGTGCTTCACCCCCGGAGGCCTCAATGGGAGCCCTGCGTGAGGCGTACCGCCGGTTGAGCTGGCTGTGGAGGCGGGCGGAGCAGGAGAGCGGACTGGATGAAGAGATCCGCTTCCACATCGAGAAGCAGACGGAGAAGAACCTGGCAGCGGGGATGAGCCCGGAGGAGGCGCGGCTGGACGCATTGCGCCGGTTCGGCGGGGTGGAGCGAGTGAAGGAGCTGACGCGGGACGAGGTGCGCGTGGCGTGGATGGAGGATCTCGCGCGCGACCTGCGCTACGCCGTCCGGATGTTGCGGAACGCGCCGGGCTTCGCGGCCGTTTCGATCGCGACGCTGGGCGTGGGGCTGGGCGCGGCGACGGCGGTGTTCAGCGTGGTGAACGCCGTGCTGCTGCGGCCGCTGCCGTACCCGGAGGCGGAGCGCATCGTGCGGGTGCAGCAGGTCGACGCGGAGGGACGCCCCAACGCCAACATCTCGGGCCCGAACTTCCAGGATCTGCGCGACCAGAGCCGGAGCTTCGATGCGCTGGCGATCTACGCAGGCGGGACGCCCGTGTCGGTGCTGGCGGATGGCCGGCCGCACCGGGCGAACGTCCTGTTCGTGTCAGAGCGGTTCCTCGACGTGCTGGGCGTGCGTCCCATCGTCGGTCGCGGATTCCTGGAGGAGGAGGCGAGGCCGGGGGGTGCGCCTGCGGCGATCGTCAGCCATGCCTACTGGCAGCGGTGGTTCGGCGGTGATCCCGACCTCTCGGGCAAGTCGCTGCGTGCGGGGCCGTACTCCTATCCCATCGTGGGCGTGCTGCCGCCGGAGTTCGACTATCCCGTGGGCACGGAGGTGCTGGTGCCGTTCCAGCACGATCCCGGCACGGAGAAGCGAACGGCGCACAACTACCGTGCGGTCGGCCGTCTCGCGGCCGGCGTGAGGCTGGAACGGGCGCGTGGCGAGCTGAGCGGGATCGCCCGGGCGCTGAAGGAGCGCTACGGGTCTGAGACGATGATGTCGGACGCGACGGCGATCCGGCTCCAGGACGTCGTCACGGGCGGCGTACGCCAAACGCTGCTGATCCTGTTCGGCGCCGCGGCGCTGTTGCTGCTGATCGCGTGCGCCAACGTCTCGAACTTGCTGCTGGCCCGGGCGGCGGGCCGGGAGCGTGAGCTGGCCGTGCGGCTCGCGCTCGGCGCGGGGCGCGGCCGGATCGTGCGGCAGATCGCCGCCGAGTCGCTGGTGCTCTGCGCCGCGGGCGGGGCGCTCGGCGTGCTGATCGCGTACGGCGGCGTCGCGGCGCTCCTGGCGTTCGAGCCGGGCAACCTGCCGCGCGCACGCGAGGTCGACGTGAGCTGGGCGGCGCTGTCGTTCGCGCTGGTGGCCGTGCTGGTGTGTGCGCTCGCGCTCGCGGTCGTGACGAGTTTGCGCGCGGCCGGGCGGGAGATCCACGGCGCGCTGACGGACGCGCAGCGCACGCTGGCGGGCGGCCGGCGCAGCCAGCGGGTGAGGAACGGGCTCGTCGTCGCCCAGATCGCGACGACGCTGGTGCTGCTCGCAGGGGCCGCACTGCTGGCGCGTAGCTTCGCCCGGGTGCTCGCGGTGGATCCGGGCTACCGGACGGAGCAGGCGTTGCTTCTGGACATCGCGCTTCCGGCGATGGGTGATTGGGAGGAAGGTCGGCTCCAGGCCGCGTTCCGGGAGGAGTTGATGACGCGGCTGCGGTCGCTGCCCGGCGTGGTCGAGGTGGGCAGCATCAGCGCCCTCCCGCTGGGCAACGTCGGCTTCTACCCGGACGGCCTATTCATCGAGATGACGCGGCCGGACGAGATCCAGAGCTTCGAGGATTTCCAGCGGCTGGACCCGACGGATAGCGAGCGTGTCGGCGATGCTGGTTTCCGTGTCGTGAGCGCCGGCTATTTCCGCGCGATGGGGATTCCGCTGGTGCGCGGCCGGCTGTTCGAGGAAGGCGACGTGTACGACGCGCCGCACGTGGCCGTGATCAGCGAGACGCTGGCGCGCACGCGGTGGCCGGGTGAGGACCCCATCGGCCGGTACATCCAGTTCGGCAACATGGATGGCGACCTGCGCGCGTTCCGCATCGTCGGCGTCGTGGGCGACGTGCGGGAGGTCAGCCTGGAGTCGCGGCCCGAGCCGTTGTTCTACGCCGACCACCGCCAGCGGCCCCGCCACGCCTCGCACAGCAGCATCGTGGTGTACGGGACGGAAGACGCCGCGATCGCCAGCGCGGCGGAGCGGATCGTCCGGGATCTGGATCCAGAGGTGCCGGTGCGCGTGCGCCGGCTGTCCGAGGTCGTCGACGCCTCGCTCGCCGGCCGGCGGTTCAGTCTGCTGCTGCTCGGCCTCTTCAGCGCCGCCGCGCTGGTGCTCGCGACGATGGGCATCTACGGCGTCGTCTCGTACCTCGTCGCGCAACGCACCCGCGAGATCGGGATTCGCATGGCGCTCGGCGCCGACGGCGGTGCCGTGCAGCGACTGGTGATCGGCCGGGGCGCGGCGCTGGTGGTTGCGGGCGCGTTGATCGGCCTGGCCGCGGCGCTCGGCCTCACGCGCCTGCTCGCCGGCATGCTGTACGGCGTCAGCGCGACGGACCCGGTCACGTTCATCGTGGTGGTCCTGGTCGTCGCTGCCGCCGCGCTGCTCGCCAGCTACCTGCCCGCCCGCCAGGCCGCGCGGCTGCCGCCTGCCGTGACGCTGCGCCTGGGGTGAGCGCTACTGGTGGCGCGCCACGGCGGCCGCCGGCGACCGGCGTCCCGGGGGCGGGACGCGGTACCCCCGAGATGCCGTTCGCCCGGCGCGCCGCGCCAGCCGCTCAGGTGCTGCTCCTCGCAGCGACCGCCGCCGCCGCGGCTGCCGCCAGCTCCTGTGCCCGCTGCGCGCGCCTCTCGGGCATGTCGACCGGCGCTGGACGCACCCGCAGGAGCGCCTCCTCGATGCCCCTGAGCGCAGCCGCGACGACCTGATTCCGCAGCGCGGCGATCCGTACATCCTGCACCGCCTCCACCTCGATGGCGCGGGCCTGCGGCTCCTCGTCCGCACGCGGCGCCACCACGCGCGACGGCGCAGGTGCGGCCCGTGCGTTCAGCGCGCGATGGAACGCGAAGCTGTCGAACTCACGGTCCAGCTCGGCGATGACGCGGCGCGCGATGGCCCGCATCACGCGGCGCATCGGACGCGCCGGCGGCGGAAGGGCTTCGTCGTCGGCCGGCTCCGCGCGGACCAGCGCCTCGGGGCCGAAGCGCTCCGCAGCGCGGCGAATCGCTTCCGGCATGTCCTCGAGCACCTCCTGCGCGAGCCGGTTGCGCACCTCACGCTCCAGCGTGCGTTCGAGCGAGTCGGACACGCGGATCCGCGCACGCTCCTGCTCCGGCGCATCGATCACGTCGATCCAGCGCCGGTCGCCGCAGATCTGGTCCCACTCGAACACGAGGTGCCCGAGCCGCTGCGACAGCGCGAGCTCGTCTTCCGTGAGCGTGACCTCGAAGCGGCGCGCCACACCTTCCGGGTCCACCAGAAACTCCTCCAGGATCTCCGGCTGGACCAGTGCGCGCTGGAGCCGTCTGCGACGCGGGATCTCCCGCACGTCGATCGCTGCGTCCGGCGCCGCGGCGTGGCCGCGCACTTCCGTGCGTGCTGCCATACGTCCCTCCATGCTTGTGGGGAAAAACGAAAGGGCCCTCGGCTCGTTCAGCCGAAGGCCCTCGACAGCGCGGCGCGCTTCGTCGCCACGCTACGTCCGCCAACATACGCCGTTGACGCTCGCTGTCAAGCGCACCCGCATCTTCACGCTGATGCGATCAGCGTCCGCCCGCGCGCCAGCGTCCGGCCAGCGCTGCGAGCGGCGACGCGACGGACTGGAAGCGCACGAGCTGGACGGCGTCGGTCCCGCGGATCGATGCGAGCGGCATCAGCCCGCGCTCCATGATGCGGGCCGCGGCGCGTTCCGTCATGACGATCTCCGCGCACGGCTGCAGCTCGGCCTCGCCTTCGCGATCGGCGACGTAGAGCGGAAGCTTGTCGATGGTCGCCGGGAGGCCGGGCCGCAACGCCCAGCCCGCCTGCGTGAAGGCCTGGCCGAGCAGCAGCGCGCACGCGATGGCGGGATTGCCCCACAGGTAGTGCTCGTGCGCGGGCGGGCCGGCAAATTCCTCGAAGTCGAACGCCTCGCATGATTCGCCTTCTTCGCCGTACGGCAGCCGCAGCAGGAAGCGGGGCAACGCGAGTCCGACATGCGCGGCATCCGCCGTGGCGCGGAACGCCTCGAAGCGCGGGTCGGGCGGCAGCGTCCAGTCGTCGGGGTCGGGCGTGGCCGCGAGCGATGCGCAGCCCGCGAGGCGTGCGTCCGCCGCCGCGATGAACACGGTGCCGGCCGCGCGCGCGATCCGCGCGATGCGCGCGAGCAGCGCCGCGTCGTCTTCACCCGCGCCGAAGGTGTACGCGCCTGCGAGCACCGCCCAGGGCGCGCCATCGATGCCGTTGACGGCCAGGCGCCACAAGCTGGAGCGTTCTGTGCCCTCGTCGGTCGCCAGTTCACGATCGAGCATCGCGCGTGGCACGTCGACAAGGTAGACCCGCAGCGTGCCATCCGTCTCGAGGCGCCGCGTCAGGAAGTCCACGCCGCGCCACAGCGCTTCGAGCGCCTGGAACTCGGGGTGATGCAGCAGCGCGCGCAGGCCATCCACGAGCAGCGCGTCCACCTGGGCCACGAGCGCGGCCTGCTGCGGGTCCTGGTCCCGTACGAGGTGCGGTGCGACGATGCGCCGCACCAGCGTCGCCAGCTCGTCCTCCGGCGCTGCGGGCAGCCGTTCGAGCGCGGGGCCGGGCACGTCGGCGAGGATCTGCTCGAGCAGGTTGCCGGGCACCGGCCGTGCGGCTGGCGGCGCCGGCTCGGTCGCGGATGCGGGGGGCGCAGCGCCGACGTCCGTGCCGCGCAACGCGCGTGCGGCTTCGGCGAACGTGCGCGGGTCAGCGAGCCGCTTGCGCAGTTGCCAGAGCGCGGCGAACGCCGGCACGCGTTCGAGCAGGCGGTCCGGGTGGAAGTCGTCGAGCTCGCGGAACGTCACCTCGATGGCCGGCGCATCTCCGGGCCCGGTCGTGATGCGCAGCGCGGGCGCGAAGCGGGCGAGGACGTCGTCCAGGTCATCGCGATCCACGCGGACCGGCCGCGGCGCGCCCATCTCACCTGGCTCGCGGCCGGCGCCGCGGAAGTCGCCGAGCAACGCGATGTGGAACGGAGTGTCCGGGGCGAGCGGGACGGGCTCCGGCTCCCGGCCCAGGCTCACATCGAGCTGCACCCGGCTGCGGGGATCGCGCTCGGTCATCGTCTTCCCCCTGACGTGTTGTCGCGCACATGCAGATCCGGCCGCGTGAGACTCGACGCGGCCGGTCCGTCCAGGAGTGCGGTGAGCGGGGCGGGGCGGAGCAGGCGGGCAGGACCCGCGCGCTCACTTGTGCCGCGTGACCGCTTCGTGAATGGCCTTGAGCGCCTCGGTCGCTTCGGTGAGCCGCTTGACCTCGGCTTCGAGCTCGCGGCAGCGCGCCTCGAGCCCCCTGCGCTCGGCGGCGGCGGCTTCGAGCTTGCTCTGGAGGTCGGCGACTTCGGCTTCCCGCGCGGCCACCAGCGCCCGGACACGTTCCAGCTCGTGGGTGAGGGCCGCCTTCTCCGCATCGCGCTGGTCGAGCGCGGCCTCGGCCTGGGCGAGCACGGCCGCCTGCTCCTCGTCCAGGCGGCGCCGCTCGGCGAGCTCGGCAAGGACCTGGTCTCGCTCCGCGGCCACGGCTTCGGCTTCCGCCACAGCGTCATCCGCGATCCGCGCGCGTTCCTCCGCTCGCGCCTCGGCGGCCATGCGCGCCGCCCGCTCGCGCGCGACCTCGGCCTCCGCACGCGCCAGCGCGCTGCGCACCTCTTCGAGCTCCTCGGCCAGCCGGGTGCGTTCCTGGATCGCGTTCTCCAGCCGCGCGCGCAGGTCGTCCACCACCTCACGGACCGCAGCGGCCGCGCGCGCGGGCTCCAGCTCCTCGACCGGCGGACGCGCCGCCGCGGCCAGACGCTCCCGCAGCGCCGCGATGCGCTCGCGAGCGCTAGTCAGGCGCGAGGGTTCCGATCTCGCGCTCTCCGAAGTCGGCGGCTTCGGCTCGGCCGGCACCGCGACCGGGCGGACGGGCACGTCGGGCACCGATTCCAGCACGGGCTGGATCCGGTTGACCGGCGCGGCGCGGCGTTCGGGTGCGAGGGTCGTCAACGGCGCGACCGGGCGATCCGCCTCCGCGTTCCGCGTCACGACAGCCGCATCGGCTCCGTTCGGGGCTTCCGGCTGGTCCGCCGCTTCCGGCTCCGCGGTCAGTTCCGTCAACACCCGCCCGATCGCCGTCCGGGGCTTGCGAACCGGGACGTTGGCTTCAAAGCCGCTCTTCATGCGATCCGCTCCTCCGCGCCCACGACCGGGACGCACTGAACTTCGGAAATCAGCGCATCCACGTCATCGGTGCCCTTCGACGACGGGGCGAACGCCGAGATCGGCATGCCCGCGCTCGACGCCTGGGCAAACTGCGTGGACTGGCGCACGATCGTCTTCAGCAGGAATTCCGGGTAATGGGTTTCGAGCGCATGCTTCGCCTCGCGGGCGATGCGCGTCGTCGGGTTGTACTGGTTGAGCACGACGAAGATCCGCTCGAGCGTGTGGCCGAGATCCTCCTCCAGCTCGTTGATGGTCTCGAACAGGAGCTTGAGGCCACGGAACGAGAGGAAGTCGGGCAGCACCGGCACGAAGAGGTCGTCGGCTGCGATCAGCGCGTTCAGGTTCAGCAGCCCGAACGACGGCGGCGCATCCATCACGATGTACTCGTAACGATCCGCCACGGCCTCGAGCGCCTTCTTGAGCTTGAACTCGCGCGCGGCCATCGGCATGAGCGCCATGTCCACGGTGGTCATGCCGAGGTTCGACGGAATGAGGTCGAACTCCTCCAGCGCCGTGTGGAGCAGCACCTCTTCGATCGGCACGCGGTTGACCAGCACGTCGTACAGCGTACGCTCGCACTGCTCGCCGTCGATCCCCAGGTGCTGCGTGGCGTGGCCCTGCGAGTCGAGGTCGATGAGCAGGACGCGATGGCCCAGCTCGGCCAGCCGGTACGCGTACGCCACCGAAAGACTGGTCTTGCCCGTGCCGCCCTTGAAGTTGAGGAAGAGCTGGTGGCGCAGCGGCTGCCGGGCGGGGTAGCGCCCGAGGACCTTCCGGTACGCCGAGATGTGCTCCGGCCCGTACGTCTCCGGGGGCGGACCCGCGAAGCCGAGCTCCGGCCGGGCATCGGCTTCGGCGAGCTGCTGGTCGGTAAGACCCAGAATCCTGGCGAAATCCTCGCGCCGGTATCGGATCTCCACGCCGCTACCTCTGCATCGGGGTCGAGGCCGACATCGCGGGCGTTGCCTCAGGCCACCGGTCGGATGGCGCTGAGCACGCCGGACTCGTCACTCGGCCGGCGCGCCTCGCCGGCACTCGGCGGGAGGTGGCGGAGCACCTCCAGGACCACGCGACGGACCTGTGGGTCCGGATCGACGCGCACTGGCTCGAGCAGCGAGCGCAGCGGCAGCCCTTGCGCGGCCGCCGCCGCGAGCACCACGCGACGGCGCACGCGTCCATCCGGATCGTCGAGTCCGGCGCGAATGAACGGCTCGAGCGCAGCGGCGTTGCGTCCGAGGAGCAGCCCGAGCGCCTCGTACGCAACCGCGCGCACGGCCGCGCTTCCTGCTTCCGTGCACGGGCGGATCGCCTCCAGCACGGCCTCCTCGCCGCAGGCGCGGACGCACCGGCGCAGCTCCATGCGCAGCGCGAGGATGTCGGCGTTCTCCACCGCCGCAACCAGAGCGCGCAGCGGCTCTGGCACGACGCGCGGCTCCGCGGGCTGCTCCACGGCCGGCTCCGCGGGCGCGGTGGGCTCGACATCGACGTCGCTTTGAGACGCGTCCGCTGTGACGTCGATGCCGTCGCCGCCGTCATCATCCGCGGCCAGGACGACGGGGCCGTCCTCGGGTTCCGCGGCGAGGATGATGGTCGCTTCCTCCGTAGCGGAGTCGAGGTCGTCCACCTCGTGATCTGCGGCGAAGCCGACCGAGGCTTCCTCACGATCCACTGCGGAGTCGACGTCGTCGCGATCGTGATCTGCGGCCAGGCCGATCGGGGCCTCCTCACGGTCCTCGGCGAAAACGACGTCGGTGCCATCGCGCTCCGCGACGGGGGCAGCTCCGGCGTCTTCGCGAGCCGCGCCGAAATCGAGGTCATAGACCTCGTGATCCTCGGCGAGGATGACGGGAGCTTCCTCACCGTTCATTGCGGAGTCGACATCGTCGCCGTCGTGGTCCGCTGCGGGCTCGACGTCGTCGGCGTCGTGATCCACGCCTGACGCGACGCCGTCGGTGCCGTGATCCGCGGCGGAGGCGACGAGGACCTCCTCGTGATCGGGGACCGAGTCGGCGTCGGCGCCCTCGTGACTCCCGGTGAAGTCGAAGTCAGCGCGCCACGGATCCGCAACGTGAATCGGCGTCTCGAAGTCGTCCGCGGGCTCGACGGCGCCCTCGGCCTCGATGTCGGTTGCGTCGTGATGCGCGGGCTCGCCGTCTTCTGCGGCGGCGGCTGTGATCGGCCGCAGCGGGAACTCGAACAGCGGGAGCTCGTCGATGCCGTGCTTGGGCTGCTGCTCCGCATCGCCAGCGGCCGCGATGCCTGTCGGGGCTGCGGGCTTCGCCGCGTTCCCGTTCAGCTCCGCCAGCACCTGGTCCGGGTCGATCCCGGCCATGGCGAGCCGCCGGCGGTACGCGGCGTCCCGGCGCTCCGCCTGCGTGCAGCGAGACTCGAGGTCGAGGATCTCGCGACGCAGGTCGGACAGGTACCGGGCGAGGTCGATCGCCTCCGGATCGTCCCGCCGCACGTGCGCCTGCCACTCGGCGAGGTGGGAGAGAATCGTCTCGCGGGTCGCCTCCAGCTCCTCGACCCGCTCACGCAGCCTCGCGGCCGCACGCTCGTTTGTGTCCGCGCGGTGACGCTCGACGAGGATCTCGCGCCGGAGACGGACAAGCTCTTCCGCGTCCTCGCGTGCGTCCGGCTCGAAGAGCTGGCCTTCGAGCTGCGCGCGCAGCGCTTCGGAATGCTCGAGGCGGCGGTGCAGACTCGCAATCTCGGCCCGCGCCTCCGCGAGCTCCTGCATGGCGGCGCTGTACCGGCGCGCGTGGTCGGCTTCACGGGCCGCCGCGTCGGCGAGTCGGGTCCGGGCGAGGTCTGCTTCGACGCGTGCGCTCTCGAGCTGAGACCGCAGTTGCGCCAGCCGGCACTCCAGGAGGAGGATCCGTTCGTCGCTGGCGGTGGACGCCGGGTCCGTCGGGTGACGGGGAGTCACTGCGATCGGTTGGAGTCCCGCGTCGTCGCGCCCATCCGTCATCTACGGTTCCCGAGTCGGCAGATTGATGGGGAAAAGGCGGGGGTGGAGGCACGCCCCCGCATGCTCGGCCCCCAACCTAGGTACGGGCGTCCGGCGGGGCAAGGCCGGCTCGCTGGAGTCGCGCAACGGGGTCGAGTGGGCGGGTGTGGCCGTGCCGGTCGCGCCGATCGGTCCCCTATTGGAGGCTCGCCCCGGACGCGTCCCCACCCTATGTTGCGGGCGAGCATTTTCGGATCGAGGGCGGCGAACGTCTCGCGTACGTCGGTCACCAATGGCGCTCACACGGAGGAGGGGTCGATGGCCGAGAGGACCACACGCACCGTGATCCTCGGCGCTGGCTTTGGCGGGATCGCCACCGCGCTCGCGCTGCGTCAGCGGCTGGGCGACCGGCACGAGATCGTGCTCGTGGACCGGCGCGACCGCTTCTTCATGGGGCTGCGCAAGCTGTGGGTGATGGTGGGGCTCGCGGAGCTGGAGGAGGGCGTCCGTCCGCTCGCCGCGCTGCGCGAGCGCGGCATTGACGTCCGCCGCGCCGAGGTCACGCGCATCGA
>Ga0207873_1001614_pt1 | contig 20910 bp, 21 predicted proteins | sample BGWIniCompost_FD_187373 | JGI IMG/M metagenome (GOLD analysis project Ga0207873, IMG submission 187373) | Cellulose adapted compost microbial communities from Newby Island Compost Facility, Milpitas, CA, USA - BGW Initial Compost (SPAdes)... ...
AGAAAGAAGAATTGCAACAGGCAACATGTGTGGAACTGGCTCAAGTTGTTCTTGCTATATCTGGACATGGGGACAGACAGGATGCGGTTCACATTATTTTTGGCTAGGGATGGAGGTTAAGTTAACAGCGCCAGCCAGAAACCCAGAACACATTAAAGAAAAGAGGCGCCTCCGGCTGGTGGCACCTACTGAACAAAAGATATTGCAGCTATTGACAGTGCCTTTTGGCGTTCTTGCGACTTGCTGCTATGTTGTCTACAAGTGACTTGACCTTGTAGCTGCAGTACAGGTTCACCTTGATTCCTGCATAATTCCACATAAATGCAACAGGGATGCTTACCAGTGCTCCCCTCAGAAACTGATCGGGTGTAAAATTCATCACAAACAAGTTCCACGGTAGAAAGACTGCCTGCCCCACAGCATGACTGACTAGTGTAACGATCATGTACTCTTTGACTTTGTCTTTTGATATTACTTTCTTAAGAGACATTGTTACAGTATTTCGTTAGTGAGATTATAATAAAACGTATTGACAACCTTGCGATCTGCATTTGGAATAACATAACATCTCAAGATGCACTCAGACAAGGAATATCCATCATTTTTTCATAGCCGCACTGTGCAATTATTCTGAATCCCCTCTCATGTTGAAAGCCATTAGAACGCTATTTTGCTAATCGCAAGCTCCTTGATCCTTGCAACGTTTTTACTCTCGTTACAGTCCATTAGTATGGTGAAACCTGCATTCGGCGCATCTCCTCCAAAGCGGAGACCGCCGCCATCCATTTCAAAAGATCCCAAGCTAGTGCCGGATGCCAACGGGGTAATGATGTACAACTATGGAGGCAAGATAGGCAAAGTCTACAATCCCAAAGTCGTGGCCGTGGAAGGGCTGAGGTATTATCACAACTGGCAATACTCCCACAGCGGCAACAACGAAGCAAAAGACTGCTTTCTCAATTCTGCTAACTGGCTTGTAGACAATGCAACGTCGAAGCAGAACGGAAAATGCCTAATATGGGAATATAATTTCCCGTGGATGTTCTACGGAGGAATCAAGCCCCCGTATTCCTCCGCGTTGGCACAGACGGAAGGCGCTGAACTGCTTGCAAAAGCCTACTTGGTTACAAGTGATGAGAGGTATCTGAGTGCAGCGCACAAGGCAGTGGCTGCCCTTTTAATCGACTATGACGATGGCGGAGTGGTCAGCCTTGAAGATGGTGGCGATTCCCTGTTTCTGCACCTTATCGCAAAGCCGGGATTCAAGAAGATCTATGTGTTAAATGGGCATACTGGAGCCCTGCTGCATCTTTGGAAATACTACAAGATAACAAATGACGCGGTTGCCAAAGAAATATTTGACAAGGGCATGAACTATCTGAGAAATCACCTGGCAGAATTTGATGCAGGCAATTGGTCCTATTATGATAAGGTTGGCACGAGGGCTATGGAAAGCTACCATAAAGGGCAGATCAAGCAGCTAGGCTATCTGCACGAAATTACAAAAGACCCAGTTGTCGAGAAATTTCGACACAGGTTCTTGGCTTATTATACTCAAGAGCAGCGCAAGTAATAATAATAATGATGATGACGCCGACACGCTAGCGCGAGTAGATGAAATTAATCAGGTCAAAGAGGATGATCAGTCCATTTGAATGCCTTGCAAAGCTCATCATCTCACAAATGTAGCAATAATCTTGTTTCCACACCTTGTTATGTTTGACACACATATTCGATACATTACTAAATTCGAGCGAGATTTGTGTCTCCGAACCCATAAATTTAGTGTATTGATGCTATCGGCATGAATGGAATGCATGCTCACCTAGCCAGAGTCGAGCATGCATCATCAAGGAAAATTGTACTCATTTCAGCGATGGCAATAATAGCTGTCATAATAGTGGACATACTGGCAACCCGGCAGATGGTTCCATATGATGCGTCGTCCGGCGCCGCGATATTTGCGCTGAACATAATCGTTGCTTATGGAATTGGCTCGTACATTATCATGAGATATGTTGGTAGAGTGAGTCGCGACGTCAGGAAAGGCTCTGCATTCCTAGACGCTATTTTCAAGATAGTGGTAATAGTGCAGATTGTACTGCTGGCAATTTTGACTGTGATGTTCGTGGAATTCTATTATTACAATATCAGCGTCAGATACCTGACATATTCCGTTTTCGCTATCAGCACCATAGCAGCCACAGTCATAATGGGCATGGCCAGCTTCAAGTTCTTCTCTTGGTACAGGTTGTCCCGCGACAGCAGGAATCATCGCAGGAACCGACTGATTCTTGTCTGTGGGCTTGCAGCCATGTCGATTGCGACTGCAATGATATTTGATGCGACTGCAAAGCTAGGTCTGGTAAGGGCCGTGGAAGAGGAGTCTCCACCTGGCACAGTACTGCAAGAATCCTTCATTTACAGAACCGATGAAAGGTACCAGGGAGAGGTTCAGTACAAGGTAGCCACGCCAGATACCACGACGCTCTACATCGTACCATCGTCTATCAGAATGCTTTACCATTTTGTAAACGGCTGGATTCCTATAACTGTCTCATTTGGATTTACGTGGGCTATCACCGGTATTCTCCTGCATCAATATCACCAGAAAAAGGGCGGGCTACCAATATTGTCCATAGCATTGATCCTACTTCCGCTAGTGCTATACATGGTAGGTAGGACGGTCGATCTATATACCGCGTTAACCGGCAGGATATGGCACTGGGAGGACTTTGCAAACCCGTTCCTCCTCAAAGGCATCTTCAGGGCGGGCGCGATTGGCGGGAGCATCATGTTTGGTGTCGCGTTTTTTGTAATTGCAAGAGCCGTAGCTTCGGACAACATGATCAAGGATTTTCTGATAATCGCCGCAATTGGCGCCGCAATGATAGGGCTCACGCTTTCCCCCTCTGCACAACAGCAAACCTTCGGAGTGGCCGGCCGGTCGCTCATGATGTTTGCATCATTCATGCTGGTCTTTGGATTCTATCTTGCCGCGGTGACAGTCGCCCAAGACAGAAGCCTCAGGCGATCGATCAAGGCGGTAACAGGATCCCAAGTGATAAGCAGTATAGCAGCAGCTCAGCTTGAATACGAAGTTGAAAAAAATGTCCTAAATGTCATAAAGAAAGAGAGGAGCTTGATAGAAAAGCAGACAGGTGTACAGCCACCATTGGAAGAGGATATCAAACTGTACATGAATAAGGTCATACAGGAGCTAAAGCAGCGAGAAGAGAGAAGGACGAGCGATGGTGCCGTAGCTTAGCGCCGCTCAAGAGTAAGAGAATCTTGATTTTGGTGATCAAAGATGCAATTATTGTGGTTGCATCTCTTGCCATCATCCTCTCGCACCCCCTCACCCCACTATGCAGCTATTACTACGCTACTGCTACAGCATCAGCCAAATGATTCCCCACAATATCTTCATGGAGAGCAGGCCGGTTCTTGCTTCCTCTGCAAGCTTTTCCTTGAGCGCCATGCGCACGTGTGACGGCAACCTGCTTTTCCTGCGTGCCAAGGTCTTTCTCTTTGCTGGCTTATCATCGACGGTGTTCTTTCCGACTGTATTTGACCCCGAAGTAAGGAGTATAGCCCTTGCCTGGCCAAGCATCCTGTAGAACCTATGGTCCCGCGTGATGAGCACTTCGTCTGCGTGCATCATCATGGCGATCTCTTGGTCCTTCAGTGCGGAGTTGATGTCTGCCACATGCCTTACCACCAATCCAGTGTTTCGGAGACCATTCGCAAAGTCCCTTGATACGCAGGCATCTATGATTACTCTCCTGCCATTGATTCTATCAAGCAGGTTCGAATCTATCATTAGCTATTCCTATAGTGTATGAACATACTTAAGTAAGCTATTGCAATTCTTGGAAAAGACATTCAAAAAAGATTATTACTGCTCGGACAACTGACAATTGTCAGTGGAAGTCCTTGGGGAGCTACTGCAAGACCACCCATATGTCTGGGTCTTGTTGATAATATTTGGGCTAAGCGCGGCGCCCATACTCACGCCTCCAACTTGGATGGTGATAGCATCGGCACATACACTCAGTGACAATTCCCTCGATCCCTTCTTGCTCTCTTCGATAGGGGCCACCGCTGCCACTGGCGGTCGGCTACTGCTTATGAAATACAGCTCCATTGGGCGAAAAAAGTTGAACGAAAAGAGAAGGTCCAGCCTAGAAAGATTGCAAAAATACTTGCAGAGAACACGCTTTGGATATTTCGCCGGCACCTTCATTTTCGCATTGACACCTCTTCCAAGTAACATGCTGTTCATATCATATGGTTTAATGAGCGCACGCTCCGTGGGCATAATCTTTGGGTTCTGGGCAGGCAGGTTCATAGTATATCTGACAATGATATATGTATCGGGCTATGTGTTTCAGCCACTATCCCAGATTCTTGGGGACAACCTTCTCGCAGTAATAATCACAGACATAATCGGAGTCGGCATGACCGCTGCCATATTACTAGTTGATTGGGATAGGGCAATAACAGAGCACAGAATTACGATCATAAAGCCAAGATTCCTCCAGCGCGCCGGCGCATGATATATTTTTTCAGGACAAGAGGAAGAAGAAGATTGTAGAAAAAGACACAGGGGCGGCACATATCTTGTTACATGCCACTGCTGCTACTTCTACTGCTGCTCGGCCATATGAGATATCGCTGTCTTTGAGCCGTTGCGCCTAGCCCTGTATGCTCCGCAGATCGCGGCCAGAAAAATGAGGGCACCTGCGGTTGAAATTGCGGTCACCAAGCCTACTTCTGCCATATCTCAGGGCAAAAAATTCACGATTGTTAATTAACATTTTTAACATAAACTTTCAAAATTATGATACACTCGCAGCGTCTCAATTGCTCATCAACAGACTTTAAAGATTCTTCGAGCGACATCAATAGCCAATGTCCAAAGCCTACTCTTTACTCCGCAAGAGTGCGTGTGTTTCTCCCTATTGTTTGCTGCCCACCGATGGCACGGCGTCTTGATGCATCCTACGCCTGTGCTCCTCCATCGTTTCCAGCTCTTTGAACTTTTCGTTACAGATATCACACTGGAAGGATTTTGCACGGCGTATGCTAAAGAATCCCCGCACACTTCATAGTAGGCGTACTGGTTTTAAAAAGTTGTGGATAAAGGCGGCGTTTTATTCGTATATTGGCTTACCATCAGACGTGTATTTTTTGATTCGTCTTCCCGTTGCAGGTGACGGCTGCTTATGACCTGATTCCTCTCGCTGAGGCTCGGCTTCCTTCTGGGTCTCAGCCTTTTTCTTGAACCTGTCCAAAAATCCCATAGCCTATCTTTAGACACGTGTCGTATTTAACTATGTGTTAGCAATGCCGCCATTTATGAAATCTAGCGTAGCATCAGCAATGTCCATTGCTGTATGCGATTCTACATTTGGCTCAAGCGTGACTAACAATGTCTTATCCTCCATGTAAAAGGTAAGGACTGATATTTTTTCTCGCTCGACATAGGCAAACCTTGCTCTCCCCATAGCCTGATCAAAGCGTTCTCTCATTGACTTGCGGAGTGCTGTCTGGGTGAGAAATAGCTCTTCATCGTTTTCGCTAACTATCGAATCAATGCCCTTGCGCATTCCTCCTGCTATCAAAGTGCCAGTGCTGTCGATGACTCCAGCATACCTGATGTCGTCATTGAGCATGAACACCTTGCTGCAAAGCTGTTCAAAATCCATTTGCTACTCTATATCTTCTTGATATAGATGTTTATAGAGTTTAATATTGTTGAACAAAGAGCAACAAAAGGAAAGGGCGGATGACGAGATGCATGTGCCTCTCTAATCATCGACACCCTCTTGTTTTCTTCTTTGTTGATGTATGTTGTTCTTATGTCATTATGCTACTGTAGCGGTGATGATTATAGTGGTGGTACTTCACCAGCTGACTGGCTTGCAGCCTGGGTTATTGCTTGAGCCACGTCCTCTCCTTCCGCCACCTGTTCTGCCACTTGAGTGATGTCTTGGGCTACCTCCCTTCCAGCACCTGCGGCTTCCTGCTCTGCCAGCTGGGTTATTGCCTGGGCTACTTCTCCTCCCTGTGCGGCCTGCTCTGCCAGCTGGGTTATTGCCTGTTCTGCGTTACCGCCTTCTCCGGCTACCTGAATTGCGATCTGCTTAATTATCTGCTCTATTGTCTGCGGATCATCATATCCGGTCTGCTCTGCAACCTGCTGCGCAACCTGTGTGATCTGCTGGTCCGCTCCTGTGCCGGCTGACTCTTGTACGGCCACTTGGGTTATTGCCTGGTCAATAATTTCGCCAGCTGCAACCTGTTGCGCTATCTGAACTATTGCTTGGTTAATTTCTCTGCCGCCTGCCTGCTGCATGGCAAGTTGGACTATGGATTGGGATACGACTCCGCTCGGATTATCGGCCACCTGCGAAGCAATCTGCTGTATAATTTGGTTGATGTCTTGGCCCGCGCTGCCACTTGCCGCTACCTGCAATGCAATCTGCTGTATGACCTGCTCCACTTTGCTGTATTCTGCCGCTCCTTCTGTCTGCTCCGCCACTGCCACTGCCACCTGCCTTGCAATCTGAGTTATTTCTTGGTTGATGTCAGTTGTTGCTGGTTGTGTTGTCGTCGTTGTCTGCTGTTCGGCAGCTTGCGATATAGCCTGTGAGACGTCTGCTCCCTGTGCGGCCTGCTCTGCAATCTGGATAATGTCCTGTGCCACCTCCTGCGACTGACCGCCTGCCTGCTGTTCAGCTATCTGAGCTATTGATTGCGCAACCGGACCGCCCTGTGCGGCCTGCTCTGCAATCTGAGTGATTGTCTGCTCAACATTTCCTCCTTCCCCTGCAGTCTGAATTGCGAGCTGCTGGAGAACCTGCTCTATCGATTGCTGATCAGCACCTGTCTGCCCTGCAACCTGCTGCGCAACCTGTGTGATCTCTTGGTTGATGACTTCGCCTATTGCTATCTGGACTGCGACCTGAACTATTGTCTGGTAGATTATGGTCTGACCTTCTGTTGGCGGGGCGATTGCTACCTGTTCTGCGATCTGCGTAACTGCCTGATCCACTGCACTGCTGTTTCCAGCGGCCTGCTGTTCAGCTATCTGAGCTATTGATTGTGAAACCGGACCGCCAGGCGTCTCTGCAACCTGCTGCGCTATTTGCTCAATCACCTGAGAAGAATTTCCACCAGCGTCTGCAGTTTGGATTGCTATCTGCTGTATGACCTGCTCGACTACTCCTTCATCCGCACCTGTCGCGTTGGCCACCTGCTGTGCAACCTGGATGATTTGTTGTTCAACACCCTCAGTAGCGGTAGTGTCCGTTACATTCTCGGGCTGACCGTCGGTGACATTGTTATCAGACTCTGCGTCAGTTACGTTCCCCGGTTCCGTGTCTGTCGCATTGTCGTCAGTACCATCAGTAGTTTCGTCTGTGGGTGGGCCATCAGCTTCAGGTCCTTCTTCTGTTTCTGCAATCTGACCTGCATACTGGACTATGGCTTGGGAAATGTCCTCTCCTTCGGCGGCTTGGTCCGCTATTTGCGTAATGGCCTGCTCAACTTCGTCACCTCCTTCGGCGGCTTGTTCGGCAATCTGCGCTATCGCCTGCGAGACATCACCTTCTTCTGCGGCTTGTTCCGCCAGCTGGGTTATGGCCTGCTCGGCCGTCTCGTCGTCTGAGTTTTCAGCTACCTGCGAAGCGATCTGCTCAAGAACCTGTTCAATGTCTCCCTCATCGCCACCCTGATCTTCTGCAACTTGCTCAGCAATCTGCGCTATCAGTTGCTCTGTCTCTGCGGTCTGTGCATACAGCAGCTGTAGTGGCGCTACAAACAGCCCTCCGAGAATTACCGAAGAGAGCAATGTAACTGCTAGCAGCGTAATGGCACTTGAACGTCTTCTTGGGAGTGCGTCATCATTGCCGTCCGCTCCGGCCGAATTACGAATATCCATCGCCGGACTCGCACATTTATCATTTTTATGGCATCCACTACTGTAATCTGGTTTGCCTACTCATTATTTTTTTATAATATAACAATTCGGAAATTAAAAACAAAGCACGTGAACTAAATCATAATTCTAAAGACCTATTTTCAATCTAAGATAGCATGAGGAAGTACAGATCAAGAGAAGAGAACACATAAACGCACAGGAAGCGCAATCGCATCACCATGCGCGGATATGACGTAATAGCAGGTGTTTTCAGTTTATTTGTTGTTGTTGCTACTGGCACTTTGCTGGTCTTGCCTCCACTTTCAACAAGTGCAGCATTATTAGAAGAAAGGGAAGAGACAGCAACCAATTCTACAACTACAACTATAATCACCAGTCAGCGATCCAGCAGCCAGAATGATACCGGAGATATGAACATCATAATCGACAGCAATAGCGAACCGACAAGAGACAACGGCAGCTTAGGCGTTATCAAGGATCGCATAGATGTCCAAGGGCGCATAGATGATTTGATCGCGTCTGTCACAAACAATACGAGAGACGGAGTAAGCGGGGTGGCGGACATGCAGCTATCGGGCAACATTGCAAGTGCTCATTTTAACTTGAGCAATGGTCAAGTCGAGCAGACATTTTTTGGAAACTGGTCGCTCCAAGTCCGCAGCATCAACAATGCATCATTTGAGGCAGATTTTAATGGAACTGGGGGTATCCACTACAGGATCGACAACTTTACAATGAATTCGTTCCAGCTGGTAAACCAGCATGTGGTGCTTGGCGGGACGGCGGACGTATCTGAGAGCAGTCACAACCAGTCATGGAAGAGCGTCGCAGTTTCGATACTGATAGTAAATGGCAGGAACCTATCCGTAAGCTTTGCAGAACCCGAGCTTGACGAGATCTTCTCAGGACAGCCGATATACGGGGTAGTAGCGTAGTAGAGTAGTGACATCATATCTACACTAGCAAGTACTATCAAACATACATGAACGTGAACGATAAAGTCCAACCAAAAAGTGAGAAGAAAAATATCTCGCTTCCTGTTTATTTTTACTTGCGAACAATCGTTCCTGCTTGAATCCTGCTATTTGGAGGGATCTGCCTTCCAGGCAGAATCAGAACGTTGGCGCCCACAGCACTATTGTTGCCGACAACGGCTCCAAAGTGGTCGGTGCCTGTGTCCAAAAGACTCCCGTTAATCAGGAATTTGATGTTCTCTTTTGACAGCAGGACATTGGCTGTCGCAGAGTATCCACCAAACCAGACATTGTTGCCGATTAGGCTGTCCAGTATTTCATTCTGGTGAGGCATTTTGGTGTTGCCATAAAAAAAACTCTTGGCAATTTCACAGTTAAACCCTATCCGGGTATTCTTTCCCAGTATAGAACTTCGGACTAGAGAACACATGCCGACAACGCTGCCCGCAGATATGTAGGCCGGTCCTTTTATCTTGCAAAAGTCATCCAGAACCACGTTGTCCTCAATGATGCAGGGTCCTTCAATGACTGAAGTCTTGCTGATTTTCGCAGTTGGTGAGATATACGTGGTTGTAACATGCTCTTTGAGCAAGCTCTGAATCGCTGCCAGAAAATGCCATGGATAAGTTATCAAATCCACCTTGATATTTTCAGGCGATGATGAATGTATTACCGAATTAATAGGCACCCTGACCGAATCCTCAGACCAGTCGATGACGGCATCACCAGGGAGTTGTTGTTTAGTATTGTCCGGCCCATTCCAGAAGTTGTTGTTATTGCCCTCATCAATTTCCCTGATATTCATATCCCGGCAGTGCTCATTTATTGTGTCCAGTATACCTTTTAGATCTCTTGGAATTGCCACGCCGGTTATCTTTCCTTTTAGGGTCTTGTTCAGAGCATCAATGTTGTGCACAATAAGTGGCTTGTTCATTATTTTCAAGCAAGCGGCAGCTGTGCCATTGCATTCAGACCCTTCCAGCAGCGGTGTAACATTTTGATCATTGGCAAAGAATGTCAATTGCAACTCTGCGAAGTGTCCTCCATCAATTGTTTGAAGCACTCGACTATTGAGCATTCCGCCAAAACCTGTTGTGAGATTTTACTGAAAGCTAACATTGCACTTGAAATAGCAGAAAAGATGTCTTGCGGATAGAGAGTGAAGGTCGCTTCTAACTCTCTGTTGTCACTATCTGCACAGTCCCATACACGGGCCTTTCGTCAAGCAGCCGCAATATCTGCAACCCGACAGGCAAGGAATCATTATTTTCGCTATTAATGGTTACAGCAAACTGCATGATATTGTTGCCTCTGAGCTCTAGCTGCACCGGTGCTGGAATGGTTGTAAGGTTAAAGTTGTTGCGATAAATTATCGCCGGAAACTCTGAAGTCACGCTATTGCCACTGCTGTTAAGATCAAAGTTGGGCCCCACATCCTCTATTATGATATTATGAGATTCCATTCCGTCAGTTCGCGCAATAGTCAAGTTTGTAACGAACCTCTCCAGAATACTCTGGTTGGCAACGATTCTCCACTGTCCCGTCATCACATATTCCTTTCCTCCTCGAATAGATTGAGCGGTCTGGTTGTCCCCTTCTTCTATTGTTGCCCCACCAGCAGAAACATCAATAATCATGCCTCCGATATACCCCCTTATCTCCTTGAATGCAGGGGTGTTGTCGAACTGATCGGCGTTGGTACTGCTATTATAATTATCAAAGGTCCTCGTCGTTGCGGGGATGGATTCGAGATCATTGCTGCTACTGCCAGTGCTGTTCTCCGAAGTGCCATTCAAATTGAATTCGTTCGACTGTGCGTAGGCATTGATAAATACAGCGGCAGAATTGACGCTTGCCTTTGTATCTTCTTGGCTTGTAAGCTGGCTTCCAAATGCAATGTACAAGAGTAGCAGAAAAGAAACACTGCCAATAGCCATCACTCCGAAATTTGGACGAAAAGGGATCGAGTTATGCTTCATTTTCCAATGAAAGAGGATCGGTGTTTGGCTTTTCTCCATTATCCAACATTAATCTGTATATGGAAGCGCAAGTGTATTTACTCTAACAAGATAGCATAAACATGACATTTATCGCAGCTGTTGGATTTTCAATTCTTATGCAAACCAACCGCCTCACGCGTTCTTCTCTACAAACCTATCTACATAGCGTGACGAGGTCAAACGGCATTATGACGCAGACGCGCTGGAAATAATTTGCAACAATTTCAGATGCACTCGCATCAGGTGATTCAATAAGGCCGAAGAGCCTCATCAGTATGAGCGAAAAAGCTATCGCCATCCCTATTCCAACCAGTATGACATCTATCCTGCCGAGGGTCTTTCCTTTACGCGTCATGTTCTTCCCCTCCTCCTCCTTCTTCTTACCTCCATGACATTTTTCGGATTGTAATTGCAGAATAGATGAGAAGCCAAGTTAGAATGAACGTTGAGAGCAATGTCATTAGTGGCCTGTACACCCACAAACTGCTGCCGGGATTGCGCAGTCTAAAATCAATACCATATATCATGCCGGTAAAAAGCACAGCTGAAACAAAGAGTACGCCGGTAAAGTAGTCCCCGGCAAGCGGCAGGAGGACAAGGGTCTTGAGCACTATGAAGGGACGAAAGAACTTCAACGCCATCTGTAGATAGTACAGTAGCGCTGCAACAACCGGCCTCCTCCAGTATATCTTGCCTGTGGCAAATATGCTCCGGATGAAGCTCTTGCGCCATCTGATTTGCTGTCTAATGAATGCGGTAAATGTGGACGGGGGCCCGATCGATACATGTATGCTCGGACTATACAATACCTTCCAATTGCCCGAAGACTCGTTGGCAATGTTGTCATCGTCGTCAGGATCACTTGACATCTTCATTGCTTCCAGTTCGTCGTTGCCTGTCTGCAGTATTGTTGGATTTTGGTCTACTGCTGTTTCAGGCTCTTGCCTTATTGCAGGAGGCCCGCCAGCCAGAACGTATGCGGTGAGACGCCTGTCTGTTGCAAACTTGAACTCTCTGCCAAGGAATTTCTCATGCGCCCAAGATGAAATGTGAGGCTGGATTGCAATCCTCCTATACGCACTTAGGGCACCAGAACAGCATGTTACTGATGAGAACGAGCTTTCCATCCCTTTTATGATGCGAAACTGACCATCATACCATACGTCCTCAATTTTTTCGAGCACGTTCCCTTCAGTTACGTTTCTTACCCTACCATGAGCGGTTACTGCGCCAATAGTGTGGTCCGAATTAAAGACCCTGACAAATTTTTCTATGGCATCTGCTGCCATTTCACAATCGCTGTCTATGAAAACATAGATTTCGCCATTAGCGATACTTGCTCCAGCTTCTATTGCCTTCTTTTTACCCACATTTCTTGATAGATGTATTATGTGCAGATTTGGATTTGCACTTGCTCGGTACACGTCATCAAGAACTTTTGCTGTGCCGTCAGTGCTGCCATCATTTACTACAATGATTTCCTTGTTTGGATATGTCGCGTTTATGCATGACTTGATGCAGTCTGCAATATGACCTTCTTCATTTTTAACCGGCAGAATTACTGAGACAAGTGGCGACGAATTGTTATTATTGTCCCCGGCTTTCTTCAGGGCGACAAAGTAGGGATCTCTGAACTTCACGTAAGAGAACAACAACGTGGAAAACAAGACAAAAGTCGTGACAAAGCTATACACCCCTACAGTAAAGTCAAAAATGAAAAGTAAAAGGTAGACCTTGATCGACAATATTACTCCAAGCGCAGCAAGGCAGAGGTACCTGACTAGCCAGCGCTTCTTGTCCAGCTCTCTATGCCGATAGACGCCTTTTTCTTGCCGCTGCAAGTTCATCAGGGTTCACCACAGTTGTAGGATGCAGTAACATTAGTAGCAACAAGATAGGTCGTCATGGGATCGATGTTCTTGCTGTTGAAGTATTAATGGGTTAAGAAGAATAACTTGCAGTTTTGCTTAACATAGTTGCCTCCGGTAAAAATTGGTATGAGATAAAAAAGATCGTTTATCGTGGAAGAGATATAGAGTCTTTTTACATCAGAGAATTTCACGATCACGAGAGTTTCTGACTGTAGCATCGACTACCTCGCGCAATTTTAAATAAGATTCATCTGACGCCTAGTGCGAGATGAAATACCCGGAGAAAAAATCGGGAATGGGCAGACAAATTGAAGCCCTTTCCTTAGCAGGACTGCTTGCAGCATCTTTTGTAGGCATGACATCCATTTTTGCGACAGAGCGCGCAAATGCAGCAAGTTCCATGTGCGACGACCTGACAATTACAAGTATTCGCGCTAGCAGCGACGACGGTAACGTACCAGCAAACACACTAGACAACAACCTGAATACCAGGTGGTCTGGCTACGGAGTTGGTTCGTGGATCAGGGTAGACCTCGGAGAGCAGAAAACTCTTTGCAGCATAGACATTGCATGGTACAAGGGCGACCAGAGAGTCAACAACTTTGTAGTCGCCGTTTCAACTGACGGTACAAACTACACAAACGTTTACACCGGCAAGAGCTCTGGCACAACTACAGACCCAGAAAGTTACAAAATTGCAGAAACTACCAAGGCCAGATATGTCAAGATAACCGTGAACGGCAACACGAACAACAACTGGGCAAGCATAACAGAGATTGACGTACGTGGGTTTTCCTCCACCACCCTAATTAGCGATCACGATGCTGATTCCAACAATGGTGGTCAAGATAAGAATGACTCCTCTGGCTGTGACGATCTTGCGATAGCAAAGGTCAGTGCAAGCGGAGACGACGGTAACGTACCAGCAAACACACTAGACAACAACCTGAATACCAGGTGGTCTGGCTACGGAGTTGGTTCGTGGATTACAGCAGACCTGGGAGCACAGGAAGTAATCTGTAGCGTCAATATCTCGTGGTACAGGGGAGATGAAAGAGTCAACAACTTTGTAATTTCAGTCTCTTCTGACGGAACATCATTTACCGATGTCTATTCAGGCAAGAGCAGCGGAGAGATCACTTCATTCGAGAAATACGCCATCCAACAACAAGTGTCTGCAAGATATGTCAAGATAACCGTGAACGGCAACACCATGAACCAATGGGCCAGTATAACCGAGATAGACGTGAATAGAGAAGAAGATGACACTATATCAAGATCAGGAGGAGATGGTGACGACCACATGGGCGGAACTGGAGTAGACAAGTTTGGAATAAAGGAGTTATACCCCACCAAGCCGGGAGGCGACGAATGGTTCATGAACATGGATGATCCAAACGTCGACAAGGACAGATTCACCACCAAGGACGCTATCACAAAGAACAAGGATGGTTCCTGGAAGGTCAAAGACGATCAAATCCGCATGAATGTATTCACAAAGAGTGGATATAACCCAGAAAAGATCAAGACGTACAATCAAAAAGTTCTCGCCACCAAAGGATACATGCAGGATCCAAACGACTGGAAGAATGTGGAAATGACAGCCTATGTCAAGCTGAATGACTACAAGTCAAACGGCTACTTTAGCTGGTACGCAAGGAGTGGACGGCACACACACAACGAGGCGCCAAATGGGGAGAACCAGGAATGTGAAGGAACCGGCGTCAAGCCAAGGATATACTATAACGGAAACACCGCCTCGGTAAAGGAACTGTGGCACAACGAAGGATATGCAGTGACCAACAGGATTACTGGCTCCACTGACGACCTGGAAGGAAGGTGGATTGGCATCAAGACTGTGATCTATGATGTAAAATTGTCTGACGGTTCAACCGCAGTGAAGCAAGAGCTGTGGGTGGACGAAAAGAATGACAAGACATCATGGCGCAAAGTCAACGAATACCTCGACAGAGGCGGATGGAAAGCTGATTCCAACATCTGTGGAGGGTCCAAGGATCAAATAATCCTGTGGGGTGGACCGGTCGCCACTTTCAGGTGGGATAACGCATCAGATGTCGACTTCAAGTGGTTTAGCATCAGGGAAATAAATCCCCCTGCCTAAGCCTTCCTTTCTTTCCTACTCTTCTTTTTTGGAGATCAAGGATTTGAATTGATGATCTTTTACCATTTGTTTACTTTGACAACCTCAAACGCCTCTGCAGATTCTGTCCGGATTTGAAATCCCCTGTAGCGGGATCTACCGACAACGGCGTCAATCCACAGGTGTCCTCCACGAGCCTTCTGGGAGTTGAAACAGTTGAGAGCATCAGTTTTTACTTCTAGCGTATCGCTGATGTCTATGAACAGCTGTGGTCTGAACGCCTGCTCTGTTATACCGCCGGGAATAGTTGTTTCGTACATCATAAGATTCTTTGTATACCGCGCGGCCGCCATTACTGCTCTTGTGAGCACATAGTGATCCTGATGGGAATCGCCAATCCATTGCGTAAAGACCGCTTCAGGTTGGTACTTTTGGATGATTTCGTCGAGCAGGGTGACAAACTTGCGTCCAAACTGCAGCTCATCCGGAGCAAGGTCAAGGATCATGGGAGGCCTTGTTCCCAGAATTTTAGAAGACATCACGGCTTCCGATTTCCGCTGATCCTTCCTGTCCGTCTTTGTAAAATCAGGTAGTGTGCATATGACAGGATACACGTCGTACCCCATGCCCACCAGTTTGGCTACGGTTCCGCCCATCCCTATTTCAATATCGTCAGGATGCGCGCCGAATGTCAGTATAGACTGCTTCCTACTCATGCCGCTGTAGCCTGCCTCATGCAACTACAACAACCATCATCAGCGTCGTCGTCATCATCATAGTCAAACCGGAATCGACACATTTTTTCCAATCCCGCTATTACTGTCCTTCAGAGAGGTTGTCGTATTTGTTGTCGTTGTCGTCGCTTGACTTTCGAACTTCTTGTAGTTCCTATAGTCCATGTCTACTTCAACCGCTGCTGAAAGTATCTTGCTCTTGATTAGCTGGGATGAATTCAGGAACATTCTCGTATCCTTGGGCAGGCAGTGCCCACCGATGCCGTCCCTCGGCTCCAAGATATTCACATTCCATTTTGTATTGAGGGCATCCCTCATCTCCCAGAAGTCAATGTTATTGAGCCGACACCAGATATAGAGCTCCTCTGCAAACGCTATCTGCAGGTACCTGTGTGCGTTTTCAACTGTCTTGGATAGCTCCGCCACCTCTGTGCTTTTGACGGGATGAGTAGGAATCCCTAGGCTCCCCTTTATCCTGCTATTGTTACTGGAAAAGGCATTGCCGTTCAAGTCGCCTGAATAGAATTGAACGGCCATGGCAAGACAACATGGCTCGATCCCGCCAGCCACACGCAGCTGGTTGACTCCATACCTTTCCTGATCGTGCACATACCACCTGTGTGGCACATGTGCAACATGCAGTCTGTGGTTGAACATAGTGCAGATCTTTCTTGCAGTACCCAGTGGAATCGTACTCTCTATGCATACAAGAGCACCATCGTCAGCCTCCTCTGATATCCGACGGGCAACGGCCATCAGGTTATCGGCGTAGGGGAGGTAGATATCGTCGGGCATGTGCGTCGACACGCATAAAATATAAACATCGAAATCGCCAAAATTACTCGCTCTCTTTATTCCGGCCATCCTTTCAGCATTCTCCATAGCTCTGGTGCTGATATCATGACCGTAGGTGTCAAATCCTCTTTGTTTTACATACTGCGCCACAGGAAGCCCGAGCTGACCGAGGCCCACAACAAGAACCTTGGTGCCGGGGCTGCCATTGTAGTCATGATGATGGTGGTGATGGCCGTTGTTGCTGTTGTTGTTGGTATTACCATTATTATCTCTCTGAATTATCTTTCTTCTTGACAATGCAAACGTCAGTCACGAGATTGATATTTGAGCATTGAGGCACTTTCCTATGTGCACATTGTATGACAAGCGAATTGCGATTAAAACTAAAGTGAGCTACACACCAAATCATCTACAGATAATTCAAACAAAAGTTCTTGTCGAACAAGTCTCAGAAAGTCGTTTTGCTAAATATTTGATACAACAAAAAAAAGCATCTGTTAAGTAGATTGGCAGAGCGACAATATTCTGTTATTGTTGTTCAGACTACCAGAGTTGGTTCGCAGGCGACTGCTGTTTCTTCCTATGATATTGATAGCTATAGAGTTTGGAAATGCGCGCCTAGCAAGAAACAACAACAAGGTCAGGGGTGATACCGATGGATAGATTTTCCCTAGTACCTGTCATTGTTGTCATTGCTGTTGGATTGATGGTATGGTACATCGCTGCGCCAATAGTCGGACATCATTTCTTAGACATCTGGAGCATTGTCGAGCTTAGCATTTACCGGTGGTATTTATACGACGACAGCAGCGAATCGCCCTTGCGGTCGATAGCGCCTTACATACTGGCAGCAGGAGGGGATCTGGACGCACAGGCAGAGACGACCATCCAGAAGGGCCAGAGGCAAGATATCCTATATGGAAACTCGGTACGGAACGTCACAGTGACTTTCTATATTCCAGAAGGCGGCAGCAGACACCTAGAGAATGTTCTTTCTGCACTTATCAAACACAACGTATCCAAGGCTGTCTTTTTCTTAGAAGACACATTTGCAGAAAAGCACCCCATAATGGTAGAAGCGCTAAATCGCCTTGGATACGTTGTCAAACCTTGGACAAATACCAGCGAATACGACAGGAGCTACCCACCAACGACCTTTAACAACATTGCGCTGGCCGATAGAGATATCCTAGCACAGAACGACAAGATCGCAAACGCAATCACGTTCCTTGAAACTGGGATCCACTACTGGAACTCGAGTATAATCGCCTTTACTCCCAGAGACCCACCTAGGTTTCAATACAGCAATGCGCTGATGGAAAATATGTTGAATATTAGAGGCACTATACAGTTTACAGATAGTAATAATACTGATTCAAGCAATGTGCTGGATCCGGAGTATCCAAAGAAGCTGAGCATGAATATTACAGAACGGCTAAATCACACACTATCCACCAAATTTGATGCAGTGGAAAACCCCGAGACAGATCTAGTTCTTACCAATGGGAGTTGGACTCTGAGCAGCCTGTATGTCAGATATCCAGATGCAATCACAGTGTTGCAAGGAAAGGACGATGATGACGATCGCGGCGAGTTTATGATGAACAAAACAGTAGTTCTCAGGGATGACGCACAGCTGACGATCGCAAATGAAAAGTTGCTTATCAGGTCAGATCCTCAGGATGTCCTGCCAAGAAGGCTGGGGGTCGTTGGAGGCAAGGTCGCAATAATAAACTCGACAGTTACCTCTTGGGACACCGAAAGAAACGCTCCTGATCGCAACTCGTACCACCCAAGACCATACCTTGTGGCAACAAACGGCGGGATAATGGATGTGATAAACTCTTCGATAACACATCTTGGATTCCCTCTCGGAGGCATATCCAACGTCGACAACGCACGCGCGGCCCTTGAGTATAGGAGCACAGGAAATTTCACGATTGCCAACTCTACGATTGCCCACAACTACTATGGATTCTATACTAGCAGAGCCGTGAATTTCACCATAACCAACAACAAGATCTATGCAAATGACAGGTACGGGCTTGATCCCCATACCGGATCAGGAAATTTTGTTGTAGATTCAAACCACATTCACGACAACGGAAACCAGGGGTTCATATGTTCAAAATACTGCTTTAACGTAACTGTAACCAACAACCTAGTCGAGTACAACACTGAAGGGATCGGGCTCCACTGGCTCACCAATTCTAGCACTGTTCAGGATAATGTTGCAAGGTACAACGATAAGTACGGCATATACATCGACAAGCAATGTTATGACAATCTAGTCGTGAACAATACTGTAATAGGGAACAAGAACGGCATTGGCGTTCTTGATAGATCGTACAACAACACACTTCTCCACAACGTAATAGAAAATAGCGAGTTTGAATCCATAATAGTCGATGAATCCAGTACTACGGGAGGCACGCCAAACAATATAAAGAATGCGATGATCTCCTAGGCTATGTGTTTTTGATTATTCTCACCGCCAAAGTATGTGTAGGATTCCTCTGTGATCTCATAGCTCCTGTGTATGCAATCATCAGAGGTTTGGCGATAGTCAACATGTCCCCCTACTTTGGACGATATGCTCTATGTCAATCAAATCTCTTCGAAGAATGAGCGGATACTGTTTCTTTGGGTTTATCCTTCCATTCCTGCTTCTTTAGTATTCTTTGCATCAATCTGTCTGCCTGTTGCTTTGTAGCTGAGAGATCGATGGTCTTGTTACCTTGGATATAAGCTTGAAATGCACCATATTCCCTGTTCAATAGCTGCAGTCTTGTCTTGCTATCGTCTGTCATTCTTGCTCTTATGACCAGTTTTGATCTTAGCATTTTCGAGTCCTAGACTATTGTTCTTCTTCTTTCATGACTGGGTTCTATGTCCTCATTATTGCCGGCGATTCATCCCACACGTCTGAACAGCAAATCAAGAATTCATCCACCAAGTTCCCTACCCAATGTAGGTAATGAAGGAGTGAATGGCAGCCAGAACAACACACACACATCTTCAGTGAATCTGCGATGATGTTTCTACAGGGTTCATGACTGCGATGGTAATAGTAGTATTAGTTTAACATAACTCACATGTTGTGCAGTAGGACGGCAAGAGGAAGTAAAATCAGTAGCGCATATGCAGCTTTGCCTTCGTCGTCTTGACAAGGAACTTGTTTATCGCCCAATAGGATGTCTCTATAGCCCACCCTTTTCGAAACAATCTCCCTCTCCTCTTGGGTTTCAAATCAGCGTAGTGATGGCAAAAATACAAACAGCCTGACCTTGCCGCCACCTTGTCCCTTCCGTTGTTGACAGCTACTCAGCTGAATGTGGCCTGCTCGTCTTCCCGCCTCCTGTGACCCTTTGTTCTGCAGATAAAGTCATCATCCCCTAGCAGGATGTTTTTTTGAGGAGAGCAGATATTCTGATTATATGTATTTTATACCGGAATTGTTCAGGTAGTTCTTGTCACCTCTGCCGAGGTGCATGCGCCGTCTAAAAGGATTTGGTCTTTGGCCCGATTCCAATGGAAATGACACGTGTGTTTGATCAACATTCTTACGTGTTCTAGCCTTCCTTGGTTCGTGCATCACGGGAACTGCTGCAAGCGTCAGCTTCTTGTCTCACATCCAAGAGTCATGCTTGTGGTATCAAACGTATATGGCCTTTGTGAGCCCTTCCTATAGACTCTGTTTCAGTAACACTTTTTGCATCAGGGTCTCTACCATAATACACCTATGACGTCATGGTTGGTGTCTATTGCTGCAAGTATGCTTCTCTTAGACAGTGCACCAGCTGTTGACCTGAGCCTCATTACCACATCATCAAGTTCATTCTGACGAGACCGCGTGGGTCCCGCTGCTTCTTCTTCAGGCGATTGCGGCGTAGCGTACTGTCTGTCCACATACTGCTGCTGCGGTGGAGAAACCTGTCGAACCTTCCGTATAGCTGTTGGTAAGAGATGCCAGAATAACAACAGCACTGACAAGGACATCGTTGCTGTTCTTAGCATGATAGAGGCTTATTGCCTTTGAGGTCGTGTCTTTAACAGTTGTGTAATATTGCGACCTGTCAATTCCCCAGGGTACGTTCAAGCGGCTTGATTTGATAGTAGTCATTACCTCAAGTTGCGAGGACATTCCTTTGGCCTCTTGGTCTACTGTGAAGTCTGTGGGCTCTCGCTGGAATAAGGTAGTTGCGGTTACTTAAGAAGGACTACAAGTTTGTTAAGAATCTTATCTGCATAAAATCCCGAAGGGAAGAAATGGCATCGGCGGCGAGATGCACGTTATTTTGGAAGAGTACTACCACAAAGATGTCCTCAAACCCCAATTGGCCAGTTTGGCGCTGTTCACTTAACCTCCGTCCCTAGCCAGAAATAATGTGAACCGCATCCTGTCTGTCCCCATGTCCAGATATAGCAAGAACAACTTGAGCCAGTTCCATACATGCTTCCTGTTGCAATCTACTTTTCTACATGGA
>Ga0207873_1001615_pt1 | contig 20910 bp, 20 predicted proteins | sample BGWIniCompost_FD_187373 | JGI IMG/M metagenome (GOLD analysis project Ga0207873, IMG submission 187373) | Cellulose adapted compost microbial communities from Newby Island Compost Facility, Milpitas, CA, USA - BGW Initial Compost (SPAdes)... ...
GATGACGTAGATAAGCATGCGGGCTCATGGGATGAGAGCCCTGAAAGATAGTCCCGAACCATAACTGGCGAGTCTAACTACGCCATGGCTGCTTAATCTGACAGGATGTTAGAATAAGCGTGTCCCCGATAAGATCGGGGAGGCCATCATCGCTCAGCGCTCCCGTTCTGCCGGCGCTGGTTCAGCGGTGTCGACAGGCAGAATTGCTCCGCGTGACGCTTGCTAACCGCGGCTAAGACTTAGCAGCTAAGGTGGATCTTAGGCCGTTGCCTGCCTTGGTTCACCCGACAAACAAAGGCAACTAAGCATGTAGAAACTGCGTGGTCAGCTTCTCTGGACGAGAGTTCGATTCTCTCCGGCTCCACGGAAATGTGTTGAAGTGTTGATGTGTTGAAGTGTTGAAGTTGTCTGGTATCTGAGGGCGTGCCCCGGAACTTAGGGTGTTTACGTGCGTACGTGTATACGTTGACCTTCTTTTCACTCAATCACCACATTATGTTGATGTGGTCAACCGTCCCTGAGCTTGTCGAAGGGCCGTAAGTGTGTTGGAGTGCCATTATCCGGAGACGCACGGCCGTGTGTCTCTACATAGTGATCCCCACGATGTAGTTAAAAAATCACGTCACCGTCAGGCAGACCACAGATCTTCCAGCGCGACGGTTATTAGTCACTAATCTCAAATCACTAATCTCTAGATCCATCGTCTTACCCGTCCGCAATATGCATCGTATTCACTCCCGAAATCCTTTCGCAGGCGTCGTTCTTCAACGAGGAGAATGAATAGGTGAAATGCCAGAAACACCACGCCGCTGTAAATCCAGAGCGATCGTGACCCGGCAAATACAGCTTCTCCAATCAGCATCAGCATGACTCCTACATACATGGGATTGCGTGAAAGCTTGTACAGTCCCTTCACGACCAGCCGCCTAGTCGGATCAACGGGCGAAATCGTTCCACGTCGCACGCATCAAGTTTCTTATCGCCCACTGCCCACTCTATCATACACCACCACCGACGTCTGCGTCCCTCTCGGCGAACTAACCACCTTTGTGATCACAAGTCTCTTTCCTTTCCTTTGCAACACCCACGTGTCGTGTGACTTCACTTTCACTTCACGACCACCCCATGAAAAGATGACTCGGGCGTTAACGTTCAATGTGTCGCGTGCAGGAGACCATCGTGCAGTTTGAACGCGGGGCGCGTTGTTGTATACAACGGAATGTGTCTCGGATCCGTCTGCTATAATTTTCTCTTCGACGACATCGTCATCAGCCCATTCAACTATTGTTCGTGAACGGATGATAAGTTTGTCGCCTTCATGAGTGATGTCAAGGCGGTAGGGTGTTCCTGAAGGACCGAACGTCTGCAAGTTGCTTTCATATTCGTTGAGCACCCAGCTTCCATTGAGGTCCGCTTCGCGGTCGATCTCCAATGGTTCAAGTCCGCAGGCCATTCGGTAGCGCTTTGTGCTTTGTGCATACGACAGGTCTTCCATGAACAGCACGCGCGGATCGTCATCGAGCTTCTGATAGTTTTCTCTTGACGTGCCTCGTACCATTCCGGCCCACACGACCCAATACGCCCAGTTGGGTTGTGTGTCGAGTATTTCTGTTGAAGGGGGATTGCCGACTTCGCCAAGCACGATTGGCTTGCCGTGGGATAATGCCATCAGCCCGTCGTAATACGACTGATTGAAGTCGTTGCCATAAATGTCTATCGCGAGAACATCAAGATACTCGTTGCCGGGATAGTACTTTGCAAACTCGCGGTCAGGACGCGTAGGCCGATCGACACTCCATACCCAGATCAGGTTGTTGAGTTTGTGATAGTTGACGAACCGATCGAACATCTGCCGGTATAGCGCTGCCGTCGTGTATTTACCTTGATAACGACCCCCCCACCAGAACCAATCGCCATTCATTTCATGATAAGGACGCCACAACACCGGTACGTTTGCTTCCTGCAATTGTTTGAGGTAGCCCGCAATGACGTCTACCTGTTTCATCCATTGCTTGTGCAGCGCAGTGCCTTTCCTCAGAATGTCGCGAAACTGTTCGTCGGTGAGTCGACCCTGCACACTGGCGAGACGGGTGGAGTCAGCTCCAGGTAATGGTTGAAACGTCACAGGTTCTTCTGCCGTTGGTGGCGCTGCGTGCCAGCAAAGGGTGATGATCGATCCGAGTTTGTGTTGTCGTATGGCTTCCTCTACGATAGAAGGACGAGCGAGGTAAGAGTCCTTGTCGCCATCTTCAGCGAAGCCAAAATCCTGGCTCCACACGGCCGGCGTCTTACCGATATAGTCTGATGCAAACTGCGTATTGCGGTCGCGGGAGATTGGAAAATTATGCTGGCCTGATAAAATGTACTTACCGCTGATGTCCTGGAGGTATGCCAGCAGTGCCCTCGCCTCGGGAGAGGCGTTTGGCGTGACAGGCTTTGTTCGGGGGAGTTGCCCGTAAAGGGCAGCGGTGGACATCAGCAGTGCAACGGTGATTACACTGGCGCGGAGGAAACTCATAACTGTGCGTTTTGAACGCGTTTAAGTTATCCAAATTTTGTCTCACCGCTACCCCTAATTTGATGGTCGGGCACTATTGGGTATTACCTGATTTGCCGATTTGCCTGAATACGGTTAACGCCCCAGGCCGTGATTTCAGCCGCGCCGGGCGCTTCCATTACTTCATTCGGATTCTGCGGATTCAGCCAAACCTGGGTATCGCGCGGGTATCCGGTGCGAATAAACGAAAGAATGTCGTCAGCGACCTGTGTCGGCGCTGCCCAGTGGAAGTTGTGTCCCAAGTCACTCTGTGGCTCTTCCAAGGTACGGTATGTTCTTCCGTAGGTCTTGAAAACGACCGCGGTGTTATTCACACGTGAAGCTACCTGAAGGGTTTCCAGAACACGGTCCTGTTCCGTCTTATCAAGGAGATGGTCCTGGGTAGCCCACAGCACCAGCGTAGGCACCTTCAGCGATTCGAGCGCCTTGCGGTTATCGACCTTGCTTAACGCCGTGGCAACGCCAACCCATGTTCCGAGAGGAGTCTTGACCGTTTCCTTGCAGATTGCATCGAGATAGTCTTCGCTGACACCAGCCTCGCTAACCCAGTTATTTCGCAGTTGTTGTACTTCGGCAGCACCGAAATCTGCCGGCGTCATGGCATAGGCATCAAGAGGCCAGTTGAAGTCGGGTTCGGTTTCCAACATTTCCCTCCAGTTATTGATTGTTCCAAGGAGGTAATCGCTGATCACGGAAAGTTCCTTTCCATAAACGTACGTCCCAATGAGAACCATGCTGGATACACGTTCGGGATACTTGATCGCGAGTTCCTGAGCTATAATGCTGCCCATGGAATGACCAACGAGATATACGGCGTCAAGGTCGAGGGCATTGAGTAACGCGACCACATCTGCGGCCATTTCGGCGGGCGTGAAGCAGTTTTCAGGAGAGCTACCACATGCCCTGCGCGACGGCATGGAAGTAGCGCCATGGCCCCGCAGGTCTGGCACGATGATTCTAACATGAGGATACTTGCGAACCATTTCTTCCACGACCAGATCGTAAGAGTGACGCGTGTCGGCGAAGCCGTGCAAAAACACTACTGCGCGTCCACCAATGTTACCGCGTTCGGTGTATGACATCGTGATGCCTGTAGACAGCCTGACTTCTTTTCTGAGTCCGGGATTTTCGTTGCCGCTGGCATACACGGTTGCAGTGGCTAGCAAGAGGATAATTGAGATTACTTTTTTCATTTATCTATTGGTTGAGTGTGGTTACATGATGGGCTTACCCCTGATTGCTCAGGGGATAAGCCGATAAAAACGGAACAGCATGTTATCGATAGGGAGTATCTCGATTTTGCTGAAGCCCGCGCGACCGGCAATCTCCATCACCTTAGCGGGCCGTATTACTGTTCCAATAGCTTCTGTCGGATGTTCCGACATTGAAACGGGCAGACAGTGCGTAACGCTCCAGCCGTACATCATGCGTTCGAGTTCATCACCAGGTGAGAAGAACGACTCAGCAACACGCTCGTCGCCAATAATGATGCAGCCATCATCCTTCAATGCGCGACGGAGATTCTCCAGTACAGCTGTGGGACGCGACAGATCATGCAGGGTTTCCAGGATGAGGATGAGGTCGAACGGCTCGCTGAAGGTTGCGTACGACGCGTCATCGTTCAGGAACCTGACGTCAACACGCTCGCGCGTAGCGTGTGCAGCCGCTTCCTGGATTGATCCTGCATCCATGTCGATGCCTGTCACCTTTGCGTTGGGATAAGCTTTCGCCAACGCGATGCTCGACCAACCCACACCACACCCAACATCCAGGATGCGCACATCATCGCCGGAAGTGAGGCGTTGGTGCAGGTCGGGAACCGCCGGCAGCCAGCTCGACGTCAGGTCATGGCTAAATGCTGGCTTGTTGATGCCACCTTGTCCCTGACGAAAGTCCAGTCCATATTTTTCGTAAGGGACGCCCGTGCCGGCCTTATATGCGAGCAACACATCAGGAAGGGCGCGCGCAATGCCAACAAGCATCTGCGCGAAAGGAGCAACGTGCGAAGGGTCCGTGTCGTCAACAAGTACGCCGATGTGTTCTTCGGGAATATGATACTTGCGCAGGTATCCATCGCGTTCCTGGTCAGCTACAATAAAGCCAGCCACTGCCTGCTGTTCAAGCCACTCGCGCGCGTAACGTACGGCGATACCGGTTTTCAGGGATAACTCAATGCAAGTTACCGGATCGCGCAGCGCGCGGTAAAGGCCAAGTTTCTTTCCAATGTATACGCTGTATAATTCAAGCGTCTGGATCGTAGACTGAAACAACCGATCAGCAAGCGCTGTATCGGTATGAGTTGTTGTGAGACACATAGTTTGTTGTTCGTTTTTTTCACCCTGTAAGGCGTAAGGGTGGAACTTACGATGTAAGGCCGTTGGCCAGTAGGCAATACTACTGCCTACTGCCCACTGCCCACTGGACAGGCTTCTCCGGAGAGTAGCAGCAATACGTCCCTGTCTTAATTGAATTGGTAAGATGTGCGCCGAGTGCAGGATGAACTTGCGCGATTTTTTTGATGGCGTTGCGGATGCGCCAGGTGACAGCAGAGCGGGTTTTTTCTGTAGCTGAGCCGAGCTTGCGTGGACGCCCATAGATGTCCGTAGCGCTCGAGAGATGATCGAGGATCTGATCCAGGCACTCGCGCAGCGAGGCGACGCGTTCTGAATCATTCATCTGCTCGGCTTCATCGATCTCTTCCTGGAGACGTCGAATCTGATTTCGGTATTCGCGTTTGGCTTTTTCATCCAGAGCGTATTCTTCAGTGGCAACGGTCACCGGAATGTCCATGAGCTCGGAACAATGAATCTCACGCAAAGGATGACTCAGAAGCAGCGCGATGTCGTTCAAGCCCTTGAGTCCGGGCAAATGAACCGTCTTCCCTTCAAAGCTCAGCGTCCAAACCTCGCCATCTCTTCGGAATACAGAACCTGTGGTCGGCGCGGGACTGGGTGTGACGGGGATCGCGACCGTTTGCTTACCCAGTACACCCAACTTGTGCATCCTGTCGATGGCGCGCGGGATCACGCTGTGATCGCGGAAGGGATTTACCTTCACAAGCCAATCGACAACCTCTTCCGTCTCGCTTGGCCTTCCGCTGATCTTCTTTTCGAATACGCTCAGAAACTTAAGCCAATGTGTCTTCGCTTTCTCCAGCTGGTTGTCGTATGTGTAGCAAAATGAAAGATATGCGGGGAAGTCCAGCCAACTCGAACTGAACGACGACTGTTCCGCCAGCTCTATGCCTTTCCGGTAGTCGCCTTTTACAAAGCATATGAAGACGCCGTACGTGTTGTATGAGGTATTGCGCCCCGGGTTGAGGCGCACGGCCTTCCGATAAAGCTCCTCAGCTTCCTCTATTTCGCCGAGGAACATGAGTGACATGGAAAGCTGTACGAGACAGTCGGCGTCGTTACTGTTGAGGTCGAGAGAATTTCTGATGTGTTGCCTCGCGCGGTCGTACTGTTTTCTGTAGAGTAGTGTCCGGGCGAGCACCATTTGAGCGACGTGGTCGGTCTCGTCGAGTTGCGCAGCCTTTTCCGCGTACATGAAGGCACCACGTTCGTTTTCATCCCACTTGTCCCACATCTGGCAACTCCACTCATTGAAGTAGGAGAGAGAGAGGCCGGTGTAGGCGCGGGTGAAGTAGGGATCTATTTCAAGCGCCTTGTTGAACAGTTCGCGTGCCTGGAGGTCGTGCTCGCGAGAGCCGAGGCGCAGTTGCTCCATGCCCCTGAGCCAGCAGTCGTACGCGTCGAGGTTTGTCACCGGTTTGCGGCGTGCTGCAGAGAGTATGGTAAGGTCGATCTGCCGTGACAGCGTAGCAACGATGCGTTGCGCAATGTCACTTTGAATGTGGAAGACTTCTTCCATTTTTTCTGCATACCGTTCCGCCCACAGGACGCGGTTGTCTTGCGCATGGATGAGTTGGGTAGTGATCCTGATGTAACCCGAATCGTGACGGAAGCTCCCTTTAACGAGGTAAGCTACCTTGTTATCCTTCACGAATTTCCTTTCAGAGGTAAAGTCGCGGATAGTTGCGGTAGAATATGAAGAAATAATTTGGAGTCCCTTGAAGCGCGAGAGGTCGGTGATGATGTCCTCGGCAAACCCGCGGGCGAAATAAGCCAGCTCGTCGTTGACCGAGAGGTTTTCAAACGGCAACACGGCCAATACTATCGCGGTAGACGGTTGACGGCTCATCGTGTCGTTCAAGGGATCTACCATCGGGTTTGGCATGTCAGTATCGGGGGTTAACGTTGGCGATCCTTGACCCCAAAAATATAGTTTGGGGTGTTCCGTGCCCTCGTGGAACCCTACTAAATACGTATGACCTGCCGGAAGGTTGACCCGACCAGCAATTTTATATCCCTGTTTTCAGCCAAAGGCGGCCATCCAGAGTAAGGCGACAAACAGTCCGACTACCAGGATCAGGAACCAGAACCTTATGATAAACTGAACAAAATCTTTCATGGACAGCGTGACAGAGTCCCCCCTGACCATGGAAAGTCGCCTATTTTTCGTCTGTTACCAGTTTCTTCCGATGGTTGATCCAAGTCACAACAACGGGTACCGCCGTGACGAGGATCATGGCAGCAACGATGATTTCCAGGTAGTTGATGATGCCCGGAAAGGCCCTGCCAAACAGGTGCCCCGCCATGATCATGGTGACGACCCAGATTGCGGCGCCGATGAAGTTATAGATCATGAACCGGCGGAAATGGATCCTGGTGATGCCTGCCAGTATGGGGATGAACGTCCTGACGATAGGCAGAAAGCGGCCTACAACAAACGTAAGCATGCCATGCCTCAGGTACACCTCCCTTGTTATTTCCAGGTATTTTTTCCTGTAGAAAAATCCTTCTTTTCGTCGGTTAAGCCAATCCTTAGCCCAGTATCCGAATCCATAGCCGACTGCAGTGCCGCTGACCGCGGCCATGACTACCAGCATGATCAACAGCCACACCGGTGTGTTGATGTACGGAGAATTGGAGAGGAGTCCCGCAACAAACAACAGCGAGTCCCCCGGAAGGAAAAAACCGAAAAACAGCCCGGTTTCAGCAAAAACTATCACCAGCAACAGGGTTAATCCCCCGTAGACGATGATGGTTTCCGGCTGAAGCCAATCCAACAGCGACAATTCCATGTTTTGGGTTTTGTGATGAGAATTAATTAAGGAGCGTGCGCCCGCAGTGCGGGCTGGGTGCCAGGGGCGGCAAATAGTCCTACGGCGCTTTTGCCGTGAGGACAACGTAGAAAGGATTGGAAACAAGCTGCGGAATCGCCTGCCGTGTAGCCATGCGAAGGGTGCTGGCAATAAGGGACTTTCCGCCGGGAGCGGACGGCAATACACCGGCGACAGCTTTATAAAGGAATCCGCCCGTGAGTCCACTCTTAGGATTGTTTCGCAGGACAAGCGGCACGGCCGGCCCGGACGAGTCATTCAGTTGGGATTCGTCGCAAGGATTATCATCCGACCTCTCCCTGGTGTCTGGAAACACCTGAACGGAAACGAAAGTGAGGAACAGCGCCAAAAGCGCAATCCCTGAAATCCGCCGTACGGAGTGGCTCCTTACCGTCATAGTTAGCAAGATAGGCAATTAGGAAAGAAAATGCACGCGGGTTTGTGACGAGGGGCTGGATTCTCGTTGCGTACTACTGCCAATTGCCTACTGCCTACCGCCTACTGACATAGGTTGTTCGCGTGTCTATACGACATCCTCCACTCCCCATTCCTTTTCATCCAAATATTCGTAAACCTTCTCTTGATAACCTTTCCCGCCTGGGGTACGTTGCCGGTGAACACCACTTCTTCCCTTCCCATGGTGATGGCCATGTCCTTTTCTATGCTGATGTGTTCGATAGAACGCGTGAAGGAAGTGAACCGAATTGTCCCGCTGTTCATCATGTCGAATAGCTCCTGACTTGTCGTTGTGATTTTATCGATGTTAGAAGGAGGATTTACTGTAAAATCGTCCGCCCAGATCTTGCGCAATGTCGCGGTGTCGGCGTTGAACATGGCCACGCGTTCTCTGTCTTCGATGTCCCTGATCTCGCGTTCGATTTTTGATGATTGGCTCTGCCCGTAAATGCATCCCGCATTTGCAAGCATCAGAAAGAGGATGGTTGTTTTTTTCATGGCATGGTGAGGTTAACGGGGCGAAGCTATTGGGGATGAAGAGTAAGGTGGTGGTAAAAATCGGACAAGTTGAGCTTTACCACAGAGACACGGAGGACACGGTGTTACACAGAGAATTATTTTTTTTCAATGATTAGCGATTGGCGATTAGCGATCAGCGATTTTCGATTTCGCTAATGCTCGGGAACACCCGCGTGCCGGACCCCTTTAGGGGACTAAGGGTCGCGTGCGGGGAGGATGTTAATAGACGTTGGGAAGTCAATCCCCAATTCCCCGGACAACAATGATTTGCGATCAACGATTTGCGATTTTAGGAAGCTGTCAAACGCAGAAGACGCTCTGGAGAATGCGTGTCTTGATGGACCCAAAGATTAGGGGTGGCGAAAGAAAATTCCTTAAAATCTTTGGCGAGGTGCTGATAGTCGGTATACCCGAACATAATGGCAACACTGAGCCAGTCGATGTGCGGGTGTGCCTCCTTGAATTTGTATGCGTTGAAGAAGCGGACGATACGACTGAATATTTTGGGTCCAACGCCGATGCGCTCGATGAACTTTCTGTTGAATTGCCTCGGAGATAAACACGCCTGATCCGCGAGCCAGTCGATAGACGTCTTACCGGAATGATTAAGCAAATACGATACGGCCTTATCCAGGGGATGGCCTGAAATACTTGTGTGCCGAATTTTCTTAATCAGGAAATCCTCTACTATGTCAATCATTTGCTTGTAGGACGACGCATTGGCAAGGCGTTCATTTACTTCACTGGTTTCCTGGCCAAGGGCAGAGTCCGCATTGAACCACGTGTCGGAAAATTCATTGAGAGGAATTTTCAGTAATCGGAACAATGCGCCGGGATGAAAGTTTATCCTGAACATCAGGTATTCCCGTGTGAGGTGAAAGTTGTAGCGCGACAGTTGTTGTCCGCAGATCGACGTAGCCGGCGCGGCGTGTCGGTCAGCGCTGATGGCGTTGTGCATGACCAGTCCGCCCCTCGGCAAAAACGCCATCGCCTGTTCCGGCCTCGGCGCAAATGCCTTTACCGGGATGGGCTGATCCTTATCGAACACAAAATGCGCGATGAGGTAATCCCGAACGAATTCCCTCAGGACAGGGCTGGGTGAGAGGTATTGGTAGATCATTTGAGGATCCGTAGGGGAAGATAAGGGGTTTTATGGTTGCGGTCAAGGGCGGTAAGCGGTCCCAAAAAATATGGATTGATCTTTGAATCCACCTATGTGCTCTATGTGGTTCCAACATTATTGAACCACATAGGGCACATAGGGATACACATAGAACACATAGGTAATCCGGAAATGTGGCGTGCCGGATAGGCCGTTAGTCAAAGCTTATCGCCATCCAATGAGGTGTCGACAACTGCACCCTTCGTCGATCACCTCTCCTCAATGCCAACTCATTACCCGTGTACTCAAGGATGTCCAGCCGATGTGAGGCAAACGCATGTTCATCACGTTTGTTGTACATCACAATCTCGTCGGCCGCAAGGTCCTGGGAGGAGTGTTTGAAATAGACGTTGTACGCCTCGCCGTAGGGTTCATAACAGTATTCCTTTATACCGACCACGCCCGGAGAAATATCGCCATGCAGCGCCTGAAGGGAAATGGGATAGCGACCGTAACGTTCGAAATGATTTTCAATTTCCTGTATCAGCGCCTCGCTGTTCCGTATGGCGAGGTTGCGTGAATACTCCACCGCCTTGTCGATGAAAGTCACGCGCACCGCCACAACGATCAGGGGAATCAGAATCAAATACAACGGTGCCGCAGGAGTACTAGCACTTGCGTATGGTTCTTTGGTGCGCATCCAGGAACGTGCGATCAATGCCAGACTGACGACAAGAAATAACGTGGCGAACGAGGGGTTGTCTCCGGCCAGCGGAATGAGAGAAACGATGATTACAAGAAGGCCGATGACGATCAACGATGCTTTCCAAAAGTTTTCGTTTCGCCTTTCAGCGCCGGGCTCTCCCGGCCGCGACAGCAGCCAAATGCCTCCAACCAGAATCAACAGCAATCCTCCATAACTGCCAATCTGTACCATAGCCGATATCGTCACCGCGAGTTGATCGTATGATCCAGGCATGTAGGGACGAAACATAAGAAACACGAGCGCCAGGGTGAGAAGCGCAATGTATATAAGGTGACGGAACATGGGTTGATAGGGGCAGTTGTAGATGCAAGTGCAGGAGTGAAGGTACGAAATTAAGGGGGGTGAGGGGTAATCAGTGATCGGTATTCAGGTAATCGGGGGCTCAGGTAATCGGTGGGTGTACTACGTAGAGACGCACGGCTGCGCGTCTCGAACGTCATCGTTAAACGCAGTATCGCCATCCTGGTGCATATAATTATTCATTTTAGTCCATGATCTCAGCCGGTTTGGATCAAGGTCGTTATCCATCAGCACACTGAAGGAATACCCTTGAATTTTTTGATCATGTCGACGCCGTTTGAGTCGGGTATTGCCTGGAACTGACGGAACAGTTTAGCCTTAAAGTGTTCGCCAGATACGAGGTCGCCCACATTCCAACAAGAGGTTCATGACAATAATTGTATAGCTACTCAGGGGAAGCTTACGCTGCGAATTGGATCAATTGCCAATTGAATAGGTCATCATCACATCATCCTCAAACGAAAGCTCTTCCACAAAATACACAATGTCCTCCTCGGTGATTGCTATTTGCTCTGCTTGGTTCGTCGAAATATCGTACAGTTCAGCGGAGAAGCGTCGTCCTGATGCGCCCGTGTTGTACGCTATCTTTACTACATTGCCCAACTGCTGACCTGAAGTTTCTGCCATAAGTCTTGCCTTTTGCTGGGCATCTTTGATGGCTTTCTTGATGAGTTCATTTTTGATGGACTCTTGCAGGCTGTCGGATACCGTGAATCTGATTTTCAATCTAGCTTTCACAGGACTTCTGGAAAGTGCCTTTATTGTCTTCGCGAGGTTTTCTGTGGAGTTTACGAGCTCTATCCTGAGATGGTGATATGCGTAGAACCCGCTGTCGTACATTCTTCTGTCTTTATGGACCATATTAGGCCGAACCCCATAGTCGCTGGTTTTGATTTCATCCCTTTTGAACCCTTCCCTTTCCAGATGTTTGACCATTTGCTGGTAATCCGATTCCAGAGCAGATACGGCGTCCGTGAATTCCATACGTATGGCCTTCAGATCAATTTGCATGACGGCCACATCGGGTAGTACTTCAATACGTCCTACGCCTGTGACATGAAGCTGAGGGGTGTCCTGCGCGAGCGCACAGAAGCATTGCGCGCTCACAAAGACGCCTAATAAGTGTCTCATAAGTTTAGGTTTTTTTAGCTGTAAGTATAATGCCGGATGGGAGGGGAAGTCACGGGGCGGGGAGGGAAATTATAGGTAAGAGGTGAGAAGTAAGTAGTAGGAAGGGCGATAGCTGCCATATTTCACTACTCAGCAACGTTGTTTGTGAATTGCCATCTAGCGATTGGTTTTTTCAGCTACCCTCAACGTTCCCCACTATACTTTCTCCAACTCTCAATGAGTTGCGTCTCCCTGTCCAGAAGATCTGGATCCCACTTCCTCACTTGTTCCATGAAAAACGTCATCGCCTGGGGCGGAAACGGCAACGCCGTCATTGGCCCATTCGGAAGACTCCAGGTGCCAACCAGTTGTCCGTTTTCGATACTACCTTCGAGGTAGATTATGCTGTAGATAATTTCCCGGTTTTCGGCGCAAATGAAATTGCGTTTATCGACTGGCTCAGAGGCTTTCAGGATGAGCTTCAACCTGAGTATTACCAGTGTCCACCCGTCGAGACAATAGCCGAAGGCTCTGTCGACCTCGCACAAGAAGGTTTCACTGGAATTCGGTCTGATATCGATTACAAACGAATAGTTCTGCTTGTTCCACTTTTCAGCAACGGGTATGGTCCACCCAAACGGCCTCGTATCCTTTGCTGTGACAATTTCACCGAGTTCATTGGCTATCATACCCTTGCATCCGGCAAGGGCGGCTCCGGAAGTAAGTTCGAATTGGGTTTGACCGTTTTCATCTTTTCGTGTGTACCAGGCATACATGGGCGTCTGCGATTTGACGGTGTGCTATAGTTACTAGTGTTGGCGTTATTGCGTATGGCAATCCTTCGCGCAATGCTTACACCCGTTCACCTGCGCGTAGTGTTTCCTCGCCTCCAACACCGCTCCAGCGCAGGTGGGGAACTGACCCAGGTACTTTCTGTCTGATGGCATATAGTAGCACCCAACCTTGTGTACTTCGTGGTCACCGTTGGGTTGGGCGTGGGTGTTGACGAAATAGTGATCCATATCAAGGGCGTGTAACAGTAAGGAATTTAGTGGGGAGCGAGGGATTGAGGAAGTTAGTTTTCCCATGGCAGTGAAGTAGTTTCCGAGGAACTGATTTTTGGAACCACAGAGACACGGAGGGCAGGGAGTTTCACAGAGGTATTTCTTTTTCTGTGCTAGAATACAGCGTAGAGGCAAGTCGCGCCTGTGAGTGCAAAACGCCAAGTTGGCTAAGAGGACACAGGCGCCAAGGCGCAGTTGAAGAAATCGTAGATCCGTAGCTTTCCTTAGTCAATGGTTTTTTCGCGGAAATGTTACGTGCGAACCCAGGAACCTAGACCTAAACACGTAATCACCCAAACACACACGCCCCTAATTAGGTAGCAACGCCATACCTTAATGCCCAAACGTTCGGGATGCACACCTTCAACTCTTGAGCAATTCAACACTTCAACACATCTAAGAGGAGAGGGTCTTTTTTCATCTTGGTTTGCGACGTCCTGGCATAGCGCCGACTGCAACTATCACGAGGACGTAATGGTTATGAATCTAATCCGGGTAGAGGAGGGGAACCAGAAAGTTTTCCGAAGGGGATAAAGTAGTTTCCGATGAGGGGGGATTGGAAGCCGCAGATGCATCCCGATAGCTATCGGGAACAGATGCATGCGCACATCAACACATCAACACATTTATTGATGCTGCCAACACCTCCCATTTGCATTTGTCGTCATCCGCTTGCAACGACTGCCGGCCTGGGTCAAGGCCGCACATTGCCGTGACGTGCTCTTCGGTGGCGTACTCTCCTTATATAACGGCGTGACCTGGTCAGGTGCTGTCCCGGATTGCGTGTTCCCCGGTGGTGCCTCCGGTTTTTTTTCGCCATGCACCGGCCTGCATACGCTGCATGGCATGTACCCGCGCTCTTTGGCTTCGCTTAGTTCTATTTCAAAGCTGCTATACTTTAAATACCGACAATCCTTCCGATGATACTTCGCACCGGTCTTCGTGATGTAAACCTTCTGTGCGTCGGCGTTGCATGCCAGGCACACGAATAGCGCCAACAACAGTGCCCGGATGTTGGAAGGTTTGAAACTCGCGGTCATTTTTGTTCGCACTATATCACCCCCACCTAACGGCCCCACATGCACCCCATCTATTGCATTATCCGTGTAATTCGTAGGCTCCCTCATTTTACGAGAAGAACTCATCATCTTTCCAATTCTTAGGGTTATTTACGATGTAATCCACAATGCGATGGTATTCCTCGTCATTACGTATGATATGATCGTAAAATCTTCCTTGCCACCCACATGGAAACCCCAGCCGCCTGGCATGTTTCGTTACCGCGGCCTTGTACGACCGAAGAATGGTCGACAATGATTGAGGCTTTGGTGAAATCAGGGACATCTGTAGATTCTTTGTTGATTTGGAGTTGTGTGTAGACGATTTGGGGGCTTGTAGAGACGTTGCATGCAACGTCTCTACATTACCTTCACGTTTTTGATCGTCATTGCCTTCACGTTCTTGATGGTCGGGATTTATTCCAAGACTTGTTTTGATATCGACGGCAGTTCCTGCTGTGGGGTAACCATATGGATAGTTCAGATGCAGGATCCCGTGTAGATGATTTGGCATCACTTGGTACACTCCCAATTCGACGAATTTGTTGTGGTTTTTGATCTCATACCACATGATATCTGCAATTACACCCACTTGTGACAAACGCATTATCCCGTTCCTGACCTTTCCGAAATAGTGTTCATGGTGTTCGGTACAGATCGTCACAAAATAACGACCGTTTTGAGTGTAATCCCACCATTCGGCACGAGCCGAATCGATGCGATACGTGTCGAGAAATTTTTTCATTGCTTGAGAGGGTTTTTTCAGAATTCTTGATCCGTGGGGGTCTTGTAGAGACGTTGCATGCAACGTCTCTACATAAACACGCGTATTTCACGCGATGGAATTTAGCGACCTTTCAAATAATCTCCACTTTTTTACCACTACCGTTCTCCTCTCTTACGCAACACATACATCCTCTCCGGCAAAAAACCATATATCACCACCGTATACCTTTTAATATTCTCCTCTCCCGGAAAATCCAATGTCGTATGGATCGCCCTGATGTTGTTGCGATACGTTACCAGCACCTTCCTCGTACTCGAGTTGACGTCGGTCTCCTCCTGTTCATGCATCAATGGCATCGAGTTCTCGACGCGGTACCGAACTTGGCGTACACCCTTCATCGTCGTATCCGACAACAAAAACAAAATAGGATCATCCATGCCGAAATTATTCCCGGGCGTCAGCTCCGTCATCGAAATGCCTAACGCAGCCTCGATGTTTTTGCGCGAGCGAATGACACTGTCGGGCGTGATCAACGTGTAAATATTGCGGAAGCGGGAATCTACCTCCCTGAACTCGTTGTACACATCCCGAATGGTTTCCAATGGCACTTGCAACCGCTCAATGTCACCCAGCCCATCGCGCGACAACGCCGTGAGCGCCGATTCATGGCGCGCGATCAGGTTCTCTACGGCATCCTCAGGGGTATTAGACGCTGCCGTTGCATCAAACAGACGTGATCCGGTATACGCCCCGACGGAAAGAATAAGCGCGACCACACTACCGAACAACCATCGTTGCCGACCTTTTCTTACTGCCTTATGTGCATCCTCCTGTTTGCCTTTGTTGATCTCGGCCACGAGGTATTCGACCAGGTGGTCCATGCCTTTTTCTGCCCGCAACGCAAAGCGGTCGGCAAGGTCGATGTCTTTTGCGGCAAGATCCTCGGCAGTAACGTCGTACAGTATGGGCAGGATTACCTTGTGGTCGGGCCGCTCCTTCGACATCAGAAGGTACAATTCCTTCATCGTCCAATTCTTCGCCAGGTAGTTCTTGCTGAGAATGACGATACCGTACCGCGATGCGTGCAAACCCTCCAGGATCTTTTTGTTGAGGCTGTCGCCCGCGTGAAGCTCGATACCGGAATACCAGACTCTTATGCCCGCCCTTTCCAGACGGACAGACAATTCGTTCGCGATCGGAATCTTATCCTCGACCGCGTGTGAAATAAAGGCGTCGTACTCGTAGCCCTTTCCCATGGTGGACATACGCTTATATCGTCATCCGCGACAACGTTTGCCAATCTGATTTCCCTCCGCCCTTTTCTGGTTTCCGAAGCCTACCGGAGAAGCGTCAGACGGCGGGTTAGCAACCGATAGGACTCTTCATTGATCTGCACGGTGTGCGTCCCCAGGTGCACCACCCGCCCCTCAATGGAGGTGATCTTCTTCGTGTTGATGACGTAGGAACGATGCACCCGCATAAAATCCCTATGGTTGAGTTGCTCGTGGATGTTGTTCATGCTGCTCGACAGGGTGAGGGTCTTTTCCTCCATCACAATCTTACAATAGGCACGCTCCGCCTTCAGATACACGATATCGGAGTAGGCAACCTTCTCATACTTCTGGCTATCCGTGCGAACGAAAATATAATCCGGAAGCAGGGTGCTCTGTTCACCCCGCTGAGCGTTGTGATTCGTGAAGGCAATGTCAATGGCGCGGATCAGGTCCGCCTGATTAAATGGCTTGGAGAGATAATTCGCGGGAAAGGTTTTCTTGGCGCGGCTTACGGTTTGGCCGTCGGTGTAATCACTCAAGTAGATAATAGGCAAAGGCGATCGCTTCACGATCTCGGCGGCAACGGCAATGCCATCGAGATCTCCCTCCAATTGAATGTCCATCAAAACCAGGTCGGGCTGGCGTTGCTCAAATGCGGCCAGGGCTTCTTTCCCCGAGCGACATTTGTCCGCAACCTCCAAACCGTGCTTTTCCAGGAGGGCGGCGATACTTTCAGCAACGATAACGCTGTCTTCAACAATCAGGACTTTAATGCGCTCCATTATTATATGGGTATGGTCAATAGGTAATGTGTCCCCTGCTTCGCGCGAACCTCATATCTGCCTTTCATTTCACTCATCAGCATGTTTACCAGCTTCAACCCGAACGACTCGCCCCTGGTCTCGGCCGCGGGTCGCATGCCGCAGCCATTATCTTTAATATCAATGCTGAGGGTTCCTTTTCCTGCCTGCTTAACATCCACCGCCAGACAAGGCGACGGATGGTCGACATACGCATGTTTAAAGGCGTTGCTGATCAGTTCGTTTATGATCAGTCCCAACGGAATGGCCTTGTCGATATCTACCTGGATAGGCTCCAGCGTCAGGTTGAGTTGCATTTCCTTTTCGTGGTAACCATAAGCGTGAACCAGATAGGTGACCAACTCCGTGATGTAGTCTTTGATGTTGATCGAGCGCGCTTCATCGCTGCGCTCGTAAAGCTTGCGGTGAATCAGGGCCATTGCGTTAACCCGACTCTCGCTGCTCCGAACGGCCTGCAACGCCTGCTCATCCGTTAACTGCTGTGCATACAGGCTTAGCACGCTGGAAAGCATCTGGAGGTTGTTCTTCACACGATGATGCAATTCGCGAAGGAGTGTTTTGACCTGCTCCTTGTTTCGATGCTCGCGACGAAATTGCCAGTATACCAACCCAATGATGATCAAAGACAACGCGGATGCCAGTGACAGACCGAATACCCAGGCGTTTCGTTCAGCCAGTTGCGCTTCCTGGACTTCGCTCTCCTTTTCTAATAACGCGATTTGGCGATCCCGTTCGCCGACTTCATACGCGATCTGTATTCCTGCAAGCGCTTCTGCCTTTTCGCGGTTCATCAGGCTGTCTTTGACGACCATAAGCCGTTCACTGTACCGGAAGGCATCGGCTGGCCGGTTCATTTCCTTCAGCAGTGCAATGCGCAGCTCATAGTTAACGCGCAGTTCATCGAGTAGTTCCAGTCCCTGCGCTTCGCGTTCTGCGATGTCGAGGTAATGCGCAGCCTTTGCAAAATCCTCTCTCAGTAATGCGAGTCGCGCCAGGTTGTTCGTTGTATAAACTTCACCGGCTCGGTTGCGGCTTTCCTTTTTTATTTCGAGGGATTCAAGGAAGAATTTCTCCGCTTTATCCAACTGGTTCGTCGCGAGCATTACTTCGCCCATGTTGTTGAGCGTGCTTGCCATTCCGGGACGATCGTTGCCTGCCGTCTTCAGTTCCAGGGATCGTTCGTAGTACACCATGGCGCTGTCGTAGTCTTTGAGGTCGCCATAGATAATGGCGATGTTGTTGTACGACTGCGCCATGCTTCGACGATTGTTGGTCCGCTTGCTTATCGCAAGCGCGTTGTGATGAAATTCCAGAGCCTGGCGATGGTCGCTGAGTTTCGTGTAGATGAGAGCGACGGTGTTATAACATGAACCCAGCGCATAGAGTGAGTTAACCCGTGTTAGCTCCGGAATAGCAGCAAGTCCGAGTTGCAATGCCTTTTCATAGGCACCTTTGTCGTAGTATATAAGAGAAAGATTGAGACTGGCGATAGCCGCTTTTTCCGCGAGTCCCTGCTCGTGAAAGTTTGTGAAAGCGCGCTCGTAGTAGGTGAGCGCACTGTCGGCATTGCCCAGCTGGTAGTACACCATACCGATGTTGTTGCAGTGCTGGGCAATTAGGGTATCGTTCTTTAGGGTTTCACTCAGGTGAAGGGCCTGGCGGAAATGGTACAGGGCGCTGTCGTATTCGCGTTTCCAGTACAAATCAAAGCCAACGGTATTGTGATAAGTGCTTTGAACGGTGATGTTGGCCGCATTTTGCGAGTTGTTCAGCAGGGCGAGCACGCTGTCATCAGGTGACGCTATAGTGGCGACACACGCACAAAGGCACGAGAGAAGCATCTTTTTGGTTGGGGCGGAACAAGATAACTAAAAAATACAAAAGAGCCGCCCGGATAACCGGACGGCTCTTGTTGTGTTAGGCGGGATTAAGGCCTGAAGTAGCTCTGACGACCACTTCAGGGTTAAGGATAATTAGGCGGCGGGTTCCCGATGGGAACGGGTTCTTTGTCGGGTTCCGTACGCGGTTGTATTACCTCGTCCGCACAGCTCGCCAACCCCAGGGCCAGTATGGCCAGGAGATATTTCCAGGAACGCATTGTTTCGCATGTTTAAGGTGACACATAGCAGTGCCAGGCGGGCCGCTGATGCGTGTTGCTGTCGCGACAAGCACGGCGCACGGCGTTACCCGTAGGCACAGCGATTACTGGGTCATGAGGAGGGTGTCCGCGCCGACCTGCCGTGATGTCCGTCCCTCATGACGACGAACAGCACGACAGGACCGGGTTGGACGTCAGACCGATCTGATGTGTTCAAGAACAATGTGAAGTTGGCAAAGAGGCGCGGGGCTATTCGTCCCGAACTGTTCCTGATTTTTCCTATTTTGTTCCTTGTTTTTCGGAAAAACTCCTCCCAACAGAATGAAGGTCGCCGTTCAGCAGATTCGAAGGCTTCTATTGGCGGTGTCAGAGAAGAGTGGCTATCCGCTTGAGTTTGGAAACTTCGAGGGTATTGCCGACGCAATAGGGGGTGGCATGAGCGGCGACTATCTCTATGAAAATCTTTATTTAAGAAGCCGAGATGCTGCTGATGATACGTCCATCGGTTTGCAACCTAATAGACTGAATATAATTGCCCGATATCTGGGTCATGAGAGCATACATCATTACCTGCAAAGTATACGCGAAGATCCGGTACTATCAGGCTTGGTTGGAAACTATTACTGTTACGTTCGGAGGAATTCGGAGGATACGGTTGTATTACAGTCGCCGGTAAAGATTAGCAGGAAAGGAGGCCAATACATTTTTGAGCTTCGTGGGCCAAGATGGACATACAAGGGGGAGATGGCGTCGTCAGACGGAAGTGTATTTGTTTTGATGAGATCGGACTCAGGAAAGCAAATTCATCATGTCTACAGGATAGGCAAAGCTCAGCGTCCGAAGGTGTTGCAGGGTATATTTTCTGGCGTATCAACAACCTTTGAACCGATCGGAGGACGGGTCGTTCTCACCGCTGTGGATGAGCCTTTTGACAAGCTGAAAAACCAGGAGTTGAGGCCGGCAGATCTGAAGAAGGATAAAGTATTGGGCGTTCGGCTTGCTCGGTACTTTGCTAAGTATGAGAAGAATAATCTGAAGATTAATTCACCGATGGGATTTAATGAGGGGGACCTGTGATGGAGATCGGTTGGACATAGTAGAGACGCCCAATTTGGGCGTCTCGGTAATAAATCCTGTGGACGTGTGAACCACATGGTATGAGAAGAATAATCTGAAGATTAATTCACCGATGGGGTTTAATGAGGGGGACCTGTGATGGTGCTCGGTGGGATATAGTAGAGACGCCCAATTTGGGCGTCTCGGTAATAAATCCTGTGGACGTGTGAACCACATAGAATATAGAACACATAGGTTTCACATAGAGAATATCCCCCTATGTATTCTCTATGTGCCCTATGTCCTATGTGGTTCAGTCCTACTGTGCCCTCACCGTCGTCGTAGCTCCACCTTCCAACGTCAAACTCACTGGCTTATTCGTCTTCCACGCGCCTCTTGTAAAGTCAGGGAAATCGACAACCTGAAATCCTTTTGCTACACTGGTTTCGCTGAGGATGCCCGCAGCGCTCCAGGCTGCTGCGTCATAGACGTCCTGATCGAGAGGCAGGCCGTTGCGCAGGCAGTCGATGAGACGCCAGTCCATGATGAAGTCCATACCACCGTGTCCTCCAACCTTCTTTGCCATCTCGCCAATGTGCTTTACGATGGGCGGTGTGTATTTGGCGTAGAGTTCTTTCAATTCGGCTTCGCTGACCCACTCGTGACCAAACGCGACCCGTTCTGGTTCAGGATACTTCTGAACAATACCCTTCGTTCCGCTTACCAGGTGAATTCGTGAATACGGACGCAGTGTCGACACATCGTGCTGGTTCATGATGGTCTTGCCGAGCGCGGTGCGGATGATCGAGGTGTTTAT
>Ga0207873_1001617_pt1 | contig 20880 bp, 19 predicted proteins | sample BGWIniCompost_FD_187373 | JGI IMG/M metagenome (GOLD analysis project Ga0207873, IMG submission 187373) | Cellulose adapted compost microbial communities from Newby Island Compost Facility, Milpitas, CA, USA - BGW Initial Compost (SPAdes)... ...
CTTCAACACGTTCACGAACTTATCGACAGTATCCTTTACCTGATCTTCAGATAAAACGGGATTTAAAATGAATACCGTCTCGTAATTCTTCATGTGTTTATTGAAAATTTGAGCCGCAAATGTATGGGAAAAGTTGGCAATGGGCAATAGGCAATGGACAGTGGGCAGTGGGCAATAGGCAGTATTCTGGTATCTGATTGATTACCAATAGGTTATACAATGCGCTTGTGATCTCTCTGATTTTGCGGCTAATGCCTTCGGGCATGTCACTGCCCATTGCCTACTGCCAAGAGGCTCCCTACTTCACAACAAACTGTCCCTTCCCCATCAAATAATCCTCCGTATACACCTCCAAATCATACGTCCCGGGTGCATACTCCGAACCCTTGTCGTAAAGGAAGGTCAGCCGCTGGCGGGAGTTGTCGAACAGGATGTCCTGGCTGGCGGTATAAAATTCCTCCTTTCCGTTGTAGATGAAAGTGCCGGATCCGCGGGCTACGTCGAAAATGACATTGCCGTCCTGATCCACAATTCGGATCATAATCTTCTTTCCTTCGATAGGAGCGACGTCATTTTGGGCAATGTTGAATTCCACCTTCAGCTGTTGAAGCTGACGTGCGCGGAAGGGCGACTCACGTTCGCGACCCCGTTCATTTACGGCTACGATGCGGAAGTTCTCAACCTTGAGCTGAGAGGCTTTATCAACCTTGCTTTGGAGTTCCTCGCGGGTCCGACTGAGCCGACCAATAGAATCACCAAGCTGATTCTTTTCCGTCTTCAGGGTCACATTCTCCGTTAGCAGTTCCTGATTGATCGCCTGAAGGCGTGCAATCTCTTCATCCTTGTTTTTGAGCAAGAGTTCATAACCTTCAACACGATCCTTCAATTCAGCAATGACGCGGCCATTGGCGCGCTGTGTGCGGCTAAGCTCTTCTTCGATCTCTTGCTTTGCTTGCTGAAGTTCACTCACATCGCCACCAAGCTTTTCTATTTCAGCGATGCGTTTATCCAGCTCTGCGCTAAGCTCTTCAAGGCGCTGCAGTGTGGTGGCATATTCCTTTTCAATTGTCGTGTTCTCGACGCGCAAATCTGCCTTTTCGCGGGAGTCGAGGTAGATCTTTACGGCCTGAAAAATGATAACAATGGCCATTGCCGTGATGATGAGCGGCGTCTTATTGCTCTTCTTCTGCGGTGTGTTGCTCGGAGCGGACGGGGTAGGTTCAGTCATGGTAAAATCAGGTAAAAAGTCAGCGCTAAATTAGGGCTTATTGTTTGGTAATTCAATCGTTACATCCTCAGCACGACGTGTTGTTTGTTCAGTAATGGAGAAAAAAAAGCGATTCCACAGCGATATAAGTCCGCCGTAGCGCGTACGCGTTCATGCCCCTGCACCTGCCGCCATGCCGATTCCATGGCTGGCGACTGGTGGATGTCGTCAATGACCAGGATGCTGGTGTCATGTAGGATTTTCAGCAAAAGGTTGAAATATCGCAGCGTAGCGGCTTCGGTATGATTGGCATCGATAAGGGCCCAGTCGACCTTCACCCCCTGTGCTACGAATTCAGGTAAGGTGATGTCAATATCCCCCTCAATCACGCGGATGTTCTCCTGACGCGCCTCGGCGAAGTGTTTACGTGCCAGCGCAGCCAGTGAGGGGGCTCCTTCAAAGGTGTACACATTCGTTCCTGCTGCACGGGCGAGATAAAGTGTGTTCACGCCTAAAGATGTGCCCAACTCAACGATTGTATGGCATCCATAATGACTAATGATACGCTGATAAAGGGATGATAAGCGTGGGGGCGAAAGACTTCGTCGCGCTATCGCTGAAACTCGTCTCACGGTAGGGTAGTTGCTTGCGCCGCTTCCGAGGTCGCGAATGTCTATTTCGCTATCATCACGCAGTAAACGTGCGCGCAACTGTTCTACTTCCGCATCCGGAACGTGACGTTCACGGAGGACTTCAGTAACAAATTGGAAAAGAAACGGAGCGTGTAGCGAGTGTTCGTCTATCGCGTTAAGCCAATAAGAAAGGTAGGCTCGATAACGGTGCAGCCCTGGCACTTAGTTGAGTCGCAAAGGAGCTATCATCGTGAATTCCGGAATGTTTACTTTTAGTTTCATTCCATCCACGATGCGTTCCATGAGGTATGTACCAACCATCTTGCCAATGCCGGACTTCAGATTGCATCCGGATACATATTGATGGCTCTGGCCAGGTTCCAGAACGGGCTGCTGGCCGACAACGCCATCGCCTTCCACTTCGCGTCTGGAAAACCCGGCGTCTGAGATCAGCCAGTGCCTGCGTAGCAACTGGATTGTGTAATCGCTTTGATTTTCGATGGTAATCCGATACGTGAACACGTAATGATACTGACTCGGACTGGAATACGATGGCTGGTATTCCGTCTCCACACTTACCTTAATCCCCTGAGTTATTTCCGTTACCATACGACCAAAAATATCAATTTTTTTGAATTTGGACACCGGGGAGGCGGTTGGGTTGCCATTCCCGCGGAAATCCCTTTTTTTGTCCGGCCGAAGGGCAATTCCGGTCCACAAATACCCCCGGAAACCCTTAAATCGCGTCAATTTCGTCTTCTCCAAACCTATGAATGTAAGAATTGCGCCGGGCTGGAAACAGCGACTGAACGACGAGTTCAACAAGGAGTACTTCCGGGCCCTGACGGAGTTTGTACGCAAGGAATACGCAACGTGCACGGTCTACCCCCCTGGTCGGGAGATTTTCAGCGCCTTCGATCATTGCGATTTTGACCAGGTAAGGGTGGTAATTATCGGCCAGGATCCCTATCACGGTCCGGGTCAGGCCAATGGCTTGTGCTTCTCAGTCCGTGATGGTATACCCATACCCCGATCACTCGCTAACATCTTTACAGAGATTAACCGCGACTTGGGCAAACCGATTCCCAAGTCGGGCGACCTCACAAGATGGGCACGCCAGGGTGTACTGCTTCTCAACGCTACCCTCACCGTACGCGCATCAAGCCCGGGTTCCCATCAAAACAGGGGTTGGGAAGAATTCACGGACCAGGTGATTCGCGTCATCTCAGAGGAAAAGGAAAACATTGTATTCCTCCTTTGGGGTGCCTACGCTCAACGCAAGGGCAACCTCATTGACAGAAACAAACACTGCGTCTTAACCGCACCTCACCCTTCACCTTTTTCCGCCGACCGCGGCTTCTTCGGCTGCCGCCACTTCAGTAAGACAAATGAGTACTTGAGGAGAAAGGGCTTGCCGGAGATTGATTGGTAATGACTTGTGTTGATGTGTTGATGTTGGATTGACCCGACGTCCTGGCGTGCTGGAACGCAGACGTTTACTTGCACAATTTCGGATGTGTTCTGCTACCTTGGTACCGGAGGAGCCGACATCAACACATCAACACATCAGCACATTATTCGATGATCCTAAAAAACCTGCTCCACCTTATCTTATTAAAGAAGCTCGCGTTCCTGTCGATGGAGAGCCAGATGAAGAAGGCTTTTCCAACGATGTGATCTTCGGGAACGAAGCCCCAGTAGCGGGAGTCGAGGGAATTGTGGCGGTTGTCGCCCATCATGAAATAGTAGTTTTGCTTGAAGGTGTACTCGGTTACTTCGCGACCGTCGATGATCAATCTGTTACCTTCGATGCGTGCATCTTCGTTGTGGTCGTAGTCGCGAATAGTGGTACCGTAAAGAGCGAGCGTGGAATCGTTGATTGAAATGGTCATGCCCTTGGCGGGAATTACGAGCGGCCCGTAAAAGTCGCCATTCCACGGAAATCGTTCAGGATTCGGGAAGATGTTGGACTCCGGGACGCCCGGCTTGCGAGGCTCCAGTTTCCCATAGGGGTTTAGGACGGCAACCTCGACGGACTGAATAAACGGCAGCGATTCCAGTTCATCCGCCACCTGGGGACGCAGCTGCATCTGGTAGATGATCTGATCGCCATCCCGTTCTTTGACGGAAGCCTCATTGATTTCATATTTCTCAAGAACTCTCTCGTTGATGAGGCTGTTTGCAGCAACCCGGTAACTGAACTGCATAAGGGGAGGGTTTTCACCAGGTTCACCGTTGATGTATACCTGGCGATCAATGATCTGTAATGTATCACCAGGAATAGCAACGCAGCGCTTGATGTAGTTCGTCTTGAGATCAACGGGGTAATCAATGTAGTCGTTGAGTTCAAGCGGCGGCACGTTGAACACGACGACATCATTTCGTTTCACATGAGAGATACCGGGAAGACGGTATTGGGGCAGTTTGATCCATTCGACGTACGAAGGGATGTCAGTAAACCAAATCTTTTGATGGGTGAGCGGGACCTGCAGAGGCGTCGTCGTTGTTCGTGTACCGTAGTGAAACTTGCTTACAAAGAGGAAGTCGCCAACCAGCAATGAATTTTCCATTGAAGGTGTCGGGATGGTGTACGCTTCCATTATCAGCCAACGGATCAGCGTAGCGGCCACGACAGCAAAAATGATCGCGTCAGCCCATTCCCTCGCTTTTGACTTCGGTTTTCTTTCTTCCTTACTGCTGTCCTCTTTCTTTTTCCAGAACTTCCAGTTCATAGTATTTTCAAGAATTCGTCCATGGTAAGACAGCCCTTTTTATCCAGTATCCATTCTGCGACCATAACGGCGCCAAGAGCAAACCCTTCGCGTGAATGGGCTGTATGTTTGATCTCAATGTCGTCAATTCGGGATGCGTATTTCACCACGTGTGTTCCGGGAATCTGATCGATACGGAACGCGGTGATTGCAATGTCATCTGCGTTTCCATTTCCCAGCGTCCACTTTTTCTTGCGATCCACGTTGCGCAATATTCCTTCAGCAAGTGTTATCGCAGTACCGCTCGGCGCGTCCTTCTTTTCGGAATGATGAATTTCGTCCAGGCTGATCTCATACTCGGGAAACGCGTTCATTATCCGTGCGAGATATTCATTGACCTTGAAGAAGATGTTAACTCCGAGGCTAAAGTTTGACGCGTAAAAGAAAGTACCGTTCTTTTCGGACACGAGTTTCTCGATTTCTGCCTTCCTCGAAAGCCAGCCCGTCGTGCCGCAAACGACGGGTATACCACGCTCTATGCAGCGTCTCACGTTGTTGAAAGCGGCGTCAGGATGGGAGAACTCAATGGCCACATCGGCTGTGGCCCGGTCAAGTTCGTCGTTGTTGTCGATGTCTATGCGTCCGGCAATTGAATGGCCGCGACGCAACGCCATCTGTTCGACGATCTTGCCCATCTTTCCATATCCAACAAGGAGTAGGTTCATCGGTAACGTCTGGATTGGGGGTGGTAATAAGGGAAACTTTTCTCTAAGGTCAAAATCGCAATGTCACCGAAAAGCCCGCCTGCCTGCCCACCAGCAAATCGCTGCGGATCATCGGCTGCATTCGTACTTGCAAATTGGGATTGACGTCGAATTCCTTCAAATGCGCATCCACGTGAGCGTCGACGATCTGCAGGACGTACACGGCCGCCATGAGGATCACCATGAGGTCGCGCTGGTGGCGGGCCTGATCGATTGCCGGTCGGAGTTGTGATTCCGTATACCCCTCCAGGCTTTCGGTTGTGTTGTTTTCAAGAATGTAGAACAGTTGCCGCTTATAGTCTTTATAAAGATCCTGATAGAAGCGCAAGCCATAGCCGACAACCCCGAAACCGCCATAAACAAGCGGCAACTTCCAGTACTTTTTGTTGTATATCTGTCCGGCCCCCGGCAGCACTGCGGCGAGAAAAGACGCGCGATCCGGATTGAACCGCTGTGCGTACGATTGGATGAGAATCGTGTCCGATAGGTCGACGGTGGGGTCCGGTTCCACGACGCGTATGGAGTCTTCCTGCGCCCACAGGGGCGTGGTCAGGATCAGCGTCGCGAACAGAATCCGGAATTTCATCCGATCTTAAGAATATCCAATATGCGGTTTAGGTCTTCCACCGACAGGAACGGTATGCGAATATCGCCCTTCTTTCCGTCGCTTCTGATTACAACTCGAGTGCCAAAGTGTGACGAAAGTTGGGCCTGAAGGCGGCTGATCTCACGCGCTGTTGCTGCTTCCAGGGGTTTCTCCGCGGTTTTCTTCGCATTGCGTCCCCCTGCCAGTTGTCGGACGAGTTCTTCCACCTTCCGCACAGAAAGGTCTTCCTTGAGGATGCGGTTGAAGATGTAGAGCTGGTTTTCCGGGGTATCGACATTGATGATCGCCCGCGCGTGACCCATCGAAATCCGGTTGTCGCGTACAGCAATCTGGATGTCAGGTGGAAGTTTGAGCAGGCGAAGATAGTTCGTGACTGTCGCGCGGTTCTTGCCCACACGTTCGCCAAGTTCTTCCTGCTTGAGGTTACATTCGGTGACGAGCCGCTGATAACTGAGGGCAATTTCAATCGCGTTTAGGTTTTCGCGCTGAATGTTTTCGATGAGGGCCATCTCAAGCATCTGCTGGTCGTCGGCCGACCGTACATAGGCAGGAATGGTTTTTAGTCCCGCTAACTTCGACGCCTGGAATCTCCGCTCTCCGGCAATGAGCTGGTACTTATCCGGAGCGAGGCGTCTCACCGTTATGGGCTGAATGACACCGTGAACTTTTATTGATGCTGCCAGTTCTTCGAGCGCCTGCTCGTCGAAATGAGATCGTGGCTGAAAAGGATTCGCCTCGATCTGGTCTATGGGAATCTCAGGAAGTGTATGGCTGGTGTGCGCCGGTCGTGGCGGCGCTGTAATGTCTACTTCCAGCCGTTCCGTATGGCCGCCGCTGTCGCTCAGCAATGCATTCAGCCCGCGACCCAAAGCCTTCTTCTTGCTCATTTCGATTCATTCTTATTCAACACCTCATGCGCCAGGTTCAGGTAGCTGATCGCGCCCTTGCTCTCCGCGTCATGAACGATAACCGGAAGCCCAAAGCTGGGAGCCTCGCTAAGCTTAACATTCCTTGGAATGATGGTGTTGAAAGTCATTTGTTTGAAGTGCGTTCTTACTTCCTCCACGACCTGATTGCTCAGGCTCGTGCGGGAGTCATACAAGGTAAGCAGTATCCCTTCTATTTCCAGCTTCGGATTGAGTCGGGTCTGGATGATCTTGATCGTGTTAAGCAGCTTACCCAGTCCTTCGAGCGCGAAGTACTCGCATTGCACCGGTATGATAACGGAGTCAGCGGCTGTCAGCGCGTTGATCGTAATCAACCCCAGGGAAGGGGAGCAGTCGATAATGATATAATCATATTCATCACGTACCTGGTTCAGGGCGTCCCGCATCTTTTCTTCGCGGTGCGCTACTGAAACCATCTCGACCTCCGCACCTACCAGGTCGATATGGGAGGGGATAATGTCGAGGTATTTGATGTCGGCATTGGGCACCACGGCGTCTTTCGACTGAATACCGTCCACCATGCACTCGTAGATGCTGGCCTCCACTTCTTTTGGGTTGATGCCCAGCCCGGACGAAGAGTTGGCTTGCGGATCGGCGTCCACCAGGAGCGTTTTCCGCTCCAGAACAGCCAGACTTGCAGCCAGATTAATAGCGGTAGTGGTCTTTCCCACACCCCCTTTTTGATTGGCGATCGCAATGATTTTTCCCATCCCTGCAGGTTACGTCAGAAAATTCAGCCACAAATATAGCCGAAATACCCTCCGCCGTGGAACATTCGTGGAACGTGTTATCCACAAAGAGTCAACAAATGATGTGTTGATGTGTTCTGGTGTTGAAGTGTTAATGTTGGTTTAGTGCCAATAGTAGGAGGATTGTAATCGGTAATCGGCAGGCGAGCCACTGCCCACTGCCCACTGGCTACTTCCTCTTTCCCTTCTTCTTCGGCTGCTTCGCAGCACCCCCTGCGGCCGGCTTCGAAGACGACGCCTTCCGCGCTTCCTCGCTGGCCTTCATGGCTTCCTCGAGTTTGGCCATGAACTTTGATTTCTTTCCGCCACCGAGGTTGCGCTTGCGGTTTTCTTCGAGGATGGCCTTGATCTTTTCTTCATTGACAAACCTGCGAATAATCGCCTGTTGTGCAAAGGTGACGAGGTTGGATATGAGGTAGTAGAAGGTAAGACCCGCCGAAAACGAGTTGAGGACGAAGAAGAACACCAGCGGCATAATGTACGACATCGACTTCATCGGCCCCTGTACTGACGACAACTGATTGTTTTGCCACGTATATATCAGCGTCGAAATCGTCATCAGCAACGTGAAGAGGCTGATGTGATTTCCTAGCATGGGTATCGAAAAGCCAAAACGGATGACGGAGTCGTAAGTCGACAGATCTTCCGCCCACAACAGCGGTTGCTGGCGCAGTTCTATGCTCGCCGGGAACAGATAAAACATGGCGAACAGAATCGGCATCTGCAGCAATACCGGTATACAGCCACTGATAGGATTCACACCTACCTGCTGGTACAGCTTGAGTTGCTCCTGCTGGACTTTGGTCATGTCGTCGCCGTGCTTTTCCTTGATCGCGTCCAACTCCGGCTTGAGCACCTTCATCTTTGCCATGCTCAGGTAAGAGCGGTAGGAGAGTGGCGCGAGAACAAGCTTAAGCAAGAGGACAAGCACGATGATGATCAGCCCGTAGTTGCCGATGTGCAGCGTCAGGAAGTGAAACACCGGGAAGATGACAAACTTGTTCACCCAGTATACCGGCGCAAAGCCAAGGTATACGTTGCGTGAAAACTTTTCAGCGACCTTTCCTATTTCCTGGTAATCGTTGGGACCCAAATAATAGGTGAATCGGGCCGCGCCAGTCGCGAGGTCGGCTTTTGGAATACCCAGTTGTACCGAAGCTTTCTCAACAATAGATGTATCCTCTGGATTCGAGGTAATTGACAACACCGAGTTATGGAATGCCTTATCAGCGATTAGCGAGGCAAGGAAATACTTTTGCTTGATGGCAATCCACTGAATGGGATCCGACAGCGTCTCGGAGTCGTCAGAACGTTCGGAAAGATGATCGAAACCATCGATTTCTGAGTAGTAATTGATCGTGGTGTTGTTCCGCGTGTCAGTAAGGTCTTTCTCCGTCGGGAACATGGTGTGGTCCCAGCGGAAGGTGAGCTGATCGCCGGTGATTGCGTCTGCGAATCTGTTGTTGATGAGTTCGTAGCGAATGCGGTAACCACGGTCGGGTATTGTATACCGATGAGCGAGTGATGTTCCGTCGCTCAGCCGCAATGTATAGGTCAGAATGGTACTGTCGCCATTTCGTTCTTTTTGTACATCGTAAAACAGATCGTACAGATCGATTTCACGACCGTTGTGTGTTGTCGTGAGGCTGAATGTGGTTGAATTCGGCCGGATGAGGATCAGCGGTTCCTTGTAGTAGGTCTTGTAGTTACGGAGTTCGAGTTCCTGGATGACGCCGCCCTGGCTGCTGAAAGCTATGTTCAGGTCTTCGGTTTCAACTCGGGTAATTGACGGCGTGCCGCGCATGAATTCAGAGATTTCGCCATACTGAGCCACGAGTACGCTGTCGGGAACCTGCGGCTGCCGTACAGTCGAGTCCGTGCTGACAACACCGGGCGCTGGCGTTTCCGCCGTTTGGGGCGGGGGAGGCGTAGGCGAAAACAGATAAAAGTAGACGATTAGCAGTACTGCGATGAGTGTCAGGCCGATTGCTGAATTCCGATCCATTCTTTGTTCTTATGCGATCCCGCGATTACTCGTTAGTAGCGGCTTTCGCGGGTTTATTACGTGTACACAATTCAGGAATACTCCTATCCATTGACGGTCTTCGATTTCTTATAGTTGATGGCCGCCTCCACGAATTTAACAAACAAGGGATGCGGGTTGAGGACCGTACTCTTTAGTTCAGGGTGAAACTGGACGCCGATGAACCACGGATGGTCCTTCAGCTCTACGACTTCAACGAGTCCGGATTCCGGGTTAACGCCCACCGCCTTTAATCCGGCTTCCTCGATGTCATTCAGGTATTTATTGTTGAATTCATAGCGGTGGCGGTGACGCTCATGAATGATAGACTCGCCGTAAATATTGTACGCCTTGCTGCCTTTTTTCAGACGACAGGCGTAGGCACCGAGACGCATGGTACCGCCTTTCTCCGTCACCTTCTTTTGCTCTTCCATCAGGTCGATAACCGGGTGACGGGTGTTGGGATCAAGCTCCGTGGAGCTGGCGCCGTGGAGTTTCAGCACATTGCGGGCGAACTCGATGACGGCACACTGCATGCCCAGGCACACGCCAAAGAAAGGGATCTTTTGTTCCCGTACATACCGTATGGCCTCGATCTTGCCCTCCATCCCCCGCTCGCCAAATCCCGGTGCAACGAGAATCCCGTCAAGACCCGCAAGTATGTCCTCACAGGTTTCGGGATTGATTTCCTCAGACGAGATCCATTTCACATTAACCTTGCAATCGTTCTGCGCGCCGGCATGCACAAAGGCTTCGTTGATCGACTTATACGAATCCGGAAGGGAGACATACTTGCCTACAAGTCCGATGTTGACTTCTTCGGTCGGATTCTTCAGTCGTCCCAGGAATTCCTTCCAGTGATCCAGGTCGGGATCCTTACGAGACGAAACCTTAAGTTTGGCAAGAACGCGCTCGTCGAGTTTCTCCTTTTTCATCAGGAGCGGTACATCGTATATAGAGTCAGCGTCAATCGCCTCAATGACTGAGTTCAGGTGAACGTTGCAGAACAGGGCCAGCTTCTTCCGAAGCTCCAATGGCAGCGGGCGTTCCGTTCTGCAGGCAAGCACATCGGGTTGAATTCCTGCTTCAAGAAGTTGTTTGACTGAGTGCTGTGTAGGTTTGGTTTTCAGCTCTTTAGCTGCTTTGAGGTAGGGTATCAGTGTAAGGTGAACCACGAGGGCATTATTCGGACCGAGATCCCAGCGAACCTGCCGAACAGCTTCGAGAAAGGGTAGTGATTCGATGTCACCAACACAACCTCCGATCTCCGTGATAATGAAGTCGTATTCACCACTCTCACCGAGGAGGAAGATGTTGCGCTTTATCTCATCGGTGATGTGCGGCACCACCTGAACGGTCTTTCCCAGATATTCCCCCTTGCGTTCCTTGGTGATGACATTGTTATAGATTCTGCCTGTCGTTACGTTGTTGGCCTGGGACGTGCAGATGTTGAGAAACCGTTCGTAGTGTCCGAGGTCGAGGTCCGTTTCGGCGCCGTCATCAGTTACGTAACACTCACCATGCTCATACGGGTTGAGTGTGCCTGGATCAATGTTGATGTAGGGGTCAAACTTCTGGATCGTAACCCTGAATCCGCGCGCCTGCAGGAGCTTTCCAAGCGAGGCGGAAATAATGCCTTTTCCCAGCGACGACGTGACACCCCCGGTTACAAAAATATACTTTGCTGATGCCATAGGTCCCATTAGCCGGGCACAAAGGTAGGTTAAAAGTTTAAAGTTTAAAGGTCGACAATGCCGTCAGCGCGCCAAAAAACGCGCCCGGTAGCCTGAAATGACACCCTGATGTGTCCGGCATCGTGTGGGATCATCATTGCTGGGGCACTTGATGAAATCTCCTCAAGCTGTCTTTTCTGACAGTATTATAACATGCTAATTGAAGAATTACTTTAACAATATTTTTAAGTCGTTTTGGCTCATTTCGGGGCGATCCGGTAAGCGCCTTGACCCGGCGTTTCGGCGGCGGTTTGAAACGCCTCATTCTGATTACAGTTCACTCATCGAAACGTTCAGTTTTGAGGCAACCCTGGGGGGTTCCCTTTTCACTAAGGACGCCATTCATGAGTGTCCTATAGTGGCTTTGATCGGGTTTCCGGAATTGATTTGAGATGGGCCCGAAGCGTCAATTTTTCCTCCTGTTGACATTGCTGATGTCGGTTTTCGCGACCGGCGTTAGCGCACAGTCGTGTTTTATGGAACCTGGCTTCCAGTTCCTTACCAGCAGCCGGGGTTGCGCGCCTTTTACCGTCCAGATTGAAACGCTCTTCCTTGAATCGACACCCGGTACGGTATACTATGTCAACTGGGGTGACGGCACTCCCGAGGAAGTCTATGTGCAGAATAACTCCACGGGAGTAATCCTTACGCACACATATCCCAACTCGCCGATCACTTGTGGTTACGATGTAATCATCGACGCGGAGAACGGCTGTAATCCGCGGGGTAGCGTGGTGCCGGTAACCACCCAGGTTATTGTCTGGACCAATGACGTGATCTCAATCGATCCGGGTGAGTTTCGCGTCTGCCAGGGCTTTGCCGCCAGTCTGAACTTTGTGGACAATAGCGACTGGAACTGTTTCCCGCGGGCCACTCGCGAAAACAACGACCCGCGCTGGATACAGTGGATCTACGGTACAGGTAACCCGGCAAATCAAATCCCTGGCATGCGCGTCAACGGTGCGACGCCCGGAGCGTTCCCTTATTATGATCCCGCACCCGGCCGCAATCCGATATACCCGGTAACATCACCCGGCCAGGTCAGCCTTAGCATCGATGTGCCGGTTACAACACCCGCTGACATCGGTAAGGAATTCGAAGTGACCCTGAGGAACTGGAACCAGTGTAACCCATACGACAACGTTCTAAGCGATGGTAACCCTTTCAATCCTGTAAGTGGTGATATAGCCAACGGCGACAACGCACCGCAGGTCACCACGGGACGTGTGGTGATCGTGCCGGCTCCTCAGCCTGACTTCCTCACGCGCGCAGGCAACGCCGCAGGCCCGGTTCAGACCGTATTCTGTATTGACGAGGATATCTATTTCGACAACGAGACCCCGCCCATTTCTGGCGCGAACTTTCAGTATCGGTGGGAATTTTATGATAACAGCACAGGTGCCGGGTCGCCGATTTCGACGAGTACGCAACCTAATCCAACCTTTGCTTACAGTACATCAGGACAAAAATTGGTACGACTCCGTGTTCGCGATGCCAATGCGGCGGGGAGTTGTGAGTCGGTAGTCGACCGCGTCATCACGATATCTCCATCGCTGACGGCGCGTATCAGGATTACGGACCTGGCCAACAACGTTATTTCTACGGACTTCTGCCAGGAACCTGCAGCGCCTTTGACCACATTCGATGCCCGCTTTCACGACGACTCCTTCGGTACGGCTACTCCGACAACACGGTACCGCTGGGAGTTCTTTGATGAAAACAATACAATGGTCTTCGAAGCGCCTTCTGGCGGAGCATTTTCCAGCACGCCGCTCGGACCATTCGACAGGGCATTTACCAATAAGGGTATATACCGCGTGCGTCTCAGAATCCGCGATGACGTAACTACGTGTGAATCGGTTGATGAAGTCACGGTCAGGGTTTTAGAAAAACCCGTGCCCGCGTTTACGTTTAACCGCGTCTGTGAAGACGACGCGATGAGTTTTTCTGAATCATCAACGCTCAATTCACTTCCGGGCTCGACCATTACATCGTGGGAGTGGGATATGAACTATGACGGCACCTTCAACGGTGACCCTGTCCTGACAAACCAAAAGTCGTTCGACTATACCTTCCCAACGGCAGGTACGCATACAGTCGCCTTGCGAGTAACTGCATCGCCCGGTGGTTGCAGCGCCATCCTCGCTCAGGATGTAATTGTTGACCCGGCGCCGCTGGCGACTTTTACGCCGAGCACTACGGCCGGATGTAGTGTGCTGAGTCTTACGCTCACCAATACCGCCGTCGCAAGCCAGCCTGTCACCGTAGATCGCTACATCTGGGAGGTGGATGATGGCGGGGGGTTTGTTGTCGACTCGGTGCAACGCCCGACAGACCCCACGTTTACCGATCAGTATGTGATGTACCTGGACAACCACGGTACTACCGATAAAGTATACCAGGTCCGACTGCGGGCCATTAGCGACAATGACTGTGAGAGTGTTTCCGCTCCTGTCGCGATAACCGTATTTCCCGGGCCGAAGTCAGGCTTCATTTCCGTGAACTATTCGCCTTTCGACGATAACTGCTCGCCACAGGAGGTCGACTTCACTGTAGACGCTGAAACCCAGTCGCTCAATCCTACTGACTATACCTGGACGGTAAGCGACAACAATGGCGTGCTGGATGTCATCAGCACGGGAACGACACCATCATTCAGCTACGAGTTCATAAACAATACCCAATCGATGAAGGACTTCCGTTTGTCGCTCCGGGCTACGCTTCCCAGCGCCTGCTACGGTGACTCAACACGGCTGATCCGAATCGCCCCGTTGCCGTCTTCTGCGTTTGAAGTTGATACCCTGTTGTTCGACTGCGAAGTGATGAACCTTCGCTTTGAAGCCACGCAGAAAGGTCTCAGCGAATACGCCTGGGAAGTCAGCGTAAACGGCACGCTCATAACTGCATCAACAGGTGCAAGCGACGTCTTTGAATACAACTTCAACCGCCTCACATCTCTTGATCAAAACGTAGAGGTCACACTCCGCACACGGAACCTGGCCAACTGCCAGAGTTCACTGACGATGCATCAGGTTACCGTGCCGCGACAGGTGGATGTTATCGCATTTTTTACTGCATCGCCCACAACGCAGTCGTGGCCCAATAATACCGTCAACCTGAACCCCGTCCTGGGACCCTGGGAGTACCACTGGGATTTTGGCGATGGCACGACGTCGTCCAACCCTTCAGTCGGCCATCACATGTATGCGGCTGAGGGAACATATGTAATTACCCTTACCGTGTCTGATGGCGCATGTATGGCTCAGCATGTGCAGTCGGTGACCATTAGCCCGGTGCCTCCGATAGTTGACTTTACATATAACCCCAGTGAGGGCTGTGCTCCGCTCACGGTGACGTTTACTAATCTGTCGCTGTACGCCGATCCAATGACATACGTCTGGGATTTTGGGGAGGATGGAGCTACATCACATGAGGTTAACCCAACTTACACTTACCGCAAGGAAGGCAAGAAGACAGTGACGCTCACGGCGTCCAACGCTTCAGGCGAAGTGGTGTCGGTCACCAAGACAGATATTATTGAGGTGCATCCGCCGGTGAGCGCATATTTCAACATAAGACCAACCGTTGTTCAGGTTCCAGGTGGGAGGGTAGAGACCGATAACCAGAGTGTTGGCGCAACCAGCTACCTGTGGGATTTTGGTGATGGCACAACCTCCACGGAGTTCGAGCCAAAACATGTCTACAACGATCCTGGCGATGGAACCTTTGACATCTCGCTCATCGCCTACAACGACTTTGGATGTACAGATACCCTCAAGCTTGAAGGTGTGATACACGTAGTGGAGGGTGGTCGTTTGCTGATCCCCAACGCATTCTCGCCTGACCCGTCTGGTCCGGGGGGAGGAAACTCCGGCGGCAACATAAACGACGTTTTCCTGCCAATTATGGAAGGAGTTACCGAATTCCAGATGCTGGTGTTCAACCGGTGGGGTGAACTGTTGTTTGAGACGCGGGACCCCAATCACGGATGGGATGGATATTATAAAGGACAACTGTGTCAGCAGGATGTCTATGTATACAAAATACTGGCGAAGTTCAGCGACGGACAGACAGTGACACGGATAGGGGATATCAACTTGCTGCGATGAGGAGATTGTGTACGATATTGTTGTTGATCCTGAACGCCGCAGTCTTTGCGCAGGATCCGGAATTCTCGCAGTACTATGCTGCACCGTTGAATCTTAATCCGGCTTTTGCAGGTACGGCTACCGACCACCGTCTTACGGCAAACTACAGGAACCAGTGGCCCAGTGTCGCCAATGGCTTCGTCACGTATGCCCTCAGTTATGATTATAATCTTTCAGATCTGAACAGTGGACTGGGATTCATGATCCTTACAGACCGTGCAGGTTCAGCGAACCTTCGGTCGACAACCGTGAACTTCCAGTATTCATACAAAGTCAATTTCAACCGCAAGCTGATACTCTCCACCGGTCTCAACTTCGGTATTGGTTTCAGGGGCATTGATTACAACAAACTCGTTTTTGGAGACCAGCTCTCCTTTAATTCCGATTCCAATACACCCACGATCGACCCCATTGTTGGGACCATCGAAAACTCCAAATACTTCGACTTTGGGGCGGGGATGTTGATGTATAGCAGGACATTCTGGATGGGCTTCGCTGCACAGCACCTTAATCGTCCCAACCGTTCCCTTCTGGAAGACCAGGAGGCGGAAATCCCTATGAAGTTTACGGTTCATGGTGGTGTGCGGATACCGTTGTATCATGGCCCGTTCAAGAAGGAGCGCGTCGCAGCCATTGCGCCCTCGTTCATTTATAAACAACAAGGCAACTTCGATCAACTCGACCTCGGAGCGTACTTCCTGTATGAACCCGTGGTTGTCGGCTTGTGGTATCGCGGCATACCCATCAAGCAAAACGTTCGCGACAACATAAGCCACGATGCCGTGGTCATCGTCATCGGGTTCCAGATGAAAAAGATCGAGCTATCCTACAGTTACGACCTGACCGTATCCGAACTCGGGCCCGCGGCGGGTGGTGCACACGAAGTGGCACTCAAGTACAAACTTAACGTGATCGAAGCTCAAAAGACCAAGAAAAAGGAAAAATACATTCCTTGCCCGACGTTCATCAAGGTCGACTAAGCGTGCTGATGTGTTGATGTGTTGATGTACTGAGGTTTCTGTCATCTCATGCCTCCGCTTCGGGCTTCAGGTTGATCTGGCGTCCAATCTTATGACGATACGGCTCGCGGTGCAGGAGCCTGTCGAGGGGCGATCTCTCCTGAATTTCTGTTTTTCCATATTTCCTTATTTCTCTATTCATAAATTTGGCGGATGGACTTTACATCGTACCTGGATAGAGAGATCTTTCGCGCGGTTGCACAGGCGGCGGAAGCATCGGGCGTGGATGCGTATGTTGTCGGAGGGCATGTGCGTGACATCGTGCTTGGGCGGCCATCCAAGGACATCGATTTCGTCTGTGTGGGAAGCGGTATTGCGCTGGCAAAGAAAACGGCTGCAATACTGGGTTCTGGAATTAAGGTCAACTTCTTCAGCAATTTTGGTACGGCACAGTTTCGATACGAAGATCTGGATATCGAGTTTGTTGGCGCGCGAAAAGAGTCTTATAGTCGCGACTCCCGAAAGCCGGTCGTCGAAGATGGTACACTGGAAGACGACCTGAAGCGGCGCGACTTCACCATCAATTGCATGGCGATATCGTTGAACCGGCAAAATTACGGCGCACTGATCGATCCCTATGATGGGATGACCGACCTCAAAAAAAAGATCATTCGTACACCGCAGGATCCCGCTGTTACATTTTCCGATGACCCGCTGCGAATGATGCGTGCGATACGATTCGCCGCGCAGTTGAATTTCGATATCGAACCCGATACCTATGCGGCTATCGTGCAGCAGGCATCGCGGCTGAAGATCGTTTCGCAGGAGCGCATCACGGATGAGTTAAACAAGATCATAGCAAGCAAAGTACCCTCCTATGGATTCAAATTGCTGTTTCATAGTGGATTGCTCAAGCAGTTTTTTCCGGAGCTTGTCGCATTGCACGGCGTGGAATATGTAGGCAACAACGCACATAAGGATAACTTCTTTCATACGCTGCAGGTGCTCGACAATGTGGCAAAGGTTTCTGACGACCTGTGGCTGCGATGGGCCGCTATTCTCCATGATATCGCGAAGCCGGCAACCAAGAGGTACGACAAGGATCATGGCTGGACTTTTCATGGTCATGAAGACAAAGGCGCCCGTATGGTTCCTGGTATTTTCCGACGGCTGAAACTCCCGCTTAACGAAAACATGACCCGGGTGCAGAAGCTCGTGCGCCTCCATTTACGTCCAATTCCCCTCGCAAAGGAGGTGACCGACTCCGCGATACGCCGCCTGCTTTTCGACGCTGGCGACGACATTGACGCTCTGATGACCCTTTGCCGCGCCGATGTAACCTCGAAAAACCCTGAAAAGGTGAACCGGTTTCTCAGGAACTTCGACCTCGTAGAACAGAAAATGGCGGAGGTCGAGCAGAAGGACCACATCAGGAACTTCCAGCCCCCCGTTTCCGGCGATGAAATCATGGCGATGTTTGGTATCCCGCCGAGCCGTATTGTTGGGGAACTCAAGGAGGAGATCAAAGAGGCAATCCTGGACGGCCGCATCGCAAATGACCGGGAACAGGCCCTGGGCCTGTTGAGGGAAATTGCCGAAGCCCGAGGCCTCAAACCCCAAAATGCGGGCGCCTGAGCGGAAATCGTGCAACCTTTTTGCCCGGGCGTTGTTATTTAGTTGATTGTACCACCTGCTTGGATTACCGGGTTTCGAACATACACGACGAATTGATCGAACGCTGCCGGAAGGGGGATTCCCGGGCCTTCAGGCGTCTGTATGAATTGTACTCCAAGGCGATGTACAACACGGCATTACGGATCACCGGCGACAGCGACGACGCTGGCGACGTGTTGCAGGAAGCGTTTATAAGCGCTTTCAATAATCTCGACCGGTACCGGCACGATGCGACATTCGGCTCGTGGCTGAAGAGGATTGTGATCAACAAGGCAATCAATCACATCCGCAAGCGACGGACAGTCGCGTTACCCGAGGACGCGGAATGGGACGTACCCGACGAGCCGGAGATTGAAATTGAGGTGGGAGAGGAGACGGTCAGGCGTATTCGTGAAGCCATAGGCCAGCTGCCGGACGGATACCGCACTGTATTATCGCTGTACCTGATCGAGGGATACGACCATCAGGAGATCAGTGAGATCATGGGGGTTTCTGTCTCTACATCCAAATCGCAACTCAACCGGGCGAAAGCCAGGTTAAAAGAAATGCTAACTACGCGCCATGAAAGAGAGAATTGAAGAATTCATTCGCAAGAACAGGGATTCTTTCGACGACCAGGTGCCGGCCGAGTCAGTCTGGAACCGCATCGAGGAAAAGTTACCAAGCACGCCTCCTTCCCTTTGGAATAGGCTGTCCGTTTGGAGGGCGGCGGCGGTGTTGTTCATGGGATTGTCGCTGTATCTCGCTTTGCGTCCGGCAGCGTCGGTTAACACGGACCAACAGGCCATTCGTGAATTTGCCGACGTCGAAAAATACTACAATGACCAGATAGCCCGGACGGTTCAGCTCATCGACACGTACGGCAGCAAAGAGGGGCTGAACGGGTTTACACAAGACCTCCATCAACTCGAAGCCATGTACCTTGTCCTCAAGGAAGAGATGGAGCGAAACCCCAGTGCTAAAGTCAGGGATGCATTGGTACTAAACCTGCTCGTGCGCATCGACCTTCTTACGCAGCAGTTGCAGAAGTTGGATGCCGGTGCGAGAGAAAACAAGCAAGGAAGGGAATCCTAACTGATCGCTAATTACTGCCCACTGCCTATTGCCAACTCGACTCGCTCAGTTCAAAATGCTCCTTCGCGGAGTCCACAATCCGCATGTTGTCGCACTTCAGAATGCGGGCGGGAAATTTCTTTATGATCCGGTAATCGTGAGTGGCCATGAGGATGGCCGTTCCGCTCTTGTTGATTTGCTGAAAGAGTTTGAGGATGCCGTCTGACACAGTGGGATCGAGATTGCCGGTAGGTTCGTCGGCAAGCAAAATCTGTGGTTCGTTGAGGAGCGCCCTGGCGATAACCACCCGTTGCTGCTCGCCACCTGAAAGCTGGTGAGGCATCTTTCTTTCAACGGACCCGAGGCCGACCTGCATAAGTACTTCAGACATTCGCGCGCGCATCTTACCCTTGTCGCGCCAGCCCGTTGCCTGCATGACGAACAACAGGTTTTCTGCGACGGTACGGTCGGAAAACAACTGAAAATCCTGGAAAATGATGCCGAGCTTCCTGCGCAGCAAGGGAACTTCCGAAGGGCGGATATCGCGAATTGAGTAACCCGCCACCACGATTTCACCAAGCCTCAGAGGAAGGTCGGCATAAAGTGTCTTGAGCAGTGAAGACTTGCCCGAGCCCGTCTTGCCCACAAGAAACACGAATTCACCCTTGGCGATTTCGAAGTCGACATTTTCAAGAACCGTATTATGGTCCTGGAAAATGCAGGCGTCTTTGACCTTTACTACGGGTTCATTGGAAAACATCACCTCGGGTTTAGTCCGGAGAAAGCATCAGGCCGGCACCTTCTCTGAGGCGCGGGCGTTCACTTTCTTATGATCGGCGAGGAATTTTTCGAGACCGATGTCTGTCAGCGGGTGCTTCAAGAGTCCCGTAATAACATTCAGCGGGCATGTGGCCACATCTGCTCCGATTTCAGCGCACTTAATTAGATGTATCGTGTGGCGAATGGATGCAGCGAGGATTTCGGTTTCGAAGGCGTAGTTGTCGTAGATGAGACGGATCTGGCGGATCAGCTCAACGCCATCCTGTGACACGTCGTCCAGTCTCCCGAGGAACGGCGATACATAGCTCGCACCGGCTTTAGCGGCAAGCAACGCCTGTCCCGGTGAAAACACCAGTGTACAGTTTGTGCGAATTCCTTCAGCAGCGAATTTCTTGATCGCCTTCACGCCGTCGCGGATCATGGGTACCTTGACGACGATCTTGTCGTCAATCTTGGCAAGCTCCCTTCCTTCCTTTATGATGTTGTCGAAGTCCGTCGCGATTACTTCGGCGCTGACGTTGTTGTCGACAATATTACAGATGGCCTTGTAGTGCTCCCGGATGTTTGATTCGCCACTGATGCCCTCTTTCGCCATGAGGGAGGGGTTGGTGGTTACGCCATCCAGCACGCCAAGATCGTAGGCCTCCTGGATCTCTTTGAGGTTCGCAGTGTCAATGAAAAATTTCATACTTTCTTAACGGTTAGTGCTCAAATTTAATTCCTGATCCCCGGCCCCCCAATCCATTTCCGGGACAACGTGTTCAATCTAGCCAAATTGTGCTAAAACGGTAGGCAAAAAGAGGCAAACCGGGCATCGCACCGCTACAACCGCCTGCCCTTGCTACCTTCCGGTCCTGGGGGATTCAGCAGGAGCTGGTCGTGCCGGTTTGCCA
>Ga0207873_1001618_pt1 | contig 20879 bp, 18 predicted proteins | sample BGWIniCompost_FD_187373 | JGI IMG/M metagenome (GOLD analysis project Ga0207873, IMG submission 187373) | Cellulose adapted compost microbial communities from Newby Island Compost Facility, Milpitas, CA, USA - BGW Initial Compost (SPAdes)... ...
CTTCAACACGTTCACGAACTTATCGACAGTATCCTTTACCTGATCTTCAGATAAAACGGGATTTAAAATGAATACCGTCTCGTAATTCTTCATGTGTTTTTTGAAAATTTGAGCCGCAAATGTATGGGAAAAGCGGGAAAAACGGAAATCCCCCGGTGCTTATTGGTCGTACCCCCTTGCAACGGCCAAACCTGCCCCTGACCAATTTTTGCTATCTGTCTGTATGTCAGACAATTACATCTTGAGCTGGCCTACTTGACAACAAACTGTCCTTTCCCCATCAGGTAATCCTCCGTATACACCTCCAAATCATATGTTCCGGGTGCATACTCCGAGCCTTTGTCATAAAGGAAGGTTAGGCGCTGGCGGGAGTTGTCGAACAGGATATCCTGACTGGCGGTATAAAACTCTTCTTTGCCGTTGTAAATGAAAGTACCGGAGCCGCGGGCGACATCGAAGATCACATTCCCATCCTGGTCGACGATCCGGATCATGATCTTCTTCCCTTCAATGGGAGCGACATCGTTCTCAGCGATATTGAATTCAACTTTCAACTGCTGAAGTTGCCGCGCGCGGAAGGGCGACTCACGTTCGCGACCCCGTTCATTCACGGCAACAATACGGAAATTCTCGACCTTGAGCTGTGAAGCCTTGTCGACTTTGCTTTGAAGTTCTTCGCGGGTTCGGCTGAGACGACCGATAGAATCACCCAGCTGATTCTTTTCTGTTTTCAGGGTCACATTCTCGGTCAGGAGTTCCTGGTTGATGGCCTGAAGCCGGGCAATTTCTTCATCTTTGTTTTTCAGCAGCAGTTCATATCCTTCAACGCGATCCTTTAGTTCTGCGATGACACGACCGTTAGCGCGTCCCTGCCGCTGCAGTTCGGCCTGAATCTCCTCTTTCGCTTGTTGGAGTTCCGTGATGTCACCTCCTAGCTTCTCAATCTCAGCGATTCGCTCGTCCAACTCTGAACTCAACTCTTCCAGCCGCTGTAGGGTAGTCGCGTATTCTTTTTCAATGGTAGTATTTTCGAGGCGTAGTTCTGATTTATCACGCGCGTCAAGGTAAATCTTGACCGCTTGAAAAATGATCACGATGGCCATAGCCGTAATGATCAGCGGGGTCTTATTGCTCTTCTTCTGAGGCGCGTTACTCGGGCCGGTGGGAGTAGGTTCAGTCATGGTAAATCGGGTAAAAAGTCAGCGCTAAATTAGGGCTTATTGTTTGGTAATTCAATCGTTATATCCTCAGCACGACGTGTTGTTTGTTCAATAGTGGAGAAAAAAAAGCGATTCCACAGCGATATAAGTCGGCCGTAGCACTGACGCGCTCGTGGCCCTGCACTTGTTTCCAGGCCGATTCCATGCCGGGAGCGTGGTGAATGTCGTCGATCACGAGGACACTTTCATCATGCAAAACTTCCAGCAGAAGGTTGAAATATCGTAGCGTAGCGGCCTCCGTGTGATTGGCATCAATGAGAACCCAATCGACTTTTACATCGCTCTTTACAAACTCACTTAAAGTGTCATCAATGTCACCCTCTACAACGTGAATGTTATCCTGATGCAACGCTGCGAAATGTTTGCGCGCCAAAGCTGCCAGCGACGGCGCTCCTTCAAAGGTATACACTTGTGTTCCGGCAGGTCGTGCGAGATAAAGGGTATTCACGCCGAGACATGTGCCCAGTTCAACAATTGTCTCACATCGATAATAGTTGATCATCCGTTGGTACAGCGATGACAAGTATGCTGGTGAAAGGCTTCGTCGCGCTATTGCGGAGACGCGCCGCACAGTGGGGTAGTGGTTTGCTTTGCTACCGAGATCGCGTACTTCGATCTCGCTCTTGTCGCACAGCAAGCGCGCACGCAACTCTTCTACTTCCGGGTCAACGGTGTGGGTAGCGCGTAGAACTTCGGTAACAAAACGGAATAGAAACGGAGCGTGTAGCGAGTGTTCGTCTATGGCATTAAGCCAATACGAAAGGTAGGCGCGGTAACGGTGCAGACGCTGCACTTAATTCAGGCGCAATGGAGCAATCATTGTGAACTCCGGAATGTTCACCTTTAACTTCATTCCATCTACGATGCGTTCCATGAGGTACGTGCCCACCATCTTGCCAATGCCAGATTTCAGGTTGCATCCGGATACATATTGATGGCTTTGGCCTGGTTCAAGGACCGGTTGCTGACCCACAACGCCATCACCTTCCACCTCACGTCTGGAAAATCCCGCGTCTGATATCAGCCAGTGCCTGCGAAGCAACTGGATCGTATAATCGCTTTGATTCTCAATGGTAATCCGATAGGTGAACACGTAATGATACTGGCTCGGACTGGAATACGAAGGCTGGTATTCCGTCTCCACACTAACCTTAATCCCCTGCGTTATTTCAGTTACCATACGACCAAAAATATCAATTTTTTTGAATTTGGACACCGGGGCCGGGGTTGGGTTGCCATTCCCGCGGAAATCCCTTTTTTTGTCCGGCTAAAGGGGCTTTCCGGTAGCTAATTTCCCGGAAAATCCCTCAAGTCGCGTCATTTTTCGCTGCACCAAACCTATGGACGTAAGAATTGCGCCGGGCTGGAAACAACGGCTAAATGGGGAGTTCACCAAAGAGTATTTCCGGGCCCTGACAGAGTTTGTACGCAAAGAATATGCGACCTGCACAGTATATCCCCCCGGGCGGGAAATTTTCAGCGCTTTCGACCATTGTGATTTCGACCAGGTGCGGGTAGTCATCATCGGGCAGGACCCGTACCATGGTCCTGGCCAGGCCAATGGCCTATGCTTCTCAGTGCGCGATGGCATCCAGATACCCCGCTCGCTGGCCAATATCTTCACCGAGATCAACCGCGACCTTGGCAAACCTATTCCCAAATCCGGCGACCTCACGCGATGGGCACGTCAGGGTGTGTTGCTGCTCAACGCAACCCTTACCGTTCGCCACGCAAGCCCCGGTTCACATCAGAACCGCGGATGGGAAGAATTTACCGACCAGGTCATTCGTGTAATCTCGGAAGAAAAGGAAAACATCGTGTTCCTTCTTTGGGGCGCCTACGCTCAAAAGAAGGGCACCCTCATCGACCGCAACAAACATTGCGTTCTCACAGCACCGCACCCATCACCCTTCTCCGCCGACCGCGGCTTCTTCGGCTGCCGCCACTTCAGCAAGACGAACGAGTATTTGCGGAGGAAAGGGTTGCCGGAGATTGACTGGTGATGAGTTGTTTTGATGTGTTGGTGTGTTGATGTGTTGATGTGTTGATGTTGTGCACCTCCGGAATCAAGGTCGCAGAACACCTCCGAAATTATACAAGTAAACGTACGCGTTCCATCTGCCCGAGACTTCTGGGGTCACTCCAACACCAACACATCAACACACTACTCGATTAGCCTAAAGAACCTACTCCACCTGATCTTATTAAAGAAGCTTGCGTTGTTGTCGAGGGAGAGCCAGATGAAGAAGGCTTTTCCGACGATGTGGTCTTCGGGGACGAAGCCCCAATAACGCGAGTCGAGGGAGTTGTGGCGGTTGTCGCCCATCATGAAGTAGTAATTCTGTTTGAAGGTGTATTCGGTTACTTCACTTCCATCGATGATCAGGCGATTGCCTTCAATCCGAACGTCTTTATTGTGATCGTAGTCGCGAATTGTAGTTCCATAGAGTGCAAGGGTGGAGTCGTTGATTGAAATGGTCATGCCCTCTGCCGGAATTACAAGAGGTCCGAAAAAGTCGCCATTCCAGGGGAAACGTTCAGGATTCGGAAAGATGGTACTCTCCGCCACGCCCGGCTTGCGCGGCTCGAATCTACCTGACTCCTGCAGAACGGCTACCTCGACAGACTGAATAAAAGGCAACGATTCGAGTTCATCGGCTACCTCGGGGCGTAACTGCATTTGATAAACGATCAGATCGCCCTCCCGTCCCTTAACACTCGCCTCGTTGATCTCATATTTCTCAAGAACTCTTTCGTTGATGAGACTGTTCGCGACGACCTTATAACTAAACTGCATAAGAGGAGGGTTCTCTCCGGGTTCGCCGTTGATGTACACCTGCCGATCGATGATCTGAATCGTGTCGCCTGGTATAGCAACACAACGCTTGATGTAGTTGGTCTTCAGATCGACCGGATAGTCGATGTAATCGTTGAGCTCCAGAGGCGGTACGTTGAATACAACGACATCATTGCGTTTCACATGCGTTATGCCAGGAAGACGATATTGAGGCAGCTGGATCCACCTGACGTAGGAAGGAATATTTGTAAACCAAATCTTTTGATGGGTTAGGGGGACCTGAAGCGGTGTTGTCGTTGTCCTCGTGCCGTAGTGAAATTTGCTTACGAAAAGAAAGTCACCAACAAGGAGGGAATTTTCCATCGAAGGCGTTGGGATCGTGTATGCTTCCATGATCAGCCAACGAATCAGGGTAGCGGCAACGACAGCAAAGATTATGGCGTCAGCCCATTCCCGGAACTTCGACTTCGGTTTCCTTTCTTCTTCGCGGTTGTCCTCTTTCTTTTTCCAGAACTTCCAGTTCATAGTATTTTCAAAAATTCATCCATGCTAAGACAGCCCTTCTTGTCCAGTATCCATTCTGCAACCATAACGGCACCCAGTGCGAATCCTTCTCGGGAATGGGCTGTATGTTTAATTTCAATGTCATCTATCCGGGATGCATACTTCACAACGTGCGTTCCGGGAATTTGGTCGATGCGGAACGCAGTGATGGCGATGTCGTCAGTGTTACCACTTCCCAAAATCCATTTCTTCTTGCGATCAACGTTTCGCAGAATTCCTTCCGCCAGCGTTATCGCGGTGCCACTTGGAGCGTCCTTCTTTTCCGAGTGGTGTATTTCGTCAAGGCTGATCTCGTATTCAGGAAACGAATTCATAATCCGCGCGAGATATTCGTTGACCTTGAAGAAGATGTTTACACCGAGGCTAAAGTTCGATGCGTAAAAGAAGGTGCCATTCCTTTCTGACACGAGTTTCTCGATTTCTCCTTTCCTGGACAACCAGCCCGTCGTGCCACAAACCACAGGAATACCGCGCTCTATGCAGCGCCTCACGTTGTCAAAAGCGGCGTTGGGATGGGAAAACTCAATGGCTACATCGGCTGTAGCCCGGTCAAGTTCGTCGCTGTTGTCGATATCGATGCGTCCGGCAATGGAATGCCCACGCCGGAGCGCCATTTGTTCGACGATCTTGCCCATCTTTCCATATCCAACTAGGAGTAGGTTCATCGGTAACGTCTTGGATTGGGGTTGGTAATAAGGGAAACTTTTTTCTAAGGTCAAAATCGCAACGTTATCGAAAAGCCCGCCTGTCTGCCCACGAGCAAGTCACTGCGGATCATAGGCTGCATCCGTACCTGCAGGTTGGGATTGACATCGAACTCCTTCAAATGCGCATCCACGTGAGCGTCGACAATCTGCAGAATGTACATAGCTCCCATTAGAATCACCATTAAGTCGCGCTGGTGCCGTGCCTGATCGATGGCTGGTCGCAGCTGAGCTTCCGTATACCCTTCCCTGCTCCTGTTAGCGTGATTTTCCAAAATGTAGAACAGCTGTGCCTTGTAGTCTTTGTACAGGTCCTGATAAAAACTGAACCCATAGCCGATGGCGCCAAAGCCTCCATAAACGAGTGGCAACTTCCAGTACTTTTTGTTGTATACCTGTCCCGCCCCGGGAAGAACAGCCGCCAGGAACGAAGCGCGATCGGGGTTGAACCGCTTCGCGTATGACTGGATGAGGATGGTGTCGGAAAGGTCTTCCGTAAGGCCCGGTTCTACGACTCGGATGCTATCTTCCTGGGCCCAAAGGGGCGTGCATAGTATGAGTGCGGCGAACAGGAGCCGGAATTTCATCCGATCTTGAGTATGTCGAGGATGCGGTTGAGATCTTCCACCGACAGGAACGGTATGCTGATTACGCCCTTCCTGCCGTCACTCTTAACAACAACACGGGTGCCAAAGTGTGAAGAAAGTTGACTTTGCAGGCGACTGATCTCACGTGCTGTACCTGCTTCTATGGGCTTGTCTTCAGACTTCTTCGCGTTTCGACCCCCCGCCAGTTGCCTTACAAGTTCCTCTACTTTTCTCACCGAAAGGTCTTCCTTGAGAATTCGGTTGAAGATGTAAAGCTGGTTTTCGGGAGTATCGACATTGATGATGGCACGTGCATGTCCCATTGAAATGCGGTTGTCACGAACGGCAATCTGGATGTCGGGAGGCAATTTGAGCAACCTCAGATAGTTCGTAACCGTCGCCCTGTTCTTACCAACACGTTCACCCAGTTCCTCTTGCTTGAGATTACACTCGGTGACAAGACGCTGGTAGCTGAGCGCGATTTCTATCGCGTTCAGGTTTTCTCGCTGGATGTTTTCGATAAGCGCCATCTCCAGCATTTGTTGGTCGTCGGCCGACCGCACGTAAGCAGGAATGGTTTTTAGTCCCGCCAGTTTTGATGCCTGAAATCTTCGCTCGCCTGCAATGAGCTGATACTTATCGTGTGCCAGCCGTCTCACCGTGATAGGTTGGATGACGCCGTGAACTTTTATTGACGCGGCCAATTCTTCGAGCGCCTGCTCGTCGAAGTGCGACCGTGGCTGAAAAGGGTTCGCCTCGATTTGATCTATCGGAATCTCAGGGAGAGCATGACTGGTCGTATGCGCCGGCCTTGGCGGCGCGGTGATGTCCACCTCCAGCCTTTCCGTGTGGCCGCTGCTGTCGCTAAGTAACGCGTTCAGCCCGCGACCCAAAGCCTTCTTCTTGCTCATTTCGTTTCGTTTTTGTTCAACACCTCATGTGCCAGGTTCAGATAGCTGATTGCGCCCTTGCTCTCCGCATCATGAACGATGACTGGAAGTCCGAAACTGGGAGCTTCACTAAGCTTGACGTTCCTCGGTATGATAGTGTTGAATGTCATTTGTTTGAAATGGGTTCGTACTTCCTCAACGACCTGATTGCTCAGACTCGTGCGGGAATCATACAAGGTAAGCAGTATCCCTTCGATTTCCAGCTTCGGATTGAGCCGTGTCTGGATGATCTTAATCGTGTTCAACAGCTTACCCAGCCCTTCGAGGGCGAAGTACTCACATTGCACCGGTATGATAACGGAATCTGCGGCCGTCAGCGCATTGATCGTAATCAAACCCAGGGAAGGGGAGCAGTCGATGATAATGTAATCATAGTCGTTGCGTACCTGGCTAAGCGCATCGCGCATCTTTTCCTCACGGTTCGCGACGGACACCATTTCAACTTCCGCACCGACGAGATCGATGTGAGAGGGGATGATGTCCAGGTACTTGATGTCGGCGTTGGGCACCACAGCGTCTTTCGACTGAATCCCGTCCACCATACACTCATAGATGCTGGCCTCTACTTCTTTGGGATTAATGCCCAGTCCGGACGAAGAATTGGCTTGCGGATCCGCATCCACCAGGAGCGTTTTCCGCTCCAGAACCGCCAGACTCGCAGCCAGATTGATCGCGGTAGTGGTCTTGCCCACACCCCCTTTTTGATTGGCAATCGCTATGATTTTTCCCATCCCTGCAGGTTACGTCAGAAAATTCCGCCACAAATATAGCCTAAATACACTCCGCCGTGGAACATTCGTGGAACGTATTATCCACAAAGAGTCAACATTGGAGTGTTGAAGTGTTGATGTGTTGATGTGTTGAAGTTGGTTCGTGCAAATCGCCGCTGGTTGTGCTGATGGGAGGGGGAGGTGATCGGTAATCGGTAATCGGTGGGACTAGCCACTGCCAACCGTAGACTGCGTACCACTGCCCATTGCCAACTCCCTACTTTTTCTTCCCCTTCTTCTTTCCCCCTTGCTTTGGACCACTCGGAGCTGGCTTCGCCGATGACGACTGCTTCCTTGCTTCCTCACTGGCTTTCATGGCTTCCTCGAGTTTGGCCATGAACTTGGATTTCTTTCCACCGCCAAGATTGCGCTTGCGATTTTCTTCGAGGACGGCTTTGATTTTCTCTTCATTCACAAACCTCCGGATAATGGCCTGCTGCGCGAATGTAACGAGGTTCGATATGAGGTAATAAAAGGTAAGACCTGCTGAGAATGAATTGAGGACGAAGAAGAACACGAGTGGCATGATGTATGACATCGACTTCATCGGTCCCTGCACCGACGACAGCTGATTGTTCTGCCACGTGTAGATCAGCGTCGAAATGGTCATCAATAAGGTGAAGAGACTAATGTGATTACCGAGTATCGGTATGGAAAAGCCGAAGCGAATGACAGAGTCGTATGTGGATAGGTCCTCTGCCCACAACAGCGGCTGCTGACGCAATTCGATGCTTGCAGGGAACAGGTAAAACATGGCAAACAGAATCGGCATCTGCAGCAGCACCGGTATACAACCGCTAATGGGATTCACGCCGACCTGCTGGTACAGCTTCAACTGTTCCTGCTGAACCTTGGCCATGTCTTCGCCATGTTTTTCCTTGATAGCGTCCAACTCCGGCTTCAATACCTTCATCTTCGCCATGCTCAGGTAAGAGCGATAGGAGAGCGGTGCAAGAACCAGTTTCAGCAGAATGACGAGCACGATAATGATCAACCCGTAGTTGCTAATGTGAAGTGTCAGGAAATGAAACACCGGGAAGATGACGTACTTAGCAACCCAGTATACAGGTACAAAGCCCAGGTATACGTTGCGCGAAAACTGTTCTGCTACCTTGCCGATTTCCTGGTAATCGTTGGGACCCAGATAATAGGTAAAGCCTGCAGTGCCTGCTGCCAGATCAGCCTTTGGAATACCCAGCTGTACAGTGGCCTTCTCGACTATCGACGTATCATCGGGATTGGATGTAATCGACAATACCGAGTTTTGGAATGACTTGTCGGCGATCAGCGAGGCAAGGAAATACTTTTGCTTGATGGCGATCCATCGTACCGGGTCTGTTAGCGTCTCAGAGTCGTCTGAACGCTCTGAGAGGTGGTCGAAGCCATCGGCCTCTGAGTAATAGTTGATCGTTGTGTTGTTGCGGGTATCCGCAAGATCCTTTTCGGTGGGGAACATGGTGTGCTCCCAGCGGAACGTGATCTGATCGCCGGTAAGTGCATCAGCGAACCTGTTGTTGACAAGCTCATACCGGATGCGGTAACCACGGTCTGGTATTGTATACCGGTGCGCGAGTGATGAGCCATCGCTCAAACGCACGGTGTAGGTGAGTACAGTGCTATCGCCCTTCCTTTCCCTCTGGACATCATAGAAGAGATCGTACAAGTCGATCTCACGGCCATTGTGGGTTGCCATCAGGCTGAACGACGTGCCATTCGGCCGGATCAGGATCAACGGTTCTTTGTAGTAAGTCTTGTAGTTCCTCAGTTCAAGCTCCTGGATGACGCCTCCCTGACTGCTGAAATCGATGTTCAGATCTTCAGTCTCAACACGGGTTATGGAAGGTGTTCCGCGCATGAATGAAGATATCTCCCCGTATTGGGCTGCGAGCACGCTGTCGGGAATGGATTGTTGCAGCACGGCGGTATCCGTGTTGACGGTTCCGGGCGCCGTTGTCTCGGTCGTCTGAGGAGGAGGTGGCGTTGGTGAGAAAAGATAAAAGTAGACGATGAGCAGTACTGCGATGAGTGCCAGGCCGATTGCTGAATTCCGATCCATTCTTCGTTTTTATGCGATCCCGCGAAACTTAACTTGTTAGTAGCGACTGCCGCGGGTTTATTACGTGTAACCAGTTAGGGTAATCTCCTATCCATTGACGGTCTTCGATTTCTTATAGTTGATGGCCGCCTCCACGAATTTAACAAACAAAGGATGCGGGTTGAGGACCGTACTCTTCAATTCAGGGTGAAACTGGACGCCAATGAACCATGGGTGGTCCCTTAGTTCCACGACCTCCACCAGTCCGGATTCAGGATTAACACCCACTGCCTTTAGCCCAGCTTCTTCAATAGCGTTCAGGTACTTGTTATTGAACTCATATCTGTGGCGGTGACGCTCGTGAATGGTAGATTCCCCGTAAATGTTGTATGCCTTGCTACCCTTTTTCAGACGGCAGGCATAGGCACCGAGCCGCATGGTTCCGCCTTTCTCAGTTACCTTCTTTTGTTCTTCCATCAGGTCGATAACCGGATGGCGCGTATTGGGATCAAGCTCGGTAGAGCTCGCACCCGGAAGTTTCAGCACGTTACGCGCGAACTCGATAACGGCACACTGCATACCGAGGCATACACCAAAGAAGGGAATCTTGTGTTCGCGGACGTAGCGGATAGCTTCAATTTTACCCTCCATTCCCCGCTCACCGAATCCGGGCGCAACAAGAATGCCGTCAAGTCCGGCAAGTATGTCTTCGACCGTCTCAGGATTGATTTCCTCCGACGAGATCCACTTCACATTTACCTTGCAGTCGTTCTGTGCGCCCGCATGAACAAAAGCCTCATTGATGGACTTGTATGAATCCGGAAGGGAAACATACTTACCAACAAGTCCGATGTTGACTTCTTCTGTAGGACTTTTCACCCTACCCAGAAACTCCTTCCAGTGATCCAGGTCAGGATCCTTTCGCGACGAAACCTTGAGTTTCGCGAGTACGCGTTCATCCAGCTTCTCCTTCTTCATCAGGAGGGGTACATCGTATATGGAGTCAGCGTCGATAGCCTCGATGACCGAATTCAGGTGAACGTTGCAGAACAATGCCAGCTTTTTGCGTATCTCCAGAGGTAGTGGTCGTTCTGTGCGGCAGGCAAGAACATCTGGCTGAATTCCCGCTTCAAGAAGTTGTTTGACCGAGTGCTGTGTCGGTTTGGTTTTCAGCTCCTTAGCCGCCTTGAGGTAGGGGATTAGTGTAAGGTGTACGACCAGGGCATTGTTAGGTCCCAGGTCCCATCGAACCTGGCGAACTGCTTCGAGGAAGGGCAGCGATTCAATGTCACCAACGCAACCTCCGATCTCTGTAATTATGAAGTCATACTCACCGCTCTCTCCCAGGAGAAAGATGTTGCGCTTTATCTCGTCGGTGATGTGAGGCACCACCTGAACCGTCTTGCCGAGGTATTCCCCCTTGCGCTCCTTGGTGATGACGTTATTATAAATCCTGCCTGTTGTTACGTTGTTGGCCTGGGACGTGCAGATGTTGAGAAACCGTTCGTAATGCCCCAAGTCGAGGTCGGTTTCGGCACCGTCGTCGGTTACATAACACTCCCCATGTTCGTACGGGTTGAGTGTGCCCGGATCGATGTTAATGTAGGGGTCAAACTTCTGGATTGTAACCCTGAATCCGCGTGCCTGCAGGAGCTTTCCCAGCGAGGCGGAAATTATGCCCTTTCCCAGCGACGACGTGACACCCCCGGTTACAAAAATATACTTTGCTGATGCCATAGGTCCCATTAGCCGGGCACAAAGGTAGGGTAAAAGTTCAAAGTTTAAAGGTCGACAACAGCGTCAGTGCGCCAAAAAACGCGTTCGACTGCTCTGAGCGTCGCGGCATTCAGTCGCCGCTGTCTTATGAAGTCATTATTCCATACATGCTTTGCTAGAGGCTCTCAATAGCTGCCTTATGACAGTTTTATCACGGTTTAACTGAAGGAATACTTTAATAGCCTCTTTGCGTGTTTTTCGCGACCATTTGCGCGCAGCGCGGCCGGCATTTCGGCGGCGGTTTGGAGCGCCTTGTTCGAATTAGGTCCCGTTCATCGAAACAAGCCGTTTTCAGGCAACCCTGGCAGGTTCCCTTTTCACTAAGGAAGCCATTCATGGGTGTCGCATAGTGGCTTTAATCGGGTTTCTGGAAATGGTTTTGAGATGGGCCAGTTGCGTCGACTTTTTCTCCTTTTGACATCGTTGCTGTCGTTCTCCCTGGGTGATGCGATTGCGCAGGGGTGTGGTCCGATGGAACAGGGTTTCGCTTTCCTTACGAGCAGCCGTGGATGCGCACCCTATACGGTCGAAATGGAAACGCTCTATCTTGGATCGGTGCCCGGTACAGTTTATTACGTTAACTGGGGCGACGGAACTCCGGAAGAACAATTTATCCAGACAAATTCGACAGGTGTTATCATCAGACACACGTATCCAAACTCACCGGTTGATTGCGGCTACGATGTGGTGATTGATGCAGAGAACGCATGCGTTCCGCGTGGCGGTGTTGACCCGATCATCACGCAAGTGATCGTATGGACTAACGACGTGATCTCAGTCGCGCCTGGCGAGTTTCGTGTCTGCCAGGGGTTTGCTACAAGTCTCAACTTTGTGGACAATAGCGACTGGAACTGCTTCCCTCACCTTGTAGCAATACGTGAAAACAATGCGCCCCGCTGGATCCAGTGGATCTACGGAACCGGCAACGCGGCGAATCGAATTCCCGGAATCCAGGTCAACGGCGTATCTCCCGCCTTCCCTTATTACGATCCGGCGCCAGGTCGCAACCCGATGTACCCCGTGACGTCTCCGGGTCAGGTCAGCCTCAGCATCGACGTACCGGTGACGACACCTGCGGATATCGGCAAGGAGTTCGAGGTGACGCTCAGAAACTGGAACCAATGCAATCCTTACGACGATAACCTATTGGATGGTAACGCGTTCAATCCCGTCAGCGGGAATATTGCTGACGGTGACAATGCGCCCATGGTGACAACCGGACGCGTTGTGATCGTGCCCGCGCCGGAGCCTGACTTCCTTACCCGTCTGGGTGGGCCTGCGGGTCCGGCTCAAACGATCTTTTGTATCGGCGACGACATCTACTTCGACAACGAAACGCCTCCAATCTCAGGTGCGAACTTCCAGTATACCTGGGAATTTTATAATAACAGCACCGGCGCCGGCGCTCCTTTAGCCACGCGCAACCAGGCAAACCCGACCTTCGCTTACAGCACGTCAGGTCAAAAACTTGTACGCCTTCGGGTCCGTGATGCCAACGCCGCAGGAAATTGTGAATCCGTTGTCGAACGTGTTATCACTATTTCACCTTCCCTCACAGCGCGGATCAGAGTTACTGACCTAGCCGACAATCCGATTTCATCAGACTTCTGCCAGGAACCCGGCGCACCTTTGGCTACTTTTGACGCCCGCTTTCACGACGATTCTTTCGGCACGCCTACACCGAGTACGCAATACCGTTGGGAGTTCTATGACGAAACCAACACGATGGTATTCGAGGCACCGGCAGGGGGCGGCTTTTCTTCTACGCCACTGGGGCCCTTCGATCGCGGATTTACCAACAAAGGCATTTACCGCGTTCGATTGAGAATACGCGATGCTGTCACGCACTGTGAATCCGTAGACGAGGTCACCGTCAGAGTGCTGGAGAAGCCCGCGCCCGCGTTCACCTTCAACCGTATATGTGAGGGCGAGGCCACAAACTTCAGTGAATCATCCACCCTGAATCCATTCATCGGCGAAACCATCGTATCGTGGGAGTGGGACATGAGCTATGATGGGGTCACATTCAACAGTGATCCAACGCTACTTAACCAGCAATCATTTGACTACACGTTCCCTTCAGGAGGAACGCATACAGTCGCACTTCGGGTAACGGCCTCACCCGGCGGTTGTAGTGCGATACTAGCACAGGACGTAATTGTCGATCCTGCGCCGCTCGCGACCTTTACTCCGAGCACAACGGCGGGATGTAGTGTATTGAGTCTCACACTCAACAACACATCAGTGGCCAGTCAGCCTGTCGCGATCGATCGCTACATCTGGGAAATAGATGAGGGTAGCGGGTTTGTTGTCGACTCCATACAACGCCCTACGGATCCTACCTTCACCGATCAGTACGTGATGTACCTGGACAATCATACGCTTACCGACAAGATATACCAGGTGCGGCTTCGTGCCATCAGCGTCAACAACTGTGAAACGGTTTCGCCGCCTGTGGCGATCACCGTGTTCCCCGGACCGAAATCAGGTTTCATCGCGGTAAACTATTCTCCGTTTGATGATAACTGCTCGACCCGGGAGGTCGACTTCACCGTCGATGCCGAAACCCAGTCGCTCAACCCTTCCGACTATACCTGGACGGTGAGCGACAACAACGGCGTCATCGACGTGATCAGCACGGGTACGACACCATCCTTCAGCTATGAGTTCGTGAATACCACGCAAGCCATGAGGGACTTCCGTGTTTCGCTACGGACTACGCTTCCTACTGCTTGCTACGGCGACTCTACACGGCTGATCCGCATTGCACCGATACCACGCTCTGACTTTGAGGTTGATACATTGCTATTCGACTGCGAAGTGATGAACCTTCGTTTCGAAGCGACGCAGAAGGGCCTGAGCGAATACGCCTGGGAGCTTAGAGTGAACGGAACAATCATTACCGCATCAGCGGGGACGACAGATTATCTTGAATATAACTTTAATCGACTCGCGTCGGGCGACCAAAACATTGAGGTTACGCTCCGCACGCGAAACCTTGCCAACTGTCAGAGTTCGCCTACGATCAAGCAGGTCACCGTACCACAACGAAACGACGTTGTCGCTTCATTTACGGCATCCCCTCTCACACAATCGTGGCCAAACAACACGGTTACGCTAACCCATAACTCGGGTGTGGGACCGTGGGAGTATCATTGGGACTTTGGCGATGGAACGACATCATCAAATCCTACCGTAGGGCATCACGTGTATGCTGCCGAGGGAACCTACATCATCACGTTGACCGTCACCGATGGTGCCTGTATGGCACAGCAGGTACAATCGGTGTCGATTAACCCCGTACCACCAATTGTTGACTTCACGTACGCTCCGAGCGAGGGCTGTGTCCCACTTACGGTGACCTTTACAAACCTGTCGATGTACGCCGGCCCGAGCACGTACCTCTGGGAGTTCGGCGAGGATGGTGCTACTTCGACTTCGGTTAACCCAACCTTCACGTACTATAAACCCGGTAAGAAGACAGTGACGCTTACGGCGTCTAACGCTTCGGGTGAAGTAGTGTCCGTGACGAAGTACGACATTATCGAAGTGTATCCGACGGTAAGTGCACACTTCAACATAAGGCCATACGTCATCCAGGTGCCGGGTGGTGAGGTGGTTACCGACAACCAAAGTTTTGGCGCTACAAGCTACCTCTGGGACTTCGGTGACGGTTCAACGTCGACCGAGTATGAACCAAGGCACGTGTACAAAGAGGCGGGAGACGGGACCTTTGATATCTCCCTCATCGCCTACAATGATTATGGATGTTCGGATACGCTTAAGATGGAAGCAGCGGTCCATGTGATTGAGGGCGGACGGATGCTGATCCCCAACGCTTTCTCACCCGATCCGAATGGTCCTGGGAGCACGAACGTACAAGGCAACGACGTATTCCTTCCGATCATGGAAGGAGTTACTGAATTCCAGATGTTCGTCTTCAACCGGTGGGGTGAGTTATTGTTTGAGACGCGTGATCCTTCCCAGGGATGGGACGGATATTACAAAGGAAAACTGTGTCAGCAGGACGTCTACGTCTACAAGATACAGGCAAAGTTTTCTGACGGCCAGACTGTGACACGAATAGGGGATATTAACCTGCTGCGGTAGTGATGAAGAGATGGTATACGATATTGCTGTTGTTTCTGAACGGGGCTGCCTTTGCGCAGGATCCGGAGTTCTCGCAGTATTACGCTGCGCCGCTCAACCTCAATCCTGCTTTTTCGGGTACGGCTACCGACCACCGATTGATCGCCAATTACAGGAATCAATGGCCCAGCGTGGCCAACGGGTTTGTCACGTATGCCCTCAGTTATGATTACAATCTCTCGCACCTGAACAGCGGACTGGGATTCATGATCATTACCGACCGGGCAGGATCTGCGAATCTGCGGTCGACGATCGTAAACTTTCAGTATTCGTATAAGGTCAACTTCAATCGCAAGGTAATGCTCTCTACCGGTCTTAATTTCGGTATGGGTTTCAGGGGTATCGATTATAATAAACTGGTATTCGGTGACCAGCTTTCGTTCGATTCCGATGGAAATGTGCCAACGATAGACCCGATTGCCGGATCCATTGAAAGTTCCAAGTACTTCGACTTTGGTGCGGGTATGCTGATTTACAGCAGAACGTTCTGGATGGGTTTTGCCGGACAGCACCTTAACCGTCCTAACAGATCCCTTCTGGAAGATCAGGAAGCTGAGATTCCCATGAAGTTCACGGTCCATGGTGGTGTGCGGATACCACTATACAACGGGCCGTTCAAAAAAGAACGCGTAGCCGCCGTTGCGCCGTCATTTATCTATAAACAACAAGGCAACTTCGATCAGCTCGATCTTGGGGCGTACTTTCTGTACGAACCTGTGGTTGTCGGCCTGTGGTATCGCGGTATACCGATCAAGCAGAATGTCCGCGACAACATTAGTCAGGACGCTGTTGTTATCGTCATCGGCTTCCAGATGAAAAAGATTGAGCTCTCCTATAGCTACGACCTAACCGTATCCGATCTCGGGCCAATAGCAGGTGGTGCACACGAAGTAGCCCTCAAGTACAAACTCAACGTCGTCGAAGCCCAAAAGACGAAGAAGAAGGAGAAATTCATTCCCTGTCCCACGTTTATTAAGGTTGACTGAGAACTGCTGACGTTTGAGCAGTTGGGTGAACTTTGAAGAGACGCACGACTGTGCGTCTCCTTGTTTTTATGAATAGGCCATAATTTCCCTATTTCGTTATCGCTCTATTCCTAAATTTGGCCGATGGACTTTACATCGTATCTGGATAGGGAGATTTTTCGTGCGGTTGCGCAGGCGGCGGAAGCATCTGGTGTTGACGCTTATGTTGTAGGAGGGTATGTGCGCGACTTGGTGCTTGGGCGGCCATCCAAGGACATTGATTTTGTCTGCGTGGGAAGCGGCATTAGCCTGGCCAAAAAAGTGGCTGCGATACTGGATCGGGGAATCAAGGTCAACTTTTTCAGCAATTTCGGTACGGCACAATTCAGATATGATGATCTGGATGTCGAGTTCGTCGGCGCCAGAAGAGAATCCTATAGCCGTGATTCACGAAAGCCTGTCGTCGAGGACGGTACGCTTGAAGATGATCTTAAGCGACGCGATTTCACCATCAACTGCATGGCGATATCGTTAAATCGAAAAAACTATGGTGCGCTGATCGATCCTTACGATGGCATGACGGACCTCAGGAAGAAGATCATTCGCACGCCGACTGATCCTGCCGTCACGTTCTCTGATGATCCCTTGAGAATGATGCGCGCGATACGTTTTGCGGCGCAGTTGAATTTCGATATAGAACCCGACACATATGCGGCAATTGTGCAGCAGGCATCGCGACTCAAGATCGTGTCGCAGGAGCGCATCACGGATGAGCTAAACAAAATCATCGCGACTAAGGTCCCCTCGTATGGGTTCAAACTCCTTTTCCATAGTGGATTGCTCAAACAGTTTTTTCCGGAGCTCGTTGCGCTGCATGGTGTTGAATACGTAGGGAACAACGCGCACAAGGACAACTTTTTCCATACGTTGCAGGTGCTTGACAACGTGGCCAAAGTCTCAGACGATCTATGGCTGCGGTGGGCTGCTATCTTACATGATATCGCGAAGCCTGCGACAAAGAGATATGATAAAGAACACGGGTGGACGTTTCATGGTCATGAAGACAAAGGCGCGCGGATGGTCCCCGGCATTTTCAGGCGTTTAAAGCTCCCGCTGAATGAGAGCATGACTAAAGTGCAAAAGCTCGTGCGTCTCCACCTGCGGCCTATTCCGCTGGCGAAAGAAGTTACCGACTCGGCGATACGGCGCCTGCTCTTCGACGCGGGCGACGACATTGAAGCACTTATGACACTGTGCCGTGCCGACGTTACCTCGAAAAACCCGGAAAAGGTGAACCGGTTTCTCCGAAACTTCGACCTCGTAGAGCAGAAAATGGCGGAAGTCGAGCAGAAGGACCATATCCGCAACTTCCAGCCACCGGTTTCCGGCGACGAAATCATGGAGATGTTTGGCCTGCCACCCAGCCGGATTATAGGGGAGCTGAAGGAGGAGATCAAGGAGGCCATTCTGGACGGTCGGATCGCCAATGACCGGGAACAGGCCCTGGGGCTGCTCAGGGAAATTGCTGCGGCTCGTGGCCTGAAACCGCAATCTGCCGGCGCGTAAGGCGATTTCCATGCAACCTTTTGCAGCGGGCGTTGTTATTTACCTGATTGTACGACCTGCTTGGATTACCGGGTATCGAACATACACGACGAACTGATCGAGCGCTGCCGGAAGGGGGATTCCCGGGCTTTCCGGCGTCTCTATGAGTTGTATGCCAAAGCGATGTACAACACGGCGTTCCGGATTACCGGAAACAGCGACGACGCGGGCGACGTGCTGCAGGAAGCGTTCATAAGCGCCTTCAACAACCTCGACCGGTACCGGCATGACGCTACGTTTGGCTCCTGGCTCAAAAGGATTGTGATCAACAAGGCGATCAATCACATCCGCAAGCGCAGAACGGTGTCTTTACCGGACGACGCGGAGTGGGATGTGCCCGAGGAACCCGAGATTGAAATAGAGGTCGGAGAGGAGACGGTTAAACGTGTCCGTGATGCCATTGGCCAGCTGCCGGACGGATATCGTACCGTACTGTCGCTGTACCTGATCGAGGGATATGACCACCAGGAGATCAGTGAGATCATGGGGGTGACGGTGTCAACATCTAAGTCGCAACTCAACCGTGCCAAGGCAAGACTGAAAGAACTTCTAACAACACGCCATGAAAGAGAGAATTGAAGATTTCATCCGCCGGAACAGGGACGCTTTTGACGACCAGCAGCCGGCCGAAACGATCTGGAACGGCATCTCAGAAAAGTTGCTGAGCAAGCGTCCTTCGCTGTGGAACAGATTGTCTGTTTGGAGAGCCGCAGCCGTGTTGTTTATGGGGTTGTCGTTGTATCTTGCTTTACGTCCCGGCACCGCGGCCAACGCCGACCAACAGGCTATGCGCGAGTTTGCTGATGTCGAAAAATACTACACCGATCAAATCGCTCGTACTGTTCAGCTTATCGACTCATACGGTACTAAGGAAGGACTGAATGGATTCACACAAGACCTCTACCAACTCGAAGCCATGTACCTCGTTCTGAAAGAGGAAATGGAACGAAACCCCAGCGCTAAGGTTAGAGACGCGTTGGTGCTTAACCTTCTTGTGCGCATTGATCTGCTGACGCAACAACTGCAGAAGTTGGATAATGGCAGGAGGGATGAGGGAGCGAAGAGGGAGTCATGAAAGGTCGGTAATCGGTAGTGCGGCTACTTCCAGGGGCGTACCCCGAATCTTCCGCCTACTGCCAACTGGTCTCGCTCAATTCAAAGTGCTCCTTCGCCGAATCCACAATCCTTAGATGGTCACACTTCAGAATCCGCGCGGGAAATTTCTTGATGATCCGATAATCGTGCGTCGCCATCAAAATGGCCGTTCCGCTCTTGTTGATTTGTTGAAAGAGTTTGAGAATCCCATCTGACACGGTGGGGTCAAGGTTCCCGGTAGGCTCGTCGGCAAGCAGAATTTGTGGTTCGTTCAGAAGTGCCCTGGCGATTACGACGCGTTGCTGTTCGCCACCGGAGAGTTGGTGCGGCATCTTTCGTTCCACGGAGCCAAGGCCGACCTGCATCAGTACTTCCGACATTCGCGCGCGCATCTTCCCCTTGTCGCGCCAGCCCGTCGCCTGCATCACGAACAAGAGATTTTCCGCGACGGTGCGATCGGAAAACAGCTGGAAGTCCTGAAAAATGATGCCGAGCTTTCTTCGCAACAGCGGTACCTCAGAAGGGCGGATGTCGCGAATTGAGTAACCCGCCACTACGATTTCTCCGAGTCGCAAAGGAAGATCGGCATAGAGTGTCTTAAGGAGTGATGATTTCCCTGAGCCCGTCTTTCCTACAAGGAACACGAACTCACCCTTGGCAATTTCGAAATGGACATTTTCAAGAACCGTATTGTGGTCCTGAAAAATGCACGCATCCGTGACCTTTACTACAGGTTCATTGGAAAACATCACCTCGGGGTTAGTCCTCAGAAAGCATTAAGCCGGCACCTTCTCGGCAGCGCGGGCATTGACTTTCTTATGATCGGCAAGGAATTTCTCAAGACCAATATCCGTCAGAGGATGCTTCAGCAGTCCGGTGATTACGTTAAGCGGACACGTGGCCACATCCGCGCCGATTTCCGCGCATTTGATGAGGTGGATCGTATGGCGGATGGAAGCAGCCAGGATCTCGGTTTCGAAACCGTAGTTATCGTAGATCAGACGAATCTGGCGGATCAGTTCAACGCCATCCTGTGACACATCATCAAGTCTTCCCAGGAACGGCGATACATAGCTGGCACCGGCTTTGGCTGCAAGCAACGCCTGCCCCGGCGAAAACACCAGCGTGCAGTTCGTGCGGATTCCTTCAGCAGCGAACTTTTTGATAGCCTTTACGCCGTCGCGAATCATGGGCACCTTGACGACGATCTTGTCATCTATCTTAGCAAGCTCCCTTCCTTCCTTTATGATGTTCTCGAAATCCGTTGCGATTACTTCAGCGCTGACGTTGTTGTCGACAATATTGCAGATGGCTTTATAGTGCTCCCGGATATTGGATTCGCCACTAATGCCCTCTTTGGCCATAAGTGAGGGGTTGGTGGTAACGCCGTCCAGCACGCCAAGATCGTAGGCCTCCTGGATTTCTTTGAGGTTCGCAGTGTCAATGAAAAATTTCATACTTTCTTAACGGTTAGTATTCAAATTTAATTCCTGATCCCGGGCCCCCCAATCTATTTCCGGGACAACGTGCTCATTCTGGCTAAATTGCACGAAATCGATAGGTAAAAAGAGGCAAACCGGGCATCGCACCGCTACAACCGCCTGCCCTTGCTACCTTCCGGTCCTGGGGGATTCAGCAGGAGCTGGTCGTGCCGGTTTGCCA